>Ga0123357_10006269_pt1 | contig 14456 bp, 6 predicted proteins | sample TergutEmb28metaG_FD_89873 | JGI IMG/M metagenome (GOLD analysis project Ga0123357, IMG submission 89873) | Embiratermes neotenicus P4 segment gut microbial communities from Petit-Saut dam, French Guiana - Emb289 P4 | ecosystem: Host-associated > Arthropoda: Insects > Digestive system > Gut ...
GCTTCAGACTGCATAAAGACACCACACCGCCATAGCCACACTGAAACGGAACGCCAACACACACCAAACCAGATACCACCCATGAAATAACAACCAGATAGTCGCAGACTCCTGAAGATGGTCATATTAACGGCCGAAACATGTTGAGCATTGAATGAGTATTGAATGTATAATAAAATAAGTGGCATCAAGTTGGTTTCTCTTTACTCAACTATAAAGATGATGCACGGTCCCATAAACATAAGTGATTTCGAAGTTTCATCGTTTTAATTCTCCCCTCCCTGTCTTCTAATATTTCGATACTTTCTAACTTTTATAATTTTAAATGTTCTTATTGTTATATAGTTAACAATATTATATTTTATTTTTATGTATTGACATAATAAGACCGCATTGCCAGTTTTTTTATTATATTTCACTCTCAACTTAAAAAAAAATTAGGAAAAAGAACACAAACATAAGAGGATAGTAATAGAAAGTATATAGATTTTGTATTATAATTCAGCTCTTACTTATTAACGTGCTGGTTTCACAACACAGTGGCCAATTATAAAAGTATCATAAAAGTAAGTAGTAAAAATAAAGAAAAAACGCCAATAAAATAAAACGCTGAGGACATTACGAGATTAACAGCAATTTGTTCAGATCAAAAGTAATATTTACAGCTCTGACGTGCTTCCATTTGATTACTCTTGTACCTGAGCAGTGGCAAATCTCTGAGAAGTCTAGGATGACTATTCCGTTAGAGAATACAAAAAAGGTTTAAAAATTGAGGGGGATTTTTTAAATAAAGAAAGCCTTTCGACACCAAACGTTTTGCCCTCCTCTGTAATTTACACGCTTGCATGTATTGTATGGAAATCAAACAGAATTTTAACAACCAGGACCCTATCAAATCGCTGTGTCATTTACAGAAACTGCAAGTTGTAAGTAGCTACCCACAGAACCTACAAGCCTTGCAACGAATCACAGAGACGTTACAACCACAAAAATGAAGTGCCGGTAGCAGGGGCGATGCTCTTGGTTTCGTAGGAATCTTTAGAAGCAGTTAATCAGATAAGGTATTTTGTTTCTGCAACGAATGGACTTTTAATGTCGTGTGTCATTCTAGAACACACAACTCTTCTGTTTCATTCTGTTCTTTGATTTTAGTGCTTTACACACAAAAGGACGTCTGTATGGTTTAGGTCACGTGTCTTGACCACTAGAAAAAGGCGTCGTGCAGTGTGATAAGAACTGCAGTTCAGCTTTCTCAGAAGAAGAAAAATTGCATTCTGCTTCACCTGAGGAGGAGCTACAAGTATTTGAGAATTTTCAAGGATTATTTCGAAGTTCAATCCATTTTGGCTGCACTTATTCTGCGAGGTCGTTTCTTCTCTTTAGGGGATTACACAAAATGCAGAAGTACAAAGAAGAACTGAGCTTGTGAACCTAATGATCATTCAGTTCATCATCTAATTCTTTCTTTTTTAGAATCTGAGATCTCAGAAAAGTTCATGACAGCTCGTCGACGAACAGAGAGAGCAATTCAGCACACAACCTCACACAAACTTTTGTAAGACCCATTTCATCATTATTCACCCATCTGCTCTTACGTCTCATTCCTTCCATTTTACGACCAGAACTTCCTTTACATTTTCATATGAATTGTTGGGTCCCTATCACCACAGTAAAACAAGCCTGCGGGTGATGGTGGAGAATACTGCCTTCAGATGTGGAGGGTAGCTGTTAATGTACTGAACAAACAGTCGCGCACAACGAAGTGGTCCTCCAATCTCGAATTTTGAGCTAGGTGTGCAGAAGTCATCGAAGTAAAAGACCCTCAGCACGTTACGAAATATTACACAAGGCTTTAGATGTGGACCAATTCATCGAAACAGACTGCACAACGGAAAATTAACATGATATTTCGAATTTGGAATTTGAGAAGTCTTTGACAGCTAAAGTTGCCTCAAAACAGTCCTCAACATAACTAGAATCGTATAAATTAATTTAGAGGAACACAGAAAGTGAGGCGGAAGAAAGACTACACTTAATTACAAAGTGTGTTGTGCCATTGCACAACTCTCTAGCCTTGCACTTTCATTAGTGCTACTATTGTCGTTTTGTTTTACTTTTATCAAGAGTCCTTATTTTGGTACAGATTCTGCAAACGTTAAACTTAAGGATTATCAACCAAGAATTCCGCATTTTCTGTATATTTTTAATTTTGGATATTACTAATTTTTTCGGCCCAGTGCTGTTATGTGCAACGTGTAAGTATGTTTATGATTACTTATTCTCCGAGTTTCGTATACTTTTCTCTAGTGATGCAATAGATATCACCAACAAATACAACAGCAAAAATATTTTGCATGAATGGCTTATTATCTTTTATTCTGCAAATATATTACCTCCGAAAAACGTGCATTATCAAAGTTTATTATCATACATAAGAGTATCAATTCGGGATTTAAGGGCATTGGTAGCGTGTCCTCGACCTCACAAATTCGTGCATCCGCCAGCGTTATTATTATTATTATTATTATCATCATCATCATCATTATCATCAACATCATCATCATTATCGTCTCCTTTATGCAGGTTATTTGTACTTGCATTCCTGAGACAAACTGTGACTCTAGGGAATACAGTGTTGCAGCTATTCTGTTGTTACTATTCATGGCACTTATATCGTTAGTTTCAGTGTTGAATCTATTGTACATTTACATTAGTACTTTCCGAAGTATGTGTGCAGTGCCCAATATGGCTGTTTTCTGGAGTTCCTTGGCTTCACGTTTTCCTGGTATGTAGCTCACGTATTTTCTGAATGTCTTTGAAATAGTCCCAGTCGCCCCTATTATTACTGGTATCACCTTTGTTTTTACATGCCACATGCGCTGTATTTCTGTTGTAAGGTCTTTATATTATGGAATCTTATTGGCTTCTTTTTTAATCACATTTCTGTCTCCTGAGATTGCAACGCCTATTAACATACATGTTCCGTTTTCATTATCACGGATTATAATGTATGGTTTGTTGTTGGGGATAGTTCTGTCAGTTTGCATTATTATTATTATTATTATTATTATTATTATTTCAGGCAATTAGACGTATGGAATTGACGTATCCTTCAACGGCGCAATATTTATGCCCTTTCATTACATTCGTAAAACCGGCTCAGTTGTTGAAAAAGGGTGCATGTACGGAAATAACGACGCAGATCTATCAAGGAATCACAAATTACAGTTCCATTTTCGAAGTTAATATGCTCTTGTGTCGAAGATAAAGCAAACTGGCGATTATAGCTCCCTTTCCACTTAAAACCTCATTTGGCCATTCTCTTGGCAATTTATAGATAAAAACCAATGTTCATTACAGCGTCCTAGGATGTATATGAACTTCACATTAGTGAAAAATCTTGACGTTTCCATAACATCCTAATATATAACAAGAGATCTGAAATAACCAGAGGGCTTGCTTCATTTCTCGTTCTAGAATCTTCCGTACACAACTCAGAAGAGTTAGCCATTTGCATGAGGTTCAGCGTGATTACTTTGCTACACTGTACACTTGTACCTCTCTATCATCAAGTGTAACTCAATTGAAACCAGAGCAATTCTTTCGAAACCTTCTCCAATGGAGCGTGAAGCCATAGGTCTTAAGGGCATTGCATTCAGAGTAGAAGAAGGGTAGAGACGCGCTGTCTTCTGGCTGCTGCAAATGTTATGACAGCAGGCAGGACAAGAAGAAATTTGAAAGTACCAGAGAATAAAGGTTGCTAGGGTTCATTCAGAAAATGTACAGTCATGATATGTATGCCATCTGCTTGGCGCGTATTGTGAAAATGCTGAAGAAATTCCGGATAAGTCTGTTAATTTACTTCTAATCGATATGCTGATAATATTAGACGTGGTTTCCAATTTTATTTGCGATGTCCACTACGGAAATAATACGTTTAAAGTTTAAAATTAAAAACATTACATCCTTTATACCCTCAGCTGAACAAATGTGGAGAAAATACTGACCTTGAACTTACACTTAAATTGTGACTTAACCCAAGAGAGGGCTCGGTTTAAGTCCTAGGAAGTTCTATTTTGGATTTCGGTGGAAAAAAAGAACATTGGGACATGGCCGTTCTCTGAATTATTCTGTGATCACTTCTCAATAATTACCGTTTTATAAGTACTCCATATTATTCGTCTATCACTAGGAAATGGGTAACAGTAACCCCACAAATCAAAGATGCAACTGAGGTAGCCTCACAATGGCGCATACTTGGTCGAACATTGCCCTTTGGTGCCTCTTTATGAGTTCACTAGACACCATGGCTAGATTTTTTTTAAAATCTTCAAGTTTTTAACTCAAAATTATTTTATATAATATTCTTTTTTTACATTTAAGAGTTTTGTTTACTGAATAATATTTATGATGGTGGTATGGCAGTCCTTCCACGTAATGTGATACGTTCGCACGAAAAACCATTCTTTCGCAGAGGCGTTATCAGCAACATCGCGCGTCTAATCTGTGTCAACTTCACTGATGCGTGGCAGGAATACGTGGATCACTGTATTTGGCCAGCTTGTTTTATTTTTCCCGTGTGCTGATGGTACAGGCTATGAAGGTTTTATTTTAATCCGCCTACATCACTAGTTACCTGTTGAAAGTTTAATCTCGTGTCCATTTTCAGTAAGATAATTGTCAATACGACAACTAAAGACGTATTTAAGACAAATTCTCTTTCGCTTCAGTGAGAGCTTTGCGGTGCAGCCTGTGACCCAGATCCGTTCCACCTGGTGCGAGCGGTTGGTCTCACAGTAAATCCTACGTAATGGCGCTAGAGCCATTTAGAAGTAAATATTGGATTTTACAGCCCGAAATCTCGGCAACACCCCAATTACTCTCACGGCGAAAGCTTAGTCGAGTTGCGTGGCATTAAGTGACCGAAGCTACGGCCACCCGGTGGTTGTTCCCAGGCTCCGGTCACCGATACAACCCCACACGAATACCCACAACACACTCGGCACTGCGATATCCAATATAGTGCTGGGCACAATTGTTGCTGCACTAATGCCTTTAGGAAGCGGACAGGCTTTCTTCTACTTTACGAAGACAAGTTTGCATGCAAGTTGTTCCACAGCGAGTACTACAAACTAAATAGAAGGAGAAACGTACTTGATTTCATATCACAACTTTACAGTGTGCCATTCGGATAAATTTTTTTCTTGAGATAACAGTACTGAAAGTACGAATTTCAAATATAAAGGCATAACATAAATGTTCGCATACATTTTAAAGCTCTTATTTTTATCAACTTGACGAATAAATTCTTTATTTTAATACATTTATTACTTTCTCTACGTGTTTTGAGCACTATTATGCTCATCTTAAAGAGGACAATTGTATTAGTACAGCCTCTGGTATCGTCACTGACAGGTTGCGAGAGGACTCTCGTGACCTGTGTACTGAACAGTCACCAAATGAGAGTGACGATACCAGATGCTGTACTAATACAATTGTCCTCCTGACGATACCAGATGCTGTACTAATACAATTGTCCTCCTGACGATACCAGATGCTGTACTAATACAATTGTCCTCCTGCAGATTAGCACAACAGTGCTCGAAACATGTAGAGGAAAGTAATAAATGTATTAAAATAAAGAATTTGTGAATCAATTTGGTAAAAAAGACTATCATTATATTAGGATGCACGGTCAACAAAACGTAAAAATTTTAAAACTTTTCCATAAAACGTTGATTTCTTTATTGTTATGAAAACCCTACAGACAAATGAACGAAGATATCCTACCTGCCAGTGACGCCCCACCATCGGCTACTTCGAAAACTTAGCACTAGAAAGCAATACAGATATCAGCTTGGAGGTCTTCAATTGGGGAGTCTGTGACTGTGCAAGTCAGAGCTGCTGTGTTTTCCGTTTTTCCTCAGGGCTCTGACACTCTTTTTTAATGTTACTATCATGATTTTTAACCCTATATATTTCAGCGGGCTAGTCATTTATAATTTTCTCTTTGTTTGTACTATAGTAATTTTACCAACACATTGCATGACGAAGTGTGGAATACTCTGTACTGTTTTATACCTTCACACGCTTTCGCAAGCCATTCCAGAGTCACGTGTTCAGCCGGGGCGTCTTTGCTCCACATTGGGGTACAGTCGCTCCACTGAACGATGGGTAAAGATACCCCACTGATGTTTTAACTCACGTGGTTGGCCTATGCTCACACATCAAAGTGTATACTACTTCTTCATTGATATGGCAAGGAAACACTACAAAATTGTCACTTATCTGCTAATATATACTCATATGTTATTTCCTCATTGTTACGTGTTAAAGAACGTATTAAAATGGCACGCCTTCCCTTCTGCATCCATCCAGCCATCTGTCAACAACCATGCAGGTTTCTCTGAAACAAGGCCAACCAAAATTCTCATGGGGGTTTCTCCTCAACCAAAATTATCAAACTCTGGGTCATCATGTGTAACAAAAAGTCTCCATGCAGAAGTTCTCACTAGTTAGCGAATCATCCGTAGAAGAAAGTAAAAGCCAAAAGTATAAACTATAATTTCAAGAAGATGGTTCACAATCAGAACTACAGTAGTTCTGATATAAACGATGACAGTAACTGCTGTAAAGAATTTAAGGCATACTACTGTGTAGCAAAAGAAATGTGCGACTGTATAAAATGCCGAGTCTGTGAAAATTGGCTGCATGAAAACTGCACAGTTTTCTCTAAAACCTGCATCTATAGCGAATGCAACAACCGCCATAAGAATCTTGAAAAACGCAAGAAAATCTACAAAGTAGCAAGAAGGAGTCTCATAGTGATACAAAATATAGATTATTTTATTTGACATCAATTTTCTTTGCTACAGATCTATTATTTATACTGGATTATATGCGGGGCATCTTTCACCAAGCACATACCAAAGACGCCCTTGTGCATACGTTTGTAATTTTTATTGTTGTTGGTAATTGAATTCAAATTTTCTATAAAGGAAGAGACTGCTCTGTAGCAGAGACCCTACGATCCTACTACACCTGTTACATGCCCAGATGTAACTCCTCTTGCTAAACATAATTGCACAAAACTGTCAGAACAAAAAGTGGGTCACATTGCCCATTTTTCGCTACACAAAAGGACAACATCAACAAAAGTCATGCAACTTTGATCAAGTCGGTAATATTTTATTGACTGGAGAAAGATGGAATAACTCGGTAAAAGCATCTGTGTTAAATAATAACCCAAACTTGAGAGGAATGAGATCATAACTGTCTTAAAGCACTATCGAAGTTTTACGATAACACTGCGCACTTTTTTTTACCAGTTGCCCAATCATGACTTGCTTTTCGGTCGAAAAGTATAGCTGCAATCTAAATCAGTACAATATGTTTTATTGATAAAGTTTTATGAGACTTATATGTGTTTAAGTTTGTTCGCAAATTTCAATAGCTTAGACTCGCTGACCTCCAAAACCGTGTTTTTTAACTTGGGAATGTGGTCGTACAAAGCTTAGCCTTTGTGTGAAGTATATCGCATGTTTTACTCTTGTGTTCATACGTTACCATTTTATAAAAATAACATATCGGAAGGCGCTTGTTGCGGAAAAATACATTAAAATTTCGATCTACGAGATTAAAAATGATATGAACAACAGCAATATATGATGCGAAAACGTAGTTAGAAAAAAATTACTCACTTATGTAATGTAAACAACAAAGGGTGCATTTTTCAAATTAATTCTTTAATTCAATCCTTAGTGTCTAGCAGGTGGAAGGATGTGATCGATCGAGCATATCCTTTCACCTTCTAGACTGCTTGTATCAATGTATGTAAACTTACTTACTTACTCCATGGTGCAGAGTCCTTCTTGAGAAGCTAACTGGTATGCAGCTAGTCAAGAAATTCCTCGAATTTCACGGAACCCGAAGGTTCATTACCGCACTCACAAACACCCTCCACCTGTCTCTATCCTGAGCCAGCCCAATCCAGTCCATATACCCACGTCCCACCTCCTGAAGATCCATCCTAATATTATCCACACATCTACGCCTAGGTCTCCCCACTGGACAACTTCCCTCCAGTTTCCCCACCAAGAACCTATACACACCCCTCTCCTCACCCATACGCGCCACATGCCCAGCCCATCTCATTCTTCTCGATTTTATCACCCGCATAATATTGGGCGAGGAGTACAAGTCATTTAGCTACTCGTTATGCAATCTCCTCCATTCCCCCGTTACCTCGTCCCTCCTAGGTCCAAATATTCTCCTCAACACCATGTTCTCAAACACCTTCAGCTTCCGTTCCTCCCGCAATGTCAGCGACCAAGATTCAAACCCATATAAAACAACAGGCAAAATTTGAATACAAACGTACCATACAAAATTGCTTGTGCAAATGTCTTCTGATAATGAACATATGATGTTCGAAATATTTAGAAGAAACCAAGAATTGAATTAAAACATTAATTTGAACAGTATGCATTTTGTTGGTTAAAATTACGTAGTTGTATCACAATGCACGACACAAAAACATAAAATTACTCACGCTCGCTGTAGAGTCAGCGGTTTGCGCATTTCAGGTTCTGTTGTTTTCAGAGACATAATTACGTTAGAACACGTATTCTCAAAATTGGCATCTCGTGTACCACTGGTAATTTTGTCAAGATCACCTGGCCCCCATAGCAAAAACAAAGATATTTGAAACTTACTTTTACGACTGTGTACATTGCAATATTGCTGTTTCATTCATCAATCTAAGTCTCTCCTCACGCAGTTCAGGCAGCACCCAGCGCGAAACTAAAGAGTGACGGTTTGACGGACTCCTTGTTAGAAGAGAGCACAATGCTCTTCGAGTGGGAAGTAGAGCAACCGACCGACCCTGCTTTATTGATTAATTTTTCTTCTATGATTCATTTAAATATTCTTTGAAAATTTCAGTGAATAATTTACGTCCTGTCAGATGGGACAGTGTTCTTGTCTACTAGAAAAGTCGAGGAAGGTAAGACTTGTTATTTCAAAATACAAATTCGTGCCTTTAATTACTGCAAATTACAGTATATTGATGAGAGAAGGCAGGGGTAGGAAAATAAAAATATCTACATTTCCGAAAGTTTTGATCCGTTAAGTCATTATATGATCCCTGTTACAAGCTGATAACTCTTTCAGAGCAACCCTAACGACTGAGGTGTGTCTTTGTGTGCGATCTGGAAACTTCAAGAATGAGAAATCCATGATCTTCTTTGGTCCGCAGCGCAAGAGGGGAAAAGGATCATGTGCATGTAGGGAAAAATTAAGTTATTCTGTGGTAGTCAAAGTAATATGAGAGCAAGATATTCGAAATATTAAATGTTGCAAATCAACAAGTAGATTATACTTTTTATGAATTAAAATCCCATGAGCCTATTTTCCTGAAGTATCCATCTTTAGTTGGGGACCGCGGTAGCACAGTGGTTAAGGTGCTGTGCTTCAAATCGGAAGGTCGCTGGTTCGATCCCAGATGGTGTCATTGGAATTTTTCATTTGCATAATCCCTCCGATCGCACTATGACTCTGAGGTCGACTCAGTCTCTAGCAGAAATGAGCATCAGGAGCATTTCCTGGGGGTAAAGGCGGCCGGTGCGTAAGGTTGACAACCTTACCACCATCCTGTGCCGTTGTCATGTAATCTGGGAACTTAACTTCCAGGAACCCTCTGGGTCACTCCAGGCCTGTAACAGAACTGTTTTACCGTTACCTTTTATCCATCTTTAGTTACATACATACACACCGCTGGATCTGTGTGTGAGTTCACATTCAAAACCGTCCTTGCGTAGAGGGATACTGGTAACTACAGTGTAATAGCTTCGTGCGTGGGATCGTTTGTAGCCTATGTAAAAGGTAACGTGGTCCCTGCCCACGCCATAAAGGCGCAGAGGGAGAAAAGAGGCACTAGTACACTCGTTCTTAACCTAGGTGAGTGGTCAATTTCACGCATCCATCGCTTTACGCCCGGTTGCCATTGGATAAGAAGCCGGGTGCGATCTAGAGCTTTTCCTGATGGTTTGGAGCAGAGAAAAATTTCTTGCTCTAGCCGAGATTTAACCCCAGATCCTCCAGCTCTTAGCCTGGTCTTTATACTAATTACGCTATTCCGGTTCCCGGCTCCGTTTAGCCTATTTATTTTTCTAAAATAGTGTCTGCAGAAAAACTTTATGCACAAACTCTATACAATATTCAGACTTAGAAGGTGAATTTTGTTCCGATTGTAATCATGGCGCAAGTGCTGGCGCGCGCCTATTTGTAAGCTTTAAACAACTCTGCAAATAGATAACTCTAAATCTACTGGTAATTGCTGTGCTAGAAAAAGGCTATGTTACCGGCCAGTGACTTCATTCTCTTACTAGTACTCGTTTGGCCCACACTGATTTACAAACGAGTTTGCACGAAAATGGAAAGGGGGTTACGTCTGATTCGCAGAGTTAACACTAGCCACAGTCATGCCTAATCAGTATCAAAATTGGATCAGCACCTTAGGTAGAGAACGCCTCACCAGTTAGACCAAAAGAGACATCCATCTTTATCGATGTGAAGTTTGTAAATGGTAAACTACTCACTATGTCTCCAATTCGTACATACAGGCATGTGTGCTGGTGTAAGTGCGTGCGTTGGTACGTTTGTGTGTGTGTGTGTGTGTAAATCTCATGTAGACGGAAAGGGTTTAATGCTAAATACTTGTTTTCTGTTCACTCACACAAGACTTAATTTTAGTGTTACAGAGGTGGCTTGAATTTTCGGCCGGCTTCGACCTATAGGCATGCATTCATTTATAGACTTTCCACCAATTGTACAGCATCCCTTATATCCTATTTTATTTTAAAAACCATAAATTTGAACACAAAAATATAACTGGCTATAGACCAAATTCTTTGTATCTAAACATCAATTTCAACTTAGAAAATATTAAGTTACATGAAATTTGATTTCCTTAGAGCTGTGTTTGTGACTTAAGTCTTCTGGGATAGTGAGCCGGGTCATTCAGTAAGCAGTTCAAACTGTCGTAGTAACTGGCTGTCTCAGTTTTCTGTATTTGTGTAACTGGACTGCTTAGACCTTTACACGGGGGACAACGAGCTCTATTGAAACGTTGGTAAAAATCTACCACTCAACAAAACGTCTCATCCCAAAAGGCTAGGACCTTAATTACGTTACACGTAATATAAATCTACACACACAGAATATAATTTGAATTTATGCGCTCCCAATTTTAATATATTGCAGCTGGCAGGTTTGAAAGTTTTGACGAAGAGCTTACACTCATTCCCGTTCCATATCAGTAAATAACATTACATAGTTCTATCATCACATAATGAAAAGGTCCAGTAATAAATGGACTTCCATATGGGCCTAATTGGCGATTTTTGTAACGGATATCATTACATCGTTTTAGGTTCGGATCCCCCCCCCCTCCATCTCCCCGCGCTCCCTACCCTTTCTCAATATCGATTTCCTGCAAGCAGAATATGGCCGTTGTGTAAATCTAGTCCGTAGTATCGATATGACATAAAATTTTGAAACAAACTTTAGATGTATTTTCGTTACACGTTTGGTTTCCTACTTTAAGAAGTCAGCTGCCTGCGCGCGCGCGGGTGTCTGAAATCCCTCGTCGGCAATTGTCTAGGGGTTGCAGCAAATTAAAGAGGGATGACCGAGGGCGTGGTGTGTACAGTTGGAACGTATTCCCAACACAAATTGGTCTAGAATAGTCTCCATCTTCGAACGCAATGAAACCACAACCCAGATCAAGTAAGCAATCATGAAGGGACGCTGGAAATTTCAAATACGAAAATTACACTCCTTTGAGAATGAACAAAGTGAAATTAAACCATGCAGCTGGGTATTACTTTGAGGAATGTGACAGAACGTTCTATTTCCAAATTACATATCTCACACTTCATGTGCATAAGTATTACCTCAGTGTATTAAATTACCTTTAGACCTCTTCCCACATAACACTAACTTATTCATGGAAATCTCAAATATATATTTATTTCCGAATTACTTTTCAGTCCCACTGACGTTTATCTATCACCCTTTATTCAAAAGCTACTAATCAACTCAGATCCCTTTCTTTCTACATTTAACAGATATTTATTTTATGATGAAGAAGGCAAAGCTTAACTATTTACTGGTTTCACTTTTAGGGCATAACTTCAACTTTTACTCTTTACTTTTTTCGTTTTATTTGTGGTGTTGAGAGGTATTAAGTTGACCTTCTATTTAAAATATGAAATATTTTGTTGGATCCTGGACAGAGACAAATCTAAAGCTTTTTTTAAAAATAAAATCGAAGTATCGCACAGAACGTGGTGAAGGAGACGAAGCCTCATGCCTGCTTGTCGAAACACATTACCCCACGTAACACAACACTTTTCTTGTCACAAATTTGTGAAAAGTGTGTTACTTGAATTTAGTGACATGAAGTTTCGGGGAAGTAATCTGATGTTTCAAAAGGTCAGTTTATTCAGAACACAAGCCCTCAGTCCTATGAGAAAAATGAATATAAATAGCAGATCATTTCGTGGTTAGATGTTATGCATTTGTCAGCCTCCGAATTATGGTTATGCTCCATACAGTTAATGAATGTTATCGTTACTATATTTCAAAATATGGAGAAATCTCCACTTGTTTCAAGAACTAACCAAAAATTCATTACAATTTTAATTCCGTCCATCGTTTATTAAAAAATTTCACATTAACATATACATAAGCTATAACGTTTTCCATAATAAAACCAATGACAAGGGATAATAGGGCAGTGGAAGGTAAAACCTTCACTGTCGATTTCTCATTGCTTTTAAACATTGCTCTTTGTCTGCCTTTAATATTACATCCAGCCTGTACAAGTCAGCCTACTGTCTGAATAATTATTCCCCTTTGATATGGATATTGAAGGCAAAATTAAGTAGAACAAAACCCGGAGATATTATTACTCCTATTCGCCCATCAAAGCCGGCTAATATTTAGAACATTTAAATGGTTTTTCATGTAGCCAGTACGTATATAGAATTAAATTATGTGGTGACTATCAATTACGAGGGAAAGACATCATAGCTATTTTAGAGTACTCGCAAAACGAGAGATTTGGAGAGAAAGTGGAGAAACCTAGAGACTTAAAAAGTTATATTTCTGTTTACGGCAATTCAAAAGGTATGAAACAGTGGTGGTACTGGTACCTGTATCAAGAATGAAAGTTTAAATATGTATCCAGTAGTGCAAAATCCGGAGAACTGACCAAATAAGAGAACCCAAAATTCTAAGTACATTAGCGTACTGCATAACGACCAAGAAAGAGTAATTACAAAGCATTATGTGAGCTAGCAGGATTAAAACTGGGATTGTGCACCTAGGTTATTGCGTTACGTAATAAATCTGATGGAACATTTTCGTAGTTGTAATCCCGCATACAAATCGCCAGGTGTTATAACTTACACGTGTGATAATCCTTCAATGTAGCGAGGCTAATAATCCCGCATGGCCATTAACGATATCCATGCAGTAACAGGAACAAGTGCACCACATCGCGTTGATAATTGCAACTTTTTGCTGTAAAAAATTGTTTTGAATTTGTACCGCTGCCTGGTAATTGTTAGGTAATGTTTACTGTCCCATGAAAAGAATTGAAAGAGACATTATTACGTGTCCAGATAAGTTCAAAACTCAAAAGCGTTATAGTGCAAGCGCCAAAGTTCTGTATAAATTTGATAGTCTGCCGCAGGTGTACCAGTATTAGAGCTGTTCTAATGTAAATGGGATGTGAGGCTACTCTATTTCTTTGTTCGATAATGAGTTACAACTAGAAAGTAATTCAAATAATGAAATTTTCTGTCAAAAGGACAGGCTGACAATAATCTACGCACAGCTTAGAGACAGCACAACTCCAGTCTGTCATTATGATACCTAATGCCTCGAATTTGGCGTTAAGGAGAAAGTCTTCGGTTTCTCGTCCTTGTTACGAGCGTTTGGAGTTGTTGCATAAAATAGGAGCATAATGAGGTGTTCAAGTTTTCAGGTCAACACGTTTGTTCGCTACGTTTTACAAAAGTAGTTGAAGGAATTTTACCTTATTTGAAATATAAGTTGATATTTCTTATCCGGACATTAACAACTTTTTTTTAAATGAAACTCGATCCTAACTGTACAATACTTTCGAGAAACTGCTCATTGTGCATGGGGACGGCGTGAAACGTAAACAATGAATCATATTTAATGTCTAAAACTTTTATTCTGAGTATTTAACGAGGTGGCGAGTGTATTAGAATGGTAAACGTTATCTGAATTCTTCTGTCGGGCAATATACAGGGTGTCCCAGGAGGAATGTGCCAGACTTCGGGAGGGTGTTCCTTATGCTAAAGTATACCGATATAACCCAAAACACCTATGTCCAAAGTTGAACGGTTACGGAGATAATGGCC
>Ga0123357_10006270_pt1 | contig 14456 bp, 10 predicted proteins | sample TergutEmb28metaG_FD_89873 | JGI IMG/M metagenome (GOLD analysis project Ga0123357, IMG submission 89873) | Embiratermes neotenicus P4 segment gut microbial communities from Petit-Saut dam, French Guiana - Emb289 P4 | ecosystem: Host-associated > Arthropoda: Insects > Digestive system > Gut ...
CATATTTAGCCCGTAGGGCTTTCATTGTGAATGTCCTAACGGACAAGATTTGTCGTCTGGAATTGTATTCTATTGATATGCAAGCCCTAACGGGCTATCGCTTATCCAAAACTCAGGTTAATAGTATTTTTTGCAGTCAAATATAAAGATGTTAAAATTAAATTTTTATTCACCAAAAGATTTTTTTTCCTACATTTGCAAAACGAATAGTTGCATTCTGAGGCTGAAACTACGTTCGCTAAATATTGTTATTATTGTTATTTTTCAAAATATTTACTATTTTTGTGCCAATTAATTTCTTATAAATTCTTATAAAAATAATATTATTATGTTTAAAAATCATCCGAAAGGATTGTTAGTACTTGCCCTTACCAACATGGGAGAAAGGTTTGGATATTACACAATGTTAGCCATTTTGACGTTGTACATGCAAGCAAAATTTGGATTATCGTCTTCCACAACAAGTCTCATTTATGGAACTTTCCTTGCACTCGTTTATTTTCTTCCTTTCTTTGGAGGAATTGTAGCGGATAAAGCGTTAGGATATGGAAAAACCATTTTAATGGGCGTTTTTGTCATGTTTGCGGGCTATCTTTTGTTAGCCGTCCCCAGCGAACCCAATCTTGTTGGAAAAATTATGATGTTTGGTGCCTTGGCTTTGATTGCCATGGGTACAGGTTTTTTTAAGGGAAACTTGCAGGCATTGGTCGGAAATCTCTATGAAGTAGCGGAATATAAAGGAAAACAAACAATTGCTTTTTCGATTTTCTATATGTTCATCAATGTAGGTGCTTTTTTTGCCCCCAGTGCGGCAAATAGTATTAACAATACCTTCTTGCAAAAAGAAGATTTTACATACGATGCCACTATTCCGAAAAATTATGTGGCATTGAATGACAGAATCTTGACCACTGCGGAAAAAGAAACGTTTATTGTCAAAGCGATTAAAGATAATGAATCTGCTATAAACAAGGAAAAAGATACTGTAAAACAATCGAAAATAAAAACAGATATTATAAAAGCGGCAAAGAAAAAAGAAGGTGTTATTTTTCAGGAAGATGTAGACAGATATTTATTTAACTTAAAAGCAGCCGGATTGCAACAATTAACTGCATCGGGGAAAATAAGCGACCCTTCAATGACTATTTCAAAATCTGAATACCAATTATTATCAAGTCGAGAAGCAAAAGATACCAATGCAATTAAAGAAATTAAAGAAAAAATTAACGCTATCAGTATTACAAATGCTGCATTATACGGCGATTCGGAACATCCTGAAAAATTTGCTACAAATTTTGCTCAAAGTTATGTTTCCAAATCGTTAAGCAAATCGTACAACCTTGCTTTTGGAGTAGCATGTATTAGTTTGATAATTTCTTTGTTGATTTTCTTGCTTTTCAGAAAAACGTGGAAACCCATAGACAAAACCCATAAACAGCAATTAAAAGAAGCCGCTAAAACAGGCGTGATTGAAGATGTGGTTGTTTTAACGAAACATCAAGTCCGTGAACGTATGATTGCCTTGTGTTTGGTTTTTGTTGTGGTTATATTTTTCTGGATGTCATTCCATCAAAACGGATTATGTATGACGTTTTTTGCACGAGATTATACTGTAAGTGATATTAGTCCTGTTCATAATATCGCCTTTGCACTTTTATCCTTGCTTCCATTTGCAGTTGTTGTTTATGGAATATATCTTGCTGTGATGGGATTGTTTGGAGGGGAAAAGAAACCATTACAAGGCATTATTGTTACACTGATTGGACTTGCAGGTATGGTTGCCTATTACTTTTCTAATGTACATAATATGACAGATATGGTAAAGATTACGCCTCAAATTTTTCAACAGTTTAATCCTTTATTTATTGTGCTTCTTACGCCTTTGTCTGTTGCATTGTTCACCCATTTGGCAAATAAGAAAAAAGAGCCGTCAGATCCCCGTAAAATAGGGTTTGGTATGATTATTGCCGCCATAGGGTTTATTATTCTGTTGATTGGTTCGATAGGATTGCCTGCTCCCTCAGAAATTGACGACGGTATTTCAAGTACATTGGTTTCGCCCAATTGGTTGATTGGAACGTATTTAGTACTTACTATGGCTGAATTATTTTTAAGTCCTATTGGATTGTCTTTTGTTGCTAAAGTAGCGCCGCCTCAATATAAAGGGATGATGCAGGGTGGATGGTTAGCGGCTACGGCAACAGGGAATCTTTTAGTAGGCGTAATGGGGTCGTTTTGGGATAAATTACCTTTAATCGCATTCTGGGGAGTATTAGTGGCATGTTGTATTCTATCTGCATCCTTTATCTTTTCCATTATGAAACGATTGGAAAAAGCAACAAATAATTAATATAGAGTTTTAAAGTTTCAATATATAATTAATAATTAGATAATTGATATTTTTAATCTTTCAGATATTACTACTAATAAACATCAAGCATGAATACCATTAATCTCTCTGAAAAAAACTCAATTCTAAATCAGTTTTTAAGAGAAATTCGCAGCGAGGAAATTCAATGCGATGCAATGCGTTTTCGTAAAAATTTGGAACGCGTAGGGGAAATTATGGCTTATGAACTAAGTAAATCGCTCAATTACAAGACCGAAGATGTGAAAACGGTGTTGGGTATTGCTCCTGTCGATATAATTGTAGATAAAATAGTTTTATCTACAATTTTACGCGCAGGACTTCCGTTCCATAACGGGTTTCTTAATTTTTTCGACAATGCTCAGAATGCTTTTGTTTCGGCATATCGAAAATATAAGGATTCTCTTAAATTCGACATCTTTATTGAATATATCGCCTCGCCCGATTTAACAGGTAAAACGCTGATAATCACCGACCCGATGCTTGCCACTGGCGGTTCAATGGAGTTAACTTATGGCGCCTTGCTTACCAAAGGAAAGCCGAAGCAGGTTTTTTTAGCGAGTATAATTGCCTCTCAACAGGCAATAGATTATCTGACAATCCATTTCCCGCATGAAAACACTACTCTTTGGACAGCCGCCATCGACCCCGAACTCAACGAGCATTCGTACATCGTTCCCGGCTTGGGCGATGCAGGAGATTTGGCTTTTGGTGAAAAATTATAAGATGTGAAATTGAGACATAATGCAATTTTAAAAGAATTTGTTAGAGGTTGTCCATTCTTAACTGATACATTTTTGTGCATTTATTGAATAATTCCATTCTACATGGAATATGTTTTTTGTAAATTATATATATATGCCAAGAATGGTTTATAAAATATAGTATAAGTTTTGTATATCAGATAGTTCTAATAGGTTTATTGCAATTGATTTCAATCACAATTTATTGCTTACACAAGCAAGGATGTACACAAAAATTTATTGCCGAAACAATCGGCAAGGACAAATCGGTTATAAGCCGAGAGTTGAAACATAATGCCACTCCAAAAGGCAAATACTATTTTGAGTATGTGCAGGAAACGGTAGAAATGAGAAAAGAGCGTATGAAAATACCTCGAAAATTAACATCAAATCTCAAAAAAGAAATTGTTAAACTTAATTAAGATGAATTGGTTGCTGCAACAAATTAAGGGCAGATTAAAACTTGAAAACAAGTCGTTTGTCAGCCACGAAACTATTTAAAAAATCATCAGAAAAGACAAGGCAGACGGAGGCGATTTGTACAAACATTTAAGGCATAAATTAAAGCACAGGAGGCGACCTGTCGGCAAAAAAATATCAATCAAAAATCGCATTACAATAGATAAAAGACCTGAAATTATCAACTCAAAAGAGCGTTTTGGAGATTGAGAAATTGATACTATTGTGGGAAAAAATAACAGTGGCGCAATTTTATCTTTAACAGAAAGGAAAACAAATTTTATGATAACAGAACAATTGGGACACAGTAAAAATGCCCAAGAATTGACTAAAACAGTATTCCGGCTGCTTATTGCATACAAAAAACACGTTCATACGATAACAGGGGATAATGGAACCGACTTTGTCGACCACCAAAATATCGCTAAAATGTTGGAAACCAGTTTCTTTTTCACGCATCCGCATTCTTCGTGGGAGAAAGGAGCAATAGAAAATAATAACAAACTTGTCAGAGAATACATACCGAAAAAAATAAATTTTGACACACATAACTATCATTAAATCAAACAGATACAGTATAACATTAATAATATACCGCGAGCAAAATTAAATTTTTATTCACCAAAAGAAATTTTTTTCATACTTTTGCAAAATGAATAGTTGCATTTAGTGGTTGAAACTACCAACCCATAAATAAAAAATTTTGCAGTTTAGAAAAGATGCTGTACTTTTGTAAAAATTCAGGTAAAATGGTAACATTTCATTTTTCCGATTATATGTATGTAATATTTTTTATACACCAATCAAAAATATTCTTACAGGTATATATTATCTTTTGTATTTAGATATAATACTCGTACCTTCGCAGCCGAAACAACAAGGTTTGATTATTTGTTAAGGAATACATCAAACAAGTATTTACCTTACCAAATATTTTATGTAACTTTGTGATTATCAAAATATTACAAAGAAGGATATTGCATTTATTTATTTATTTAATGCTGAATAACAAACAAAATGATTGACATAGAAATAGACAATAAATCAGGGTTTTGCTTTGGAGTTATCAATGCCATCGAGAAAGCCGAAGAACATTTATCGGGCGGCAATACGCTCCATTGTCTTGGCGACATTGTGCATAATGGACGCGAGGTGGCGCGTTTGCAGCAATTAGGTTTGCAAACTATTGACCACAACCAATTTGCACAAATGCACAATACAAATGTGTTGTTGCGCGCTCACGGTGAACCTCCTTCAACTTACAAACTTGCTAATGATAACAATATCAAGTTAATAGACGCTTCGTGTCCGGTGGTTTTAAAGTTGCAAAACAGAATAAAAACTACTTACGAAAATATCAAAAATTCAACTGCACAAATTGTTATTTATGGCAAAAAAGGACATGCAGAAGTAAATGGGCTTGTTGGGCAAACGCAAAATACGGCTATCGTTATTGAAAACGAAAACGACTTGCAATTACTTGATTTAAAGAAAGATATCTATCTTTTTTCTCAAACAACAAAATCGCTTGAAGGGTTCAATTCATTAGTTAAAATTATTGAAAATAAAATTATTGAACCTGCCGAATTTCATTTTTTTGATACAATTTGTCGGCAAGTAGCCAATCGTATTCCTAACATCAAAAAATTTGCTGCGGCAAAAGACATCATTCTCTTTGTCAGCGACCCGAAAAGCAGTAACGGCAAACAACTTTTCGAGTGCTGCAAAGCGGTCAATTCCAACAGTTTTTTCATCTCTTCGCCCGATGAAATTGCCGATTTACATATCGATTTAACCAAAGCAATCGGAATTTGCGGAGCCACTTCTACCCCACGCTGGCTAATGGAAAAAGTGGCTGAACAGGTAAGAAATTTACTTTGATAAAATTTTTATTCCCTCAAAAATGCAATATATTTGGGGCAAATTCCGGTTTCAACGCTCCAAAGTTTCTTCCCACCGTGTGAAAAACAAAATAATTTTCCTGATGTGAAATATTGTTGTGCATCTGTAATAAAAATATCTTTTGAAATGGGATTTATCGCAATACCATAAGGAATTTCAATTTCTGAATTTGTTCCGTCGGTAATGAAATTCTCAGTAATAATTTCCTGATTTTTAATATTATATATAATATATTTTGCAAACGTAGTATTTGTTATCCAGTCGGTTTGAGCGCTTAAAATATAAATTGAATCTCCGGAGATACAAAAATTTGAGGCATTTTCAATACCAAGTTTTTTTGTCATCATTTCATTTTCAATAACATAAATATCGGGGTTAATGTCGGCATAATTTCCGAGCGAAAGCGCAAAAAGTTTATTGCCCGCTTTGCGTAAGACACTCAAATTGACTGCAACATCAATCTTTTTTATTTCCGTAAATATCTGTAAATCAACTACTGAAATAGTGTTGTCATTTGGCGGAGTATTGTAGCCTCCCGAATTTGCGACATACATTTTGCCATTGATAAACTCAATCTCTTCGGGCTGAAAACCGACATTTACTTTTTGCAAAACTTGCAGCGTTGTGGTATCAATTTCAGCCACAAACCCAATTTGATTTCCATTATTGTAGGTTGCCCCCGCAAAGGAGGAAACATACGCCTTTCCGCTGTAAAAATTGATTTTGCGGCAGTTTGGAATTTCAATTGTGCCAATGTGTTTCGCCGTTTTTGCGTCCATCACCTCCACAAGCCCCGAAAGGTTTATCACAGCATACATTTTGCTTCCGTAAATCTGTAAATCATTTCCCACATCGCCAAGTCCGCCAATAATGTTCGGGTTCACTTGCGTAAAGAAATTCTTTTGATAAATTCCGCTCTGATAGTTGTAATAATCGAGCGATGCGTTGTTTGCACCCATCATACCCTCATTTAACAGGTAAAAACTTGTTACAGACTGCACTGTTTGTTCCGGTTGCGGCTCAACAGGACTACACGAAGTAATTGTTAGCGCTATCAGCAAACTGCTGATAATTAATAAATTAATAATTCTTTTCATTTTATATTAAAAATTAAATAAATTAGTGAAAAATATTTTATACATAATCAACAAAGGCAATAACTGCATATTGACAATGAAATCATTATAAATTAAAACGTTAAATTTTAATATTTTAAGTATAAACGTAAAAACCTTTTTCGCGAAAGCAATACATTATATTTAAGTAATTTATCAGGCAGGTCTTCTGACTTGTTTTTTAACGAAACGCCTTCCCGATTTCTCAGTGGCAGAAGTGATTGTTTCGTTTATTTTCAAAAACAAAATTTAAATTTTTGTAATTGAATAAAATTCACAGCAGCGCGACTGTTTCCGATTTTCACGGAATTCCCTTTTAATCAACACTTTATGAAATATAAAGATTGATACCTGAATTTGTGTGCAAAGGTATTAAAAAAAAATGAATAGAAAATTTTATTTTTTTAAATAATTTTAAAAGCGGTGAAAATTCCGACAATTCCCGTAATAATAATAATCAATCCGGTTATTCTGTTAATCATTTTAAGCCCTTTGATGTTGAATTTGTTGCGAAAACGGCTTACCACCAAAGTTAAAAATGCCCACCACGATGTTGCTCCTGCTACAATTCCTAATAAACCGAGTGCAATACCGGGCAAGGAGTGTTTATCGGAAAGAAAGTTGAAACGCGCAAAAAGTGCGATTAAAACAAACATAATCAGCGGGTTGGAGAGTGTAAGAGCAAAAGACGAAAAAAAATCGCGCAACACACTGCTGTTCGGCTTTTCATCGGGCTTCGGTTGCATCGAAGGATTGTTACGAAAAATGAACCATCCGAAAGCGCAAACAATTAAACTGCCGATAATTTGTATTATTATTTCATTTTTACTTATAAAATTAATAATAAACGACAGAAAAAATAACGAAATGATAGTGTAAACCAAATCTGAAGCAGAGGCGCCAAGTCCGGTAATAATACCGTGCCGCCTGCCGCGATGTAATGTACGCTGAACACAAAGCATTCCAATAGGTCCCAAAGGCACTGAAACACAAAGACCTACAATTATTCCTTTAATAAAAATGTCGAAAAATTCTATCATTGCGACTGCAAAAGTAGTGCTTTTTTTTATTTTTACAGAATTTCCTTACTTTTGTACTCTCTTTTATTTGTCAAAATGAGCTTTGAATATTATATAGCGAGAAAAATTCATTTTTCTAAAAAAGCCGAAAAAAATGTTGCTCGCCCTGCGGTGCGCATCGCAACGATTGGAATTGCGGTCGGATTGATTGTAATGTTGCTGTCTATCGCTATTGTTGTTGGCTTTAAAAACGAAATTCGCTCAAAAGTTATTGGCTTTGGCGGACATATTCAAATCACAAATTTTGATAATAATAATACTTACCAAATGCAGCCGATTGAAATGGAAAGCGCTGTTATTGAACAAATTAAAGCAACAACAGGTGTGCGTTGCGTACAAAGTTTTGCAACCAAACCCGGAATTATAAAAACCGATAATGAATTTCAAGGTATCATTTTAAAAGGCGTTGGAAGTGATTTTGACTGGAATTTTTTCAAAAGAAATCTCATCGAAGGAAGTTTAATTAATACAAGCGATACAATTTCTAATAATATATTGATTTCCAAAACATTATGTAATTTGTTGAATCTTAAACTTGGCGATTCATTTTTTACGTATTTTATTGAAAATGATGTTCGCGCTCGCAAATTTACTATCGCCGGAATTTATTCCACAAATTTTACCGACTACGATAAAATGTTTATAATATGCGATATACGTCAAGTTCAGCGGCTCAACAACTGGACAGAAAAGCAGTTTGGAGGTCTGGAAATTTTAATCAACAATTTTAATGACCTTGAAAGCATTGGAGATAAGGTCTATTTGCTAACAGCCAACCGTTTTAATGATGCAGGAGCAACTTATTTGACACGCACAATAGAGCAATTAAATCCGCAGATTTTCAGTTGGTTAGCGCTGCTCGATATGAACGTTTGGGTGATTTTAGTGCTAATGTTTGCCGTTGCAGGTTTTAGTATGATTTCCGGACTGCTAATATTGATTTTGGAACGCACATCAATGATTGGGCTGCTCAAAGCGCTTGGCTGCACCGACTGGTCGATACGAAAAATTTTCCTTTATCATTCATTTTTTCTTATTGGAAAAGGAATGATTTGGGGAAATGTTATTGGGCTAATAGTCTGCGCTTTACAGTATATTTTTCACATCATTCCACTCAACCCTCAGGCATATTATGTCAATTTTGTGCCTGTGCGTTTCAACTGGCTGTTAATCATTCTTTTAAATGTTGGAACGCTTATTGCGTCGCTGCTTGTGATGCTTGTTCCGTCTTATTTAGTTACCAAAATATCCCCTGCCAAAACAATGCGCTACGAATAGGTTGTTATTCTATCCAACAAAACATTTATTTTCTATTATCCAGTGTCCCCTTGAAAGAGCAAGATTGATGGGCCAGACTGGGTACATTTTCATTACTAATGTAATAACGAGTCTCCTATTGTATCCACCTTTTATTTCTCTAATCGTTTAAAATAACTTTGATGAGGTTACAATGGTACCATCATACGATAAAGTTATAACTCCAAACTTTTCATTATTTTTGCAAAATTTATTTACAGCAAAAAATTGTTTTGGAAACAACAAATTATCATATTTTCCCGCCGCATACTGACGAAATTATTGAAATTACAGGGGCGCGTGAGCATAATTTAAAAAATATTAACACTGCAATTCCGCGCGATTCGCTCACGGTGATTACCGGCTTGAGTGGAAGCGGTAAATCGTCCCTCGCCTTCGATACGATTTATGCAGAAGGACAACGGCGATATATTGAGACCTTTTCTGCGTATGCACGTTCCTTTTTGGGCAATCTGGAGCGACCTAATGTAGATGAGATTTCGGGATTAAGTCCCGTCATTTCTATCGAGCAAAAAACTACAAACAGAAATCCGCGCTCTACCGTTGGCACAACAACCGAAGTATATGATTTTCTGCGTCTTTTGTATGCCCGTGCAGGCATTGCTCATTCATATATTACAGGCGAGCCGATGGTAAAATATACCGATGAGCAAATTGTTAATATTATTTTAAAAGATTATGACGCACAAAAAATTGTGTTGCTTGCACCTCGTGTCAAAGCGCGAAAAGGACATTACAAAGAACTTTTTGAACAAATACGAAAAAAAGGATATATCAATGTACGCGTTGACGGGCAAATTCAGGAAATAAGAATGGGTATGCGCCTCGACCGCTACAAAGTCCATAATATTGAGGTTGTGATTGACCGACTGCAAGTTAGAGAAAATGACAGAAAACGTTTAATGGAATCGTTGCAAAAAGCAATGAATCAGGGAAATGGAATTGTGATGATAGTTCAACAAAATATTTCAAAGAACGCTTCGCAATCCAATGAAACACAAGATAAAGTACGTTATTTTTCGCGAATGTTAATGTGTCCTACAACAGGGATTTCATACGAAGAGCCTGCGCCTCATCATTTTTCATTCAATTCGCCGCAGGGTGCATGCTACAAATGCAAGGGATTAGGCTTTATTAATCAAATAGATATGGATAAAATTGTTCCGGATAAAAATAAATCTATTTACGACGGGGCAATTTTACCTTTGGGAAAATTTAAAAATTCTACAATTTTTTGGCAAATAAATGCGATATTAGAAAAATATGAAGCCAATATTAAACAGGCATTCAATGACTTGCCCGAAGAGGCAATTGACGAAATAATGAACGGAACGACAGAACGATTGAACATTAGAAATACTGCATTAGGAAATTCTAATTATTATCTTGATTATGAAGGAATTTTGAAATATATTGAAATTCAACAGGATAATGCTACATCGGCAACCGAACAAAAGTGGGCAAATCAATTTTCAAAAACTTCCGTTTGTCCGGAATGTAATGGTGCGCGACTGAGAAAAGAGAGTTTATTTTTTAAAATAAATAATAAAAATATTGACGAATTAGCAAAAATGGATTTATCCGAATTGTACGACTGGCTAAGAACTTCCGACAAACAAATGACTGAAAAACAGCGAATTATTGCATCCGAAATATTGAAGGAAATACTTACACGTTTGGAGTTTTTATTAAATGTCGGGCTTGGTTATCTGTCGCTTTCACGCAGTTCACAATCGCTTTCCGGTGGCGAAGGGCAGCGCATACGTCTTGCTACACACATCGGTTCGCAACTTGTAAATGTCCTTTATATTTTAGACGAACCAAGTATCGGGCTTCATCAGCGTGATAATAAACGACTTATAAATTCACTTAAAAATCTGCGTGATGTTGGAAATTCGGTAATTGTTGTAGAACACGATAAAGAAATGATGCTCTCCGCCGATTATGTGATTGATTTAGGTCCGTTTGCAGGGCGCAAAGGCGGTGAGGTTGTCTTCGCAGGAACGCCTGCACACTTAATTAAAACAGATACTCTTACTGCCGATTATTTGAATGGGATAAAGAAAATTGAAGTACCACAAAAAGTACGCAAAGGCAATGGTAAAACGCTAATTCTCAAAGGTGCGCGTGGAAATAATTTAAAAAATATTGACGTGGAATTTCCTTTGGGAACAATGATTTGTGTTTGCGGCGTTTCCGGTAGCGGCAAATCAAGTTTGATAACAGACACTTTGCAGCCGATTCTTTCGCAGCGTTTCTATCGTTCGTTGCAAGACCCCCTACCCTTTGATGAAATTTCAGGTTTGGAAAATGTAGATAAAGTTGTAGAAGTTGACCAAGCCCCGATAGGACGTACTCCCCGTTCAAATCCGGCAACTTATGTTGGTGTATTTCAGGATATTAGAAATCTTTTTACTACATTGCCCGAAGCAAAAATTCGCGGCTACAAAGCAGGGAGATTTTCGTTTAACACTTCGGGAGGTCGCTGCCCTGAATGCAGTGGAAACGGGTATAAAACTATTGAAATGAATTTTTTGCCCGATGTTTATGTGCCTTGTCAAGCCTGTGGCGGCAAACGCTACAACCGCGAAACGCTTGAAGTGCGATTTAAGGGAAAATCTATTGCTGATGTTCTTGATATGACTATCAATATGGCGGTGGAATTTTTTGAAAATCAACAATCTATTTTAAATAAAATAAAAACCTTACAGGATGTTGGATTGGGTTATATCAAACTTGGACAAAGCAGCACAACCCTTTCGGGCGGTGAAAGTCAGCGCGTTAAGTTGGCTACCGAACTTTCCAAACGAGACACGGGCAAAACTATTTATATTCTCGATGAACCAACAACGGGGCTGCATTTTGAAGATATTCGCGTGCTGCTCGGTGTGTTAAATAAACTTGTTGACAGAGGAAATACCGTTATTATTATTGAGCATAACCTCGATATTGTAAAAGTTTGCGATTATGTGATAGATATGGGACCAGAAGGCGGACGAGCAGGTGGGGAAATAATTGCAAAAGGAACACCACGTGAAATTTGCAATAATCCAAAAAGTATTACCGGAAAATTTTTAAAAACCGAAATGTAAAAAAATGAAAAATTAAAATAATAATTGTACCTTTGTAGTAATTAAAATTTTTTTTATAAAATAAAATGGATTTTACAAATACCCTTTACACTAACGATAATCTGTTTATACTAACAGGTATGAACAGCAATTTTGTTGATTTAATATATTTAGACCCGCCGTTTAATTCAAAAAGGTTTTATTCTGCGCCGATAGGAAGCCGTGCAGCGGGGGCAAGTTTTAAAGATATGTGGACTTGGGAAGACGTTAATGAAGAATATCTTAATACTTTGGCAAAGGACTTTCCCGCATTAACGGCATTTATTGCGTCTATTGGTGCTATACACAGCGATGCGATGAAAGCATATTTAACCTATATGGCTCAACGTATCATAGAGATGCACCGCATTTTAAAAGATACGGGCAGTTTGTATTTGCATTGCGACCCGACGGCAAGTCATTATTTGAAAATAGTATTGGACGAAATTTTCGGTAAAAATAATTTTAAAAATGAGATAGTGTGGTGTTACAAGGAGCGAGAATTATCAAAAAGACATTTTAACAGAAAGCACGACGTCATTTTCTTTTATGTAAAATCGCAAAAATATTCGTTTAATCCTGAGAGATTGTTGGAACCGTATAGTGAAGGAACTGTCAAAAAATTCAATTATACTGACGTTGATGGTCGAAAATTTCAAATACGGGGAAAAGGAGGAGAATACATCGGCAAACAGGGGCTTGACATGGAATTGGAAAGAACAAATCCTGAGTTGGTATATAGAGATTATTTAGATAAAAGCGGAGGAATTTTGCCGCGTGATTGGTGGGAAATTCCATTTATTAACAGAGCGGCTAAAGAGCGCACCGGCTACCCAACTCAAAAACCGCTTGCACTTTTGCACCGAATAATTAAAGCATCGTCAAACGAAAATGATATTGTGCTTGACCCATTTTGCGGTTGTGCTACTACTTGCGTAGCAGCCCAACAACTTGGCAGGAAATGGATTGGCATTGATATTGCCGAACAAGCCGCAGATGTATTGGTTGAACGATTAAGTAATGATGCCGGAATATTCAAGGACTTTATAAATACGACTATTGTCCCACAAAGGACAGATATATACAAAGTTGAGCCTACAAAATCAGTGAAAGAGCGTTTGTATAAAGAGCAAGAAGGATTGTGCAATGCTTGCAAAAAACATTTTGACATTTGGAATATGGAAATTGACCATATTGTTCCAAAGTCGAAAGGCGGCGGTAGTTATTACGAAAATTACCAATTATTATGCAGTCATTGCAATAGATTAAAAGGCGACAGAACAATGGAATATGTACGATTGGTAGTAAAAACGCGGACAGAAATGTTAGAAAAACAAATAATTTTTGGAAAATAAATTATGGCAGAACAGAAATTTCAAAATACCCTCTACACTAACGATAATCTGTTTATACTAACCGGAATGAACTGCAATTTTGTTGATTTGATATATTTAGACCCGCCGTTCAACTCTAAAAGGTTTTATTCTGCGCCGATAGGCAGCAAGGCAGCGGGGGCAAGTTTTAAAGATATGTGGACTTGGGACGATGTTAATAAGGCGTATCTTGAAACATTAGCAGAGAAATATCCTGCATTGCCTGATTTTATTGCATCAATCGGTACTGTTCATAGCAAAGCGATGAAGGCATATTTAACTTATATGACGCAACGTATCATAGAAATGCACCGCGTTTTGAAAGATACAGGCAGTTTATATCTGCATTGCGACCCTACTGCAAGCCATTATTTAAAAATATTATTGGACGAAATTTTTGGCAAAAATAATTTTAGGAATGAGATAATATGGTGCTATACAGGTGGAACAGATACAAAAAAAACTTGGCAAAAAAAACACGATACAATATATTTTTATACCAAAACGGATAATTATATTTTAAATCCTTGTTATGCTCCATTTAGTAAAAATACAGTAAAACGTTTTAATAAAACAGATGAAGATGGACGAAAATATAAAATAAATCAACTAAAAGATGGTAGAATAACAACTACTTATATGAAAGAAGATGGTAAACTAATGCCTGACTATTGGAATATCCCAATAGTAAATATTACCTCAAAAGAAGGAACCGGCTACCCGACCCAAAAACCGCTTGCTCTTTTGCATAGAATAATAAAAGCATCATCAAACGAGGGTGATATTGTGCTTGACCCGTTTTGCGGTTGTGCAACAACTTGTGTAGCCGCCCAACAACTTGGCAGAAAATGGATTGGCATTGATATAGAAAAGCAGGCAGTTAACGTTTTAATTGATAGATTGAGCAATGATGCCGGAATTTTCAAAGATTTTATCAACACAGCAATTGTTCCACAAAGGACAGACGTTAAGTATGAACCACAATCTAAA
>Ga0123357_10006271_pt1 | contig 14455 bp, 3 predicted proteins | sample TergutEmb28metaG_FD_89873 | JGI IMG/M metagenome (GOLD analysis project Ga0123357, IMG submission 89873) | Embiratermes neotenicus P4 segment gut microbial communities from Petit-Saut dam, French Guiana - Emb289 P4 | ecosystem: Host-associated > Arthropoda: Insects > Digestive system > Gut ...
TATCCGGCGTCGCGGAGGACTTGCGCCCAGGTGGAGACGTTCTGGCGTATTTGTATATTGTTTGTGACGACGTCGTTGTTGCCGGGAAAAAGGCCGGTCATGAAGCTGGCCCTTGAGGGCGAGCAAAGCGGGACGGTGGGGATGAAGCCTGTGACGAGCGAGCCTTCGCGGGCGAGGGTGTCGATGTTTGGGGTGCCGATTTCGTTGCCGCCGTAGCAGCCGAGCGTCCATGCGGCAAGTTGGTCGACCATGATGACCAATACGTTTGGTTTTTTCGGGCCGTTGGCGGGCGCGGGCGTCGCGGCGGGCGCGGCGGCAAGGCTGGTGGCGGCGATTGTGGCGATGGTGGCAGTGGCGATTACGGGTTTTATTGTTGTCATTGTGGATGTGGTGAAAAAAAGGAAAAAGGAAGAAGGAAGAAGGAAGAAATCAGAGGGCGGCGAGTGGACGAGCGTTGATGTTCGGATGCGTGGGTTTGTTTTCTTCCTTTTTCCTTCTTCCTTCTTCCTTTTTATTATTTGATAATGTCTTCGAGCGAGGCCCAGAAGAAACGGGGGCGGTAGACGCTGATGTCGGCTTTTTTCATCGCTATGTGATCGGCGCCGCCGCGTTTGTTGGGGCCTACACAATAATCAACCAATAACATGCCGTCTTTGATAAACTCGGGGTGCGCCGTGGCGTTGTAGGAATGCGTGTCGCGGTTGATCGCAGGCTCTATCGTCGTGTATATTATTTTTTTGTTTCCCCAGGGGCCTTCGGGTTTGCCGGCTGTGTAGGTGACTATGTCACTGGGGCCGCTGCCTTCGGGGACGGTCACGTTCGTGAGCATTATGTATTTGTCCTTGTATTTAAAGACACTGAATTTGCGGGAGAGTTTTATGTCCGTGCTGAGCGGGGTGGCGTCTTCCGGGCGCGCGCTCCAGCGGCCTTTGGCGTAGTATTCTTTGGAGGATTGCGAGATTGTTTTGGCGGTTTCGTCGTAGGTGGCGCGCATGAGGTAGGGGTAGCGTTCGCGGTTGGGGCCGCTGCCGTAGATGTAGAGGTATTTTCCTTCCTGCGGATAGCAGAAATAGCCGTATTGCACTTTGGAGGTGGCGTTGTCGATTCGGGTGGTGTCGAGGACTTTGAAATCGGGGAGTTGGATGCGCGCGTAGATGACGTCTTGCCAGCCGGGTTCGTCGGATGACTTGGTGCTCCATTTGGCGACGCGGTTGAGATAGACGTGGAAGATTTCGTCGCGCACGATTCCGTGGCCGGCCCAGAGGAGGGTTTTGGCAGCGCCTTTGACCGGCTCGGCGGGGACGAGGGCCATGGGTTTGCCGTCTTCCCATCTGTTCACGGTGGTGGCGGAGCCGGTTTTGGAATCATATACAAGGAGGGTGTGGCCGAATATCTGGGTGTTGCCTTCCTCGCCTTTTTTATTTTTGGCAATGATGCTGCCGTCGCCAAAGACGAAGATGGATTTGCCGTCTTTCCAGGGGATGGAGAGGCAGCCGTCGCCGGAGTTCAGGGCGCCGAGTTTGCCGTTGAATATATTATTGTATATCGCGGGGTAGGTGATGGTGTTGACACCGCTTTTGGAGACGCTGGCGATGGGGGTTGTGGGGGCGGGGAGGAGGACGGGGGCGACGGGCTTCGGGGTGGTGGTGGTGGTGGTGGTGGCGGTGGAGCGGGAGGATTGTTTGTCTTTGCCTTTGGCCGCGAAAAGGGCGCAGGGGCAGGCGAGCAGGGCGGCGCAGAGGGTGGCGCGGAGGAGGGCGCAGCGGTGGTTGGGAGCAGGTGCGGTCATGGTGGTGTGGTGGTGTGGGTCGACGGGTGGCGACAGGTGGCGACAGGTGGCGATGTGTATCGACGTGTATCGACGGGTGGCGACGCGCTGGCGGGTTAGTCATAATGCTCTTTGATAACTTCCTTCGACGGCTCCTGGCCTTTCACCCACAGGCCGACGGGGTGCTTGACTTGGCCGGGGGGGCGCACGCCGGGGCCTGCGCCTTCGGCGCCGAGGTCTTTGTTCATCTCGGCGACGAGCGCTTGAAGTTGCGCCACGATGTCGGGATGCTGGGCGGCGACGTTGTGGCGTTCGCCGATGTCGGTGTCCAAATTATACAGGCGCAGGGCGGGTTCGGCGTCGACATTCGAGTCATGATTCTTGGCGGCCTTGGCCTTGCCCCTTTTGCCTTTGGCGGCGCTGGCGCCGCTGTCGGCGGCGCCGACGAGGCCGCGCGAGCCGACAACGTGCTCGTCTTGCGGGGTGATGGCGAGTTTCCAAGGGCCGCTGCGCACGGCTTCCAAGGTCTGTTTCGAGAAATAATAATGCGCCTTGCGCGCCGGTTCCGTGGTTTTGCCGAGGAGAAGCGGCAGGATGTTCGCGCCGTCGATTTTGTTGTCCGTGGGAACGGCGCCGCCCGCGACCGTGACGAATGTGGGCAGCAAATCGATCGTGCCGGCCACGGTGTCAACACTCACGCCGGCGGGGACTTTGCCGGGCCACCAAGCGAGCGCCGACTCGCGCATTCCGCCTTCGAAGGTGCTGCCTTTGCCGCCGCGCAGGGGGCCTGCGCTGCCGGCGTCCTTGTATCTGGCCAGCCACGGGCCGTTGTCACTGGTGAAAAACACGAGCGTGTTGTCCGCGATGCCGAGATCGCGCAACGCGGCGAACACCTGGCCGGTGCTCCAGTCCATTTCCTCGATCCAGTCGCCGTAGGGGCCGTTGGCCGACTTGCCTTTGAAATTCGGGCCGGGGTGCAGCGGGATGTGGACGGCGGTGTGCGCGAGATACAGGAAGAACGGATGTTTGGCGGCGGCTTGCTCGCGGATGAATTGCGTGGCGACTTCGGTGTAGCGTTGCTCGAGGAAATCTTGTTTTGCGTCGGTGATGACCTCGATGGGTTTGTCGTCGCGCACGAGCGGGAGCGGCGGGTGGCCCTTCTGGTCGGTCTTGTTCATGTCGTTGGAGTAGGGGAGGCCGAAATATTTATCGAAGCCGTGCTTGGTGGGCAAAAATGGCGGCTGGTCGCCGAGGTGCCACTTGCCGACGATCATGGTGGCGTAGCCCTGCTTCTTGAGCAAATCGGCGACGGTGTGCTCCTTGGCGCTGATGCCGATGTTCTGCACCGGGCTGAGCACCATGGGCATGGAGAGGCGTTTGGCGTAACAGCCGGTCATGATTTGCGTGCGCGAGGCGGTGCAAAGCGGCGCGGCATAAAACGACGTCAGCTTCATCCCCTCGCGCGCCATGCGGTCGAGATTCGGCGTGCGATTTTTGGTGGAGCCGAACGGCCCGATGTCGGCGTAGCCCATGTCGTCGACGAAAATCAAAACGATGTTTGGAGGCGCGGAATTCGCGGCGGGCGCGGGCGCGGAGGCGGAGGCAGGCGCGGCAGCGGAGGCGGCGGCGGCAGCGTGAGCGGTGAGGCACGCGCCTTGGATGCAAGCAAGCGAAAGACCGCCGGCGACCAGGAGTTTGTCTATTTTGGTGTTCATTGGATGGAGAATGGAGAAAGAGATTGCGTGAAAAAACGCGGGATGGAAACGCGGGATGGGGACAAGTGAAAGTGTTGAGCGGCGGAAAGAGGAGAAAGAGGTGAAGAGAGGTGGGGGAAGACGGCGCGGCGAAAGGTGGGTTTCATCGGTTTTGGGTCAAGACTCTCCATATCGTCCATTTGGACGACCCATGTTATTTTGTCTTGTGTTTTACGCGTTTTTATTTGCGCTTTGCACCGTTTGTCGTGAATGGCGCTTCGCCAAATCGCTCGCTCCCTCTCTCCTTGTTTTCCGTTTTCAAGCCCTGCTTTGCACTATCCTCCCATCGCCCATCGCCCTTTTCTTTTTTTATGAAACAACCTCCCTTGTCCAAAAACGCCACGCTTCTTTCAGCCTTCCGCTTCCTGGGCGCCGGCTTGTTCTCCCTCGCTCTCGCTCTCGCGCTCGCCCTCGCCCCCGCCCCGACGGCTCGCGCGCAGACCATCTCCACCAGCCCTTGGTATATCGGCGGCGCGCTCGCGGTGAACGGCACCACCGCGCTTCCCGTCGGCGCGGGCAACGGCACCGCCGTCGATCCAATTGATCCGGGCGTCGTCATCATCGTCGGCTGCAACATCACCCAAGGCGGCCCCCAGAATTCCGGCGGCCCCGCCCAGAATAACCCCTTGCTCAATTTCACCGTCGCCCCCCAGTTTTCAATCATATCGGACAGTCCCGACCATTGGTTCACCATCACCAACACGAAGGCCACGGTCGGCAACACCCGCGTCATAACCATGCCTGCCGGCGGCACACTGGTCTTCGGCAACATCGAGTTCACCGACAACCACACCGCCGGCACCGCCAACCTCGGCTCCGTGTTCAACATAACCACGGGCATCAACGACCCCAACGCCACCACCACCATCTCGGGCACGATGGCCTTCACCAAGAACGGCTTCATCGGCTCGACCAACACCAACGGCGGCGCCATCAGCAACGGCATAGGCAACCTGCTGGTGTCCGGCTCGATCTATTATGCGTATAATTTCGCCAACCGCGGCGGCGTCTACAACGACCAGGGCAACATGCTATCCCTCAGCGGCGACCAGTTCTTTTTCTCCAACACCGCCGCCGCCAACGGCGGCGCGATAGCCGTCGCATCCGGCGGCTTCTCCGTCGCGGGCATTTCGCGCTTCGTCAGCAACATCACGGCCGCGCAAGGCGGCGCCATGAACCTCGCGGGCGGCGCGGGCTACGATTACAACATCACCGGCGCCGCCTCGTTCAATGGCAACATGGCGGCCACGATGGGCGGCGCCATTTATATCGGCTCCGGCCAGGACGTGCTCATCGGCGGCTCGGTCGCCTTCGTCAACAACCAATCCGGCGGCGCGGGCGGCGCCATTTATTACGCGGCGAACAACACCACCCTCACACTCGACGCCTCCAGCGGCGGCAACATTCTCTTCCAAGGCAACCGCCAAAACCTGGGCGCGACGGACTACGCCAACCCCGCCGCCGCCGGCTCCGACTTCAACGCCATCACCTTCACCACTGGCAACACCAGCGGCGGCATCGCGGTCACCTTCGACACCGGCGACTCGTCCGCCCCCGGCAGCATCCGCTTCTTCGACCCCATCACCATTTCCAACACCAGCGACTTCGGCGCCACGCAATCCAGCGTCAACGTCGACATCACCGGCGCCGGCGCCGTCCTCTTCGACGCCAGCCTTCACGCCAACAGCAGCATCGTGAACGGCAAAACCGTGGTGCATTCCGGCAACTTCGCCCTCGCGAACGGCGCCGCTTACATCGCCACCACCGCCGCCGGCTCCTTCGCCACGCAAGCTGGCGCCACGCTCTCCGCCGCCGGCGCGGGCAATCTCCTTTCCGCGTCCACCATCACCCTCGACGCCAACTCCGCCATCACCCTCGACCTCCTCGGCGCCACACCCGGCGCCGCGCCCATTCTCACCATCGACTCCACCTTGCTCGACGCCGGCGGCTGGGCGCAAAACCTCACCCTCCTCAACATCCCCGGCACGGCCAGCGTCGCGGACGGCGATATTTTCAACCTCATCACCCTCACCGGCGCCGGCGCTGGCGCCGACCCATTCACCAACTCCGTTCTCGCCAACCTCAACGCCACCACCACCGCCCTCTTTGGCAACTACACGCTCATCGCCTCCCCCGACGAACTCAGCCTCTGGCTCCTCTACGGCACCTACGTCGCCCCCGCCAACCACGTCCTCAACTGGACCGGCGCCAACAACTCCAATTGGAACGGCGCGAACTGGCAGGCCGCCGGCTCCAGCGCCAGCTTTCTCTCCGGCGACATCATCAACCTCGCCAACACGGCCATCGCCGGCGGCGCCTCCACCGGCTCCACCGGCGCCATCGAAATCGACATCGACGTCCCCGGCGGCGCGACCATAGCCGGCATGTATGTGAGCGGCAGCAACAACTTCACCCTCACCGGCAACGCCCTCGCCGCCAACGCCACCGCCGGCGGCTGGGCGGGCGAACTCGCCGCGAGCGGCCAACTCGTCCTCGGCGCCATCGCCGGCGACGACGCCACCACCATCGACACCACCACCGCCGCCGCCGCCTACACCGGCACCCTCACCCTCGCCAACGAATCCAACGATTTCCAAAACGGCATCCACATCCGCACCGGCGCGCTCGCCGGTGACGCCGCCAGCCTCACCCCCGCCGACCCCGCGACAAACCCCGGCATCACCATCGACGCCGCCGGCACGCTCATCTTCGACCAATCCCCCGACGCAGGAGACGCCACCTACGCCGGCGCCATCACCGGCGCGGGCCAACTCATCAAAACCAACGCCGCGACCCTCACCCTCGCCGCCAACAGCGCCGCCTTCACCGGCACGACCAACGTCACCACCGGCGCGCTCCTCCTCGACGCAAGCGCCGCCGTAGGGGCGTCGCTTGCGACGCCCGCCGCCCTCGGCGGCGACATCCACGTTGCCGCCAACGCCACCTTCGGCGGCTCCGGCACCGCCGGCGCCGTCACCCTCGCCCCCGACGCCACGCTCCAAGTCGGACTCGGGACTCAGGACTCCGGACTCGGGACTCCGACCCTAACCCTGACCTCCAACCTCTCGCTCGGCGCCGGCTCGATTCTCAATTACACCAACATCACCAACACCCTTCAAATCGGCGGCGCCATCACGCAAACCGGCTCCATCACCCTCGCGCTCGACACCCTGCTCACCGGCTCCCACGCCATCATCGACGCCACCACCGCCGGCGCCCTCTCCGCCCTCCACACCGACCAATTCAACGTCGTTTACGGCAACAAAGTCTTCAATTCCACCTTCACCCTCGATTCCAACGACACCCTCTGGCTCACCATCAGCAACATCCAACTCGGCCAGAACAACGTCATCACCTGGACCAACAAAACCGCCGACACCCTCTGGTTCACCTCCACCAACTGGCAAATCTACGGCATCGACCGCGCCTTCACGCAAGGCGACATCGTCAACCTCGCCGACGCCGCCACCGCCCCCGCCCCAACTTCAACTCTCAACTTAAACACCACCGCCACCGTCGCCGCCATGTATGTAAGCGGCACCGCCAGCTACAACATCACCGGCGCCGGCTCCATCACCGCCGACCCCGCCGCCGGCACCCTCGCCGGCAGCGACGCCGCCAACGGCAAACTCGTCCTCGGCAAACTCGCCACCGACGAAACCGTGCCCGCCACCGAAGCCACCTTCACCGGCACCCTCAACCTCGCCGGACAAACCGGCGCGAACAACTTCCTCGGCGGCGTTGAAATCAACACCGGCGCCCTCCGCATCGCCAACACCGCGCAACTCGGCACGACCCTGGGCAACCTCCAATTCACCGGAGCCGACGCGGGCGGCGGCGCGCTCATCCTCGCCGCCAACATCACCATCGACGACGCCTACTCCCCCGACGCCCCCAACCGCCTCGCCATCGGCGACGGCGCGACCCCCGTCACCGCCAGCATCATTGCCGAACCAGGCGTCACCCTCACGATGCAACGCAGCTACAGCGGCACCCAACTCAGCGGCACCGACGCCAGCAGCGGCGGCGCGATTTACGTCGCCCCCCTCGCCACCCTCATTCTCACCGGCGCCGCCAACGGCGCGGGCGGGGCGGGCGGCGCGGGAGGCGCGACCGGCGCCTTCCTCTTCGATTCCAACACCTCCGCCTCCGCGGCCGGCGCCATCTACATAAGCCCCACCGCCGCCGCGATCATCGACCACGCCACCTTCACCAACAACCACGGCGCCAACGGCGGCAACAACGGCGGAGCCATCGCCCTCGACGCCTCCTCCACCCTCGTCATCCGCGACAGCGAGTTCACCGGCAACCTCGCCGGCGTCACCAATAACAGCGGCGCCAACGGCGGCGCCATCGCCGGCAGAAACGGCTCCACCATCGACATCGCCAGCACCCTCTTCACCACCAACACCGCCAACGGCATGGGCGGCGCCGTCTTCAACAACCAACCCGGCCAAAGCACCACCATCGCCAGCTCCACCTTCCTCGGCAACCTCGCCACCAGCAACGGCGGCGCCCTCGCCATCAACACCGGCGACCAACGCCTCCTCGTGCGCGACACCCTCTTCGACAACAACACCAGCAACGTCTCCGGCGGCGCCATCTACACGAACGGCTCCATCACCGGCACCATCGCCAACACCCTCATCCAAAACAACACCGCCCTCACCAACGGCGGCGGCCTCTTCTTCGGCGGCGGCACCGGCGCCCTCACCATAGCCGACACCTCCTTCCTCAACAACACCGCCTACAACAACGGCGGCGCCATCCAAGTCACCGGCGCCCAGAACGCCCTCACCTACAAAGTCACCGCCGGCAACACCTCCCTCATCGCCGGCAACACCGCCCTCAAAGGCGCCGGCATCTACATCAACAACGGCAACAACATCAGCCTCACCATCGACACCGCCCCCGGCGCCACCCTCGACCAACTCGACGCCCTCTACGTCAACGTCACCAACAACGGCATCGAAACCGTCAACAAAACCGGCGCCGGCGCCTGGAACCTCGCCGACACCGCCACCGTCGCCCCCAACAACGCCGCCCCCGCCGGCGCCGTTGTCAACTTCACCATTGCCCAAGGCGCCCTCCACCTCTACCGCGCCGGCGAAACCAGTTACAACGGCGTCCCCGTCGCCGCCGGCAGCATCATCAACACCGAAACCAACGCCAACTACGCCGCCACCCCCCGCGGCGTCCTCAACTTCACCCTCGCCGACGCCGCCACCCTCTCCGCCGGCGGCGGCAACACCATCGCCGCCACCACCATCACCCTCGGCGCCGCCTCCACCCTCCAACTCGACGCCACCGGCGCCCCCGCCACCGCCACCGACCCCGCCTACTCCATCCTCACCCTCGCCACCACCGGCACTTACGCCATCGCCGCCAACGGCTGGACCCAAAACCTCGACCTCCTCAACCTCTACAACCTCCCCGCCGCCGACGGCAGCATCTTCAACCTCATCACCCTCACCGGCACGGCCACCGGCGCCGGCAGCACCTTCACAAACCCCGCCACCTTCAACCTCCTCGACGACCTCCCCGCCGGCTTCCTCCTCCAACTCTCCGCCGACTCCCGCACCCTCCAACTCTACTACTCCTCCGCCCTCATCACCAACAACGTCCTCACCTGGACCGGCGCCGCCCCCGACGCCCTCGGCCTCTGGCGCGGCGCCAACTGGACAGGCACCGCCGCCGGCCCCGACACCACCTACAACCAAGGCGACATCATCAACCTCGCCAACACCGCCACCCCCGCCGCCTCCAACACCATCGTCGTCAACACCGGCATCCCCGCCACCGTCACCGGCCTCTATCTCAGCGGCACCGAAAACTACACCATCACCGGCGCCCAATCCATCACCGGCGACGCCACCGTAGGCAAACTCGCCACCACCCCCGCCGCCACCGGCAAACTCATCCTCGGCGCCCGCGCCACCGACGACGCCGCCACCCTCGACACCACCGCCGCCGCCGCCTACACCGGCACCCTCACCCTCGCCAACCTCTCCAACAACTTCCAAGGCGGCATCGAAATCCGCACCGGCGCCCTCGTCGGCAACGCCGCCACCCTCGGCTCCGGCACCAAAGGCATCACCCTCGCCGCCGCCACCACCCTCACCCTTGACCAACCCACCGACGCCACCTACGCCGCCCCCATCACCGGCGCGCCGGGCAGCACCCTCGTCAAAACCAACACCGCCGCCCTCACCCTCGCCGCCGACGCCACTGCCGGCAACATCCACGTTGACGGCGGCGCGCTCCTCCTCGCCGAAAACACCACCCTCGCCACCCCTGGAGGGACGACCTCCGTGTCGTCCGGCGCCACCCTCGGCGGCCTCGGCACCCTCACCGGCCCCGTCACCCTCGACACCGGCGCCACGCTCCAAATTGGACTCAGGACCCCGGACTCCGGACTCAGCTCCGGCACCCTAACCTTAACCTCTAACCTTAACCTCTCCGCCGGCTCGACCCTCAACTACACCGACATCACCAACACCCTCCTCCTCGCCAACCCCGCCAACCTCACCGCCCCCGGCGCCACCGACATCCTCATCGACACCTTCCAATCCGGCACCCACAACCTCGGCAACATCGGCTCGCTCATGGCCACCCCCGCCAACCTCACTGTCACCATTGCCAGCTCCGACGGCGGCATGGCTGTCGGCAACGGCCCCGAATCCCTCAACCCCAACAGCAGCGAACGCATCCAAGCCTACGTTTATCAATCCGACGCCGACCTCCTCCTCGTCGGCCTCGGCGAATCCCGCATCCTCCAATGGACCGACGCCACCGGCAGCGGCACCTGGTCGACCGCCGCCACCACCTGGACCAACGACGACACCGCCACCCCCGTCAACCGCTTCCTCAACGGCGACCAAGTCCTCTTCGGCGACATCGCCGGCGCCCCCTCGCAACACACCATCTACAACTCCGGCACCGGCATCATCGTCTCCGACATGACCGTCAGCGCCACCTCCAACTACACCTTCACCGGCGCCGGCATCACCGCCGACCCCGCCAGCGTCGTCAACGGCGACATCCTCACCACCCCCGACGCGCAAGGCAAACTCACCAAAGCCGGCAGCGGCACCCTCGCCTTCCAAAACGCCGCCAACAACTTCACCGGCGGCATCGACCTCGCCGCCGGCGCCCTCACCTACACCGACGCCGCCCAACTCGGCGGCGGCCTCACTGACACCGGCGCCCCCGCCGCCGCCGACATCACCTACACCGGCGCGGCCCTCCTCGCCAACGCCAGCGGCTCCAACCAAACCCTCGCCAACACCATCACCGTCGCCTCCGGCGTCACCGGCACCATCGACACCGCCGCCAACACCCTCACCCTCACCAACGCCCTCGGCGTCGGAGAAGACACCACCACCTCCTCCTCCACCGCCGCTGCCGCCCCTGCCTCTGCCTCCGCCCCCGCCAACGCCGCCGCCGCCCCCGCCGCCGCCGGAACCCTGAACTCTGTCTACGACTCTGGGAATGGCTCGACACCCGGAACCCTGAACCCCTCCGCCGCCCCCACCTATTCCCCCGCCACCCTTGCCAAAACCGGCGTCGGCACCCTCATCCTCGCCGCCAGCAGCACCGGCGCCCCCGCCGCCAACCTCACCCTCGCCATCCAGGAAGGCTCCCTCTCCATGGCCAACAACACCACCTTCGACGGCGCCATCACCCTTGCCGCCAACACCTCCCTCGCCGCCAACGCCGCCACCTACAACCTCGCCACCGTCCGCGCCGAAGCCGGCTCCGCCATCACCCTCTCCAACGGCGCCACCCTCAACGCCACCAACCTCCGCTTCGCCAACACCTCCACCCTCGCCATCACCGGCCTGACCCCCAGCGCCATCAACGGCCTCACCCGCCTCACCGGCACCGTTGCCGCCAGCATCGCCGACGGCTCCCTCCTCCTCATCACCGGCACCCTCAACGGCAGCGGCGGCTACCTCAAAACCGGCGGAGGCGAACTCCAATTCGCCGGCGCCGACGCCCTCCGCAACACCGGCGTCTCCCAACTCGACGCCGGCCTCGTGCACTTCACCGGCAGCTTCGGCGCCGGCCCCGGCGTCCCCATCGCCACCCCCGACGGCGCCTTCGACATCGCCGACGCCCTTGCTAACGGCGACCCCTTCTTCATGCCCTCCAGCACCTACACCATTTACGGCGTCGACTACATCATCCCCGAGGCGCAAATCGACCTCTCCGGCTATGCCGACGGCATCAACACCGTCACCATCCCCGGCGCCACCTTCCTCGTCAACGGCCAGCCCGTTGTCGTCCCCGACGCCACCGGCACCATCATGGGCGACACCCTTGTCGTCCCCAGCGTCACCGCCACCGCCCCCGGCATCAGCCTCGCCTCCACCGTCACCCAAACCATCCTCCTCAACGGCGGCACCCTCGCCTTCAACGTCCTCACCACCGGCACCAACAACACCAGCGTCCCCTCCGAAGCCACCGCCGACGACTGGAAAGGCCTCACCATCGACCAAGGCCCCAACGCCGCCTCCAGCGTCATCACCGGCACCAACACACTCATCCACGTCGGCGCCGGCGACCAGCAATACGCCATCCGCTACGGCGTCATCGTCGCCATCGACGCCGGCGAAGGCGGCGTCACCACCCTCAGCAACACCAGCAACAACTTCCTCGGCATGGTTCGCGTCGATAGCGGCACCCTCCTCGTCACCTCCACCGCCTCCCTCGGCAACCCCAGCGCCGGCGGCAACAACGCCGTCCGCCTCGCCCTCGCCGGCGGCGACGTCTCCTTCGCCACCTCCTACGCCACCAACCACCCAATCGAAATGCGCGCCGACGCCACCATCGACGTCGCCGCCGACCAAACCGTCCAATTCAGCGTCATCAACAAACCCGCCGCCTACACCACCGCCACCCTCACCAAAACCGGCTCCGGCGCCTTCATCAACAACGGCGCCCTCCAAGCCACCGCCCTCACCATCGCCGAAGGCCGCTACATCGCCAACGCCACCGGCGGCACCCCCAACAACGCCGGCGCCGTCGACATCCGCGCAAACGCCACCTTCCAACTCACCGACACCTCCGCCGCCAACACCCAGTATGCCGGCTACTACGGCGGCGGCCAAGGCGACACCGGCCAAATCTTCACCGTCGTAGGCAACGCCAACAACCCCGGCAACAGCAACAGCAACCGCGCCAACGCCTTCATCGGCGACGGCACCCTCGAAATCACCGCCGGCCACCACAACCTCACCTCCGCCCTCAACACCATCGCCAACACCATCATCTCCGGCGCCAACACCGTTGTCCTCATCAACAACAACCTCGACACCACGCGCTACGGCACCCCCGACGGACACGTCACCGTCGACGGAGCAACCCTCGTCCTCGGCTCCCGCAACACCACCCTCGGCAACGTCACCCTCGCCAACGGCGGCACCCTCGGCTTCCTCGTCACCGGCTACTCTGTCGTCGCCACCACCTACGCAATCGACACCTACGTTCCCGCCCATTACGAAAACACCACCCTCGTCCCCACCACACTCGTCCCCGCCGGCACCACCATCCCCGCCTACTTCACCACCAAAGCCTCCGCCTTCAGAACCGCCACCCTCGCCTCACTCGCCACCACCGCCGCCGCGCCGGAGGAAATCCCCACCCTCCACTTCAACTCCAACATCGCCCTCGGCATGGCCGACCACCTCACCATCCTCGCCCCCGTCACCGGCACCTACAACATCGCCATCCAAAACTACGGCCTCTACCTCCCCGAACAATACCAGTCCGCCATGCGCCTCATCGACGCCCCCGCCGGCAGCGACGCCGACTTCCTCGTGAGCACCCCCGTCATCGAATCCGGCCTCTACAAATATACAGTCAGCGCCACCACCACCCCCACCGGCGTCAACGTCAACATCGCCGGCGCCGGCGCCATGGCCAACTCCGTCGCCCTCATCAACTCCCTCGCCGCCTCGATGCCCCTCGCCTACTTCTCCGAACTCGACACCGTCGCCCAACGCCTCGGCGAACTCCACGACGAAAACCGCGACCAAAAACGCGGCCCCTCCGCCTGGATGCGCGGCAACGCCGAACGACTCAATTTCAACAACAACCTCACCGGCGCCACCTTTGACGAAGACCACTACGGCGCCGAAGCCGGCGTTGATTACAAAGGCAACGACGCCGCCTGCAACCTCTACATGGGCGCCTTTGCCGGCTACGGCCAAGTCCGCCGCAAACTCACCGACGCCGGCGACGCCACCTCCGACAGCGTCCACGCCGGCGTCTACCTGACCATCGCCGGCAAAACCGGCTGGTATGCCGACGCCATCATCAAATACAACAACTTCAAGACCACCCTCAACCCCATCTCCCCGACAGGCGAACGCACCACCGCCACCTACAACAACAACGCCCTCGGCGGCTCCCTTGAAATCGGCAAACGCCACGACATCGCCGGCGGCCTCTTCATCGAGCCGCAAATCCAAGGCGCCGTCACGCGCATGGAAAGCATCAATTACGCCACCGACTCCGGCATGACGGTTGACCAGCTCAACGCCACGGTCATGCGCGCCCGGGCAGGCTTCCGCTTTGGTTACGACATGGAAACCACGCGCGGCATGTTCACCATGTATTTCAGGCTCCATTACGGCAACCAATGGGTCTACGACGGCCAGCGCAACATCACCGCCCCCAGTGGCCAATCCGCCCGCTTCTCGACCCAGATAACCGGCGAAACCTACGAAGGCGGCCTCGGCCTCTCCTGGCTCTTCACCCGCGCGACCCAACTCTATTTCGACTACAGCACCACCCAAACCCACTACTACATCAAACCCTACGCCCTCAACCTCGGCATCAGGCACCTCTGGTGAAAGAGTAAAGAGTAAAAGGTGAAGAGTAAAAAACCAAACCCTTCGTCCACTCACAAATCTGAAATCTCACTCCA
>Ga0123357_10006272_pt1 | contig 14455 bp, 8 predicted proteins | sample TergutEmb28metaG_FD_89873 | JGI IMG/M metagenome (GOLD analysis project Ga0123357, IMG submission 89873) | Embiratermes neotenicus P4 segment gut microbial communities from Petit-Saut dam, French Guiana - Emb289 P4 | ecosystem: Host-associated > Arthropoda: Insects > Digestive system > Gut ...
GTTGCGCTAACCACGTGACACCCCTCTATCCGCAAAAGTTGGCACTAACTTCGCCTACCGGCGGCGGCCGCTCTGTCGGTATAGTTCGCTCGCGGACTAAAGCCACGGAGTTTAGTTTTATATGACTTTCTGTCAAATGCAGAAGAGTTTATATTTACAGAAGAATGTAACTTTCCAGACACAACTGATCTGCTATCTTACACACCGGCACTGGAAAACTACTTCTAACCATGTTGTTGCGGAAAGTTTTTAAGAAACACCTGCCGGTCGCACACTTTCTCCAATAAACCTGTCACTGTCTGTTTAAGGTTAAGTTTCAGACTTTCCCGTCGACCATTAACCAGAACTTTCCACGAATTCTGGTGCCCAACGTATTCAATTTTCTTTCTTCAGAACATTCGAACAATGTTTCTCGAAATTCTACGATTTTGCTTCTTTTTTTTCGCTTATTGCCTCGTGTCTTTCTTACGTGCTGTGAACTGTTCGTGTAGGCGTAACCACAGAGTGACGTCAGATTTTCAGCGGTTCGAAAATTTCTGTGATCCATAAACATGTGAAACACCAGCATGTTTTTTTCTGGACTGGCAACACACGTGTTTCAGATGTGTGCAGTACAAATTCTAGGTCACAGATTTAGTACGGGAACTTCAAACACGTTGGCTTACAATACGAAAACTTTCTGCCATTCATACAGAAGTGCCGTCAGTAACCATACAGAATAGTTGTTCAAATTTACTTCCAGTTGAATGGAGTGGTTGAAGTTGTCCGAATGGATAAACATCAGATCAGTCAACATAATCATTAGGTAGTTCACACGCACGATTAACCCCTTTAGACGCAGCGTTAAATCCCAGCTGCCATCTGTTTGCATTATTAGGAGCTCACCCTATTCTCCACGTTAGCAGGGTAAGGACTAATGTATGAATGGTTTCTGTCTTATGTTCCTTTACCGTCCACATTCATTTTCCTCCCTTTTGTGGAGATCGGCTACTGTAGCGATTACTATTGATACTGATCACACACGAGTGGAGACATAAAAAATATGGGCCCATAGAAACGTACTGTGGGCCATGAAACGACTCTGCCTTGTAAGTGATAAGCTAACAATGCAAGGTGTCATGACGCAGGAAACTGCAGATTAATAATTAAATTCTTATAGAGGACATAACGTTGTGTTTAATAATTTACAAGGTAAACATTTTGTTTACAAAATGGTAAAACGTAAAGTGACCCCGTTACAGGCCCGGTGTGACCCAGAGGGTGGGTAGAGGTATAGCTCTATTCTTCCATGACCGCGGCACTAGAAGGGGGTGAGTGTTCAGCAGCACACTCTGGCCGCACTTTTCCCACGGGATGAAAACTTTACCCATTTTACAGGAGGCTGGGCGGGCCCCAGGGCCGGTCTGGACGGGCGGAAAATCTCGTCCCCACCGGATTTCGATCCCGGACTGTCCAGTCCGTAGTCAGTCGCTATACCGACTGAGCTACCCAGTCCATAAACACTTTGTTTATAGTTGCCGCTAAACACAACAATATTGTGTTTAGTTATTAGTTTTCTTAATTTTAATGGCCATTGACATATAAAAAGAAAACAAATAACTGAACACACTGTTGTTGTGTTTGACAGAAATTATAAACAGTTTGTTTACTTTGTAATTATAAGATATTTTTCATCCTGATGTTTTCTATAACAAAAAGTAAACAAAATTTAAGAGGTTAAAAAATCTTTTATTTTTTCGTAAAATATTTTGTCACTAAGGATATAATTTATCCGTATTAAGATTTGTGTTGACGGTTGTCTGTTGTTTTGTATGGGTATGAAACTTGGTCGTTGACATTGCGGGTGGAAAGGAAGCTGAGGGTGTTTGAGAACATATTGTTGAGGAGACTATTTGGACCTAGGAGGGACGAGGTAACGGGTGAATAGAGGAGATTGCATATCGAGGAGCTAAATGACTTGTACTCCTCACCCAATATTGTGCCGGTGATAAAATCGAGAAGAATGAGATGGGCTGGGCATGTGGCGCGTATAGGTGAGGAGAGGGGGGTGTACAGGGTCTTGGTGGGGAAACCGGAGGGACCACTGGGGAGACCTAGGCGTAGATGGGCGGATAATAGTAGGATGGATCTCCAGGAAGTGGGATGTGTGTATATGGACTGGATTGGGCTGACCCAGGATAGAGACGGGTGGAGGACGCTTTTGAGTGCGGTAATGAACCTTCGGGTTCCGTGAAATGCGGGGAATTTCTTGACTAGCTGCAAACCAGTTAGCTTCTCAAGAAGGACTCTGCACCATGGAGTAAGTAAGTAAGTTATAAAAACCAATCAGCTTATGCTGTAAGTGGCAAAAGTCACTGTGTGTTCTCAGATTAACACAAAACCTATAATTACAGTGTGGGCAGAGCGTAAAGTTCTTAAACGTTATACCTGCTGGTGCACGAAACTAGTAGGCTTTAAATTGTTGATAAGTGAATACATTTAAAAATAATTAAATAATCATATCAGTGACATGTTTCAACTTTTTTATAAATCTATCTTCAGGCTGTGACCTAAAAGTTTCTCGTATTGTCTGAGACGTTAATAGTATTTAAATCTTTACATGTTACAGACTTAAGACGGCTTTGTGGAAAAAGCCGAAACACGTAGCTGTTATGACTTTTATCCTTTAATTGAATTCATATATTAAAATTGTGTTAGACTGTAAAATTTTATATATACAGGGTTATTCGAAATGATTAAGGGGATTTTAACAACTTGCCACCTTGTTCTCCAAATGCAACCCAATGTGATTTCTTTGTATAGGGTTACGTCAAGGATCAGGTTTATGTTCCTCCTCTTCCCGCAAGTGTCCCGGAACTGAAGGTACGAATCAGAACCGCCATTGAAACCATCACCGCTGACATGCTACAAACAGTTTGGAACGAACTCGATTATCGTGCTGATATTTGTAGAATCACAAAGGGTGCACATATAGAGCACCTGTAAGATATGTAACAAAAACTTGGAGTGTCGTTCTATTAAATAAAACAACACATATACTGCTATCTCAAGTGTAGTGTGTAAGACAAGTTGTTAAAACCGCGACAATCATTTCGAATAAACCTGTAGAATCACAAAGGGTGCACATATAGAGCACCTGTAAGGTATGTAACAAAAACTTGGAGTGTCGTTCTATTAAATAAAACAAAACGTATACAGCTATCTCCAGTGTATTGTGTATGACAAGTTGTTAAAACCCTGACAATCATTTCGAATAACCCTGTATATATATTTTTTGGACGTTTTGCTGACCTTGCATCTCAGTATGTTTTTCTCAGTTATTAACCAACTTGATGCACAACATTTTTGTTTTACAATAAGTTTATTTCATGCCTCTACATGTTTCGAGCATATATGCTCATCAACAGGAGGTCAAAATTGCATTTCACAGCCTCTGCTATCATCTCACCTATAGGTGGCTGTCTCGTGCACAGGTTGAGAGAAGACTGTATATATATATATATATATATATATATATTCTATTGACTGTAGCATATGGATTTAAACTGGATTAAACTTGCTCAAGATAGATTTCAGTGTCGGAATTTGTGTGTAGTTTGTTACGTATTTCTTTACAAAATTCTCAGCCAGAATCATTCCCGATATAATTACTATATGGTATAATTATAGGGGAAAACGACCAGAAAATTTAAGAGCATTTGTGCAACAGAAAAGTTTATTTCCCGTGCGTGACAAAAAATGGGCAGAGAATTTATGGAGAATCACACAAGGCGGATTATGAAAAGTCTCTACGGGGTACTTTCTACCAAGGGAAAAACTACCTAAGCTTTGGACTGGAGCCGTCATAGACAGATGGCTTAGAATTGAGGGTCGGACGCAGAAAAATGATTTCCGGAAAGCGTGTAACTTTGTCAGTAACCTGACAGCCAGATATCTCTTCTTATTCATGTGGAACCTTCACGAAACAAGGGTGCGTTATATTAGTCTTTTTTGTCAGTCGGAATATCAAATGGAAACTGGCATTAAGGTAGGATTTCGTCCTCTGAAAATTTTGTATAGCGGTTTACCTATGAAAACCTACTAAAGACTGAGATGTCAGGAAGTTCATCGGTCTGTTTTGTACACGTGTGTTGCTGAAAGAATGTCAAAGCTTAGGAAAGAAACATCTAAAAATCATATGCTCATGCAATATTGTTGGAAACCTATAGAATGAAATCATCTCGGTCAGGAAAGTTGCTAGAAAATTGGTCTTGTAACCGCGGTATTAAATAGTACCGTATAATTTTTGATAATTTTTTTCTTTTCCTGTGGCACTGCGGCCCAACGCGGGCCATGGTCTCCTCATTCATAAGATTACTAGATCACACACAACGACGCAGCATAGTCGGTAGGACTCCTCTGGACGAGTGATCAGCTCGTCGCAGAGACCTCTACCTAACAACGCACAACATTCGCAACAGATAGACATCCGTCCCCCCGGTGGGATTCGAACCCACAATCTCAGCAGGCGAGCGACCGTGGACGCACGCCTTCGACCGCGTGGCCTCTGGGACCGGCAATTTTTGACAATGGTCTACCAATTTAAAAATCACTAATATACAATATATATACTAGTATATCAGGACTCTTTCTACGGTCACTGAGTGTGAGTATGAGTGTGAGTGTTTGTGTTCACGGACATTGGAAAGGATCCTGGTACATATTGGTGAGGTTTGCCATTTTAAACAATTTTAAATATTAATGAGATTTTTCATTTTAACATCATTAATATGTACCAGGACTCTTTCTCTTGTCACTGAGTGCAACCTTCGAAACTTAGTGAGTGTTTGTACTCGGCGACAGTGGACAGAGTCCTAGTACATATTAGTGAGGTTTCACGGAATTAAATCTCATTGGTTATGTAGAGGAAATGATCCTAACCTTGAAATAAACCTCACTTCGAATTTTTTTGGGGGGGTGGGGATTTTGGTTAGTTGCGTGTTCTATGTGCTTTGGTACAGTCCACTAAGTCATGCTTATTTTAGTAATGCCATTTGGAAGATATTTACGGCAAATAACTTCAAACCATTACATAGCGTTTGAAGACGCTTTGTGAATACGTAATGGAAAGAATGGGGAAACTTTATGCTCTGCTGAATGAAGTCTGGATTGCCATGAACTAGAATCATGAATAATGTTGTTTCTATCTGGCCAGTAACGACCAACCGGACCACCAAATCAGAAGAAGTGTAATTTTTTTAAATCTTCCATTTAAATACAGTTCTAAATTTTGTTTCATATCTGGTATGTACGAAACCAGAGGCCCTACGGACTAAAGTGTGGGTCTGTGGCCGCTCGTTTGTCCGGGATTGCTGGTTCGAATCACGTCGGTGGCACGGATATCTGTCTCTGGAGAGTGCTGTGTGTTGTAATGGGACTGATCACTCTTCAACAGGAGTCCTACCGAGTGTTGTGTATCTGAGTGTGATCGCGAAGCCTCGATAAAGAGGAGGTTTTGGCCTACTAGAAGTTGTTGTGGTATGGAAAAACTAAGGTTTGCACAAGGGAACTTCATAAGAAAAAGTTCTTATTCGGACGATTTCGCCAGACCGGGGAAACGGGTTGATTTATCGGACGCCAATGGAACGAAGAACATGTTTTCGCACGTGCTTCGCAGACGACGAGTGAGAAAGCGGATGTGATTATTGCCATGTTATGCTGTTGCATTACCTCTTAACAAAGCTGTACATCTTACATTGTGTACAGCAGACGAACCGAATGTACCTTTCAGCTTAATTAATGATGCACGGAATGTCCGTAAAGTTCCTGCGTATTCTGTCACAGTGCAAGTTAATTGGCTTTCCTAATGTAAATTCATTATTTTATATACGAAATTGGCCCTTAATTATGCACCTAATTATGAGGTCAGTGGTATATTAGAAATAAAATATCGTTGTTTCGAAATTTGTGATACGGAAAGCTACATAACAAAGTATTTCCAAAGCTTAACGTAGTATTTGATAACCAAAATGAAAATACGATTTATATTAAGATAATATAATAATTTTATATTGTATCTTATTTTTATCTAGTTTCATCTTATACAATTCGAATTACTGTAAGCCCAAAATATCGGATAATTGAAAAAAATGTATTATTTATTGGGTCGTATTAAAATATCTTTCTTCCTGTATATTTTTAATTTTAAAATAACTTTAACTTAAAAATCGAAAAATGTCAAAAAAAGTAAATCAGTCCCATTAGAGGCCTGGAGTGGTCCAGAGGGTTCCAGGAAGTTAAGGTTCCCAGATTTCATGACAACGGAAAAGATGGTGGTAAGGTTGTCAGCCTTACGCATCGGCCGCCTTTACCCCCAGGAAATGCTCCTGGTACTCGTTTCTGTTAGAGGCTGAGTCGACCCCAGGAACATAGTGCCATCGGAAGGATTATGTCAATGAAAAATTCCATTGACACCAGCTGGGATCCAACCAGTGACCTTCCGATTTGTAGCACAGCACCTTAAACACTGTGCCACCGCGGTCCCCAATCGAAAAATCTGTCATTCAATAAAGACGATAAACGTTAGGCAGTGATGGAATGTATGTGCTTCATTTCTGCAGTTCTTATATCACAAATAGTCATCTACAAAGATTTATAGCTCTTATTGTTTCTCGAGTTGAATTGTCTTTTTTTTTATTGTAGTCATACGTTTTCCGTTTTATTTTTGGCTGGTATTGACAGTATATTCAGGTATAAAACTTTATTAGAAACTAACTTTTCCCCGCGCGATATATCTAATGTACGATAAAGTTAGTAACTTCGTTGTTATATCTGAAGCGTATGTGGCAAGAACTTGAATACCGTATCGATGTGTGCCGTGTCACCCGTGGTGCACACATCGAACATCTATAGTTGTAAAAAAAATCTCAGTTTTCTTGTGGCTGTGAACAATTCCATTAAGATAAGTTATTTGGATTTTTGTTATAAATGTTTGTAATCACGGAGAACATTAGGAAACGCCCTGTATTAAGAGTAAGTTGGGTTTGCGAAACTCTGAGGTGAGAGGGACACTGGGGAATGAATAGAGGATCCTTTAAGCTTTCAATAATAAACACTTTAACCTTTTAAACGCCCAGTTAAATCCCGTCTGCCATTTGCTGGCATTATTAGGAGCTCACCATATTCTCCACATTAGCAGGATATGGATTAAAATTATTCTTCATGTGAAATATGCAATGATATGATGACAGTGCGGAAGATGTATTCATGTATTTTTTTGTTGGCAGTGTTGACTCTGACGTGAAAACTGTCATTATTTTCTCTATGTTTCAAACTCAAACAAAACAGTAAGTCAAAATACGTATATTTTTGTAATCAAATCTCAAGCAGAAAGGAGATGGAGCCTTCTTTACCGCAAGCTAGCAAGCATTTCCGGACTCACGTCTGGACATAATGCCGTATCTAATGGGCAGTCTGTTACTGCCATTCCCAAATATATGAACAGGGAGAGCTTTAATTTTGGCACGATAGCAAAACTGCGAAAAGAGGTTATTAACTTCGTCATGTCTTTCTTTCTGTTCGTCGCACGTGGAAAAACTCGGCTTCCACTGGTGGGATTTTCATACAAATTGATGTTTGAAAATTTTTATAAAATCTGTTAAGAAAATCTAGTTTTCAGTAACATCTTACAAGAATAAGGGGCACTTTACATAAAGAACTATGCACATTAATGAAATATCTCTTTTAATTCTTTTTCATACAAAAGTTGTAGAGAAAATCAAAACACACATTTTACGATCAATAACTTTTTTCCCGAAAACCTTTCCATTTCTGAGAAAATGTGGAAAAATTGGTAGGAAAATATGATATGGTGCATGCTCTTTTAATGCTGTATAATTAAGGCTGAAAACACACACTCAGATTAAGTACTACATATTGCTTTTCGACTTCATCAATAGTTACGTGAGAGAAAGTCGTTATTATATTACATGTACATTGCCTCTCCTGTTGTGAGCCGGCATAGCTCAGCCGGTATAGCGACTCACTACGGGTTGGACAGTCCGGGGATCGAATAGCGGTGGAGGACGAGATTTTCCGCACCTATCCAGACCGGCTCTGAGGTCCACCAGCCTTCTATAAAATGGGTACCGGTTCTTTCCTGGGAGTAATGCGGCCGGGGCGTGACGTTGATCACCAACCCTATCTAGCGCCGAAGTTAAAGAAAGAGTAGAACTAAACCTATACTCCACCTTTGGCCCTTCGTGGCTTGTTCTAGGGTGAACTTTACCCTTCAATTTACCCTTACTTTTACTTGTCTTGTTGGGTATTTACTATCGTCGAGAATTGTTTCCCGAACTTACATGATTTTGTGATTAGAAATGACAAGAATTTGCTTCACAGTAGCAGTAGCAACAGCAGCACCAAATGTTCACATATTACATAACGCAAGTAAACGAAACTATTGGATACCGACACTGCGTAATATCGATGGTTTCCATTTCATTTGTCAGAGCACATGAGCATGTATCGCTTCTGTCCTGATATTTCACAGTTCATGAACACAAGCTTCTAACGATTTCGGCCACGTAATGTAAACGCGCGATTGCACTCGCCTTCTAATGGGATTTCTGTACTTTTCAGTCATCAAAGCCCACACCATTAAAAGCTTTGGTGTTCGAAGGAATTTATTTGAGCCGTGTGTTTGTACAGAACTGAGGGTGCGGTCGGCTCTCTTGCTAGGAGTGACGGCTCTTTGTTCTGTTCAATGTATGTCGCTGTTGGTAACCAAGTTTTGCGATTTTAATCGAAATGTCATCTATTTTGAACTTTCTGGTTTCAAGGATATTGTAACGGTGATTTGTAGCACAAATGACGTGAATTACATTGAGCTGTATATGAGCGGCACATACATACATTCACACATATATACATATATAAATACTTAAATATATGCATATATTCATACATACGTACATATATAAATATATACATACATACATACATACACACATACATACATACATACATACTTATAAATACATACATATATACATACGTACATACAAACATACATACATACTTATAAATACATACATACACAAATACATACATACATACATACATACATACACATACAATCAAACATACATTTCACCAAAAAATCACACATCCCAAAAAATGGTTATTTGTTATGAAACAATTCATCTATCACAAAAAAGCAGTCAGTCAATTACGTCAATTCAAAATCACATTTCCTTAGATATTCAATAACATAATAAAATAATAATAGAGTAGATAAGAGAGGAATTATATGATAAAAAGAATAATAGGGTATTAAGATGTGGAACAAATCACCTATATTAATTTCATTATCAACTTTGCAATCAATTTGTCAATATTATAAATTCAAAATTAGAAAATTGTACACACGAGAAAGAATATAATTAAAGTTAATAAAATGGATAATAAATAAACAGTAAATATATTTAATATTTTTAGATCACATTATAAATCCCCCTTTATACACAGAAGTTAAAATATTCATATTTTGTGTCGTGGAATTCATCAAGCAGAACTTATTTTGAACCTGTAATGTTGACGCTTGGCGAAATGAAACTTGCTGTTTCCTGCATTAAAGTGAAAGACTTTTTCACACATAGGAAAGACCAAATTAATTCCTAATCTATCTGTGTAAAGTGTAGGGAAGCTGTGAATAGGAAAAGATAAGACCAGTGTGACTGAAAACCAGCACTAAAAGTTAGTTAAAACAAATAAAAGGCCAGTGAATGTGATTTCATTCGATTGTAAGAATTGCAACACTTGAATGGTAACAATAGCTGCACAGAAACTTCTCGACTTTGTTCATAAAATTAATGGGATTGATTCACTTTATCACTCTAGTAGCATTCGGTTCGGTGTGAAAGTTATGCAGCCTCTAATTACCTATTTTCCCTACACTCCTTTCACTTTTTGCAGCCTGTAGTTAGCTATTTTCTCTACACACCCCTTCACTTTTTGTTAGCTCTAAGTAGATTTGTAAGCAGCCAACTTTAGACAGCACACAGCCATTTTTTACGTTAATCATTCCTTGCACTCTATAACACTGGGAAACAAATTCCAAAACGTTTTTTGTATCTGTGATGAATATGTTATTAATTTATTTGTTTACTTCTATGAAGTTAGAAAAGGGTCATAAAAATTATTTGGCTCTACTTTTAAAATTTGCTACAATATGATATTTTACGAACTAGGTTGAAATTCAGGGTTATTCCTAAGTCCGTAAAAATTTTAAAAACTCACAACAAATAAACTACTCAACGGATCATGGTAGTTCTTACACCTATAGAGAGAGAAACTCTCCAGTTTTCTTTACATTTTTCACAGATCCTCAATGTATCCACTTTTGGTAATGCGACAGAAATCTATGCGATAGTCCCATCTCGTTCGACAGGCGTGTCAGCATATCACTGTCGACCAGAGCCACAGCAGCGGTGATACGTTTGCGAAAATCTGGAGATTAGCGGGGAGTGGAAGCACAAAGACAGTGTCCTTCACAAACCCCCAGAAGAAAAAGTCGCACGGGGTTAAATCCGGGGACCGTAGTGGCCACCGCATTAACGCGTCATCTTCTTTTCCTGCGCGTCCTATCCACCTTTGTGGCAAGTTTCGATTGAGATACCATCGCACGTCTTTGTAGTGAGCCGGAGACACGTCTTGTTGAAAGATTACTGTCTTCATTCAACTGTGGCATCAGCGAGTTTTCTAACATGTTTCACGAACTTATGAATAATTCTGTATTATACGGAACTGTGGTTTAAATAGATAACTAAATACCATTCATTGGAAAAGAATATGTTTAGTAGACTTACTTTGTTTAGGGATAATATTTACCACGTAAATTAAACATCTGCACAATTTTTTTCACGTAAGTTCATTATTTAACACAAACAAAATTACTTTTCTTTTTGCTTGTCGCTTGTATTCCATGATAGGGGCATCCCTTGCCAAAGTCCAGCAGTAGTCGGCGAGCATTGCACAGTTCCATTTCCCTTGATATCTCTTCTGCATTGAAGAAATATCTTGATGGAATCGTTTTTCGTGTTCATCACTCACTGCACCACAATTCTCCGGAAAAGGTCCAAGTGTGAGTGAAGGAAGTGTATTTTTAGTGACATGTTGCAGCCTGATTTCTGGTAGCCCCGCAAAAAGTTGTTTACAAGCTCCTCATAGTTTTGAGCCCTTCTATTTCCCAAAAATACTTTTATTAGAAATTTAAAACAGTCCCAAACCGCCTTTTCGTCGCCTTGAAGGAGAGTCTCGAAGTATTCTTCCTTGATAATGTCTCGTATTTGTGGACCAATAAATATTCCTTATTTCAGTTTTGCCTCACTTAGTTTGGGGAACTTTTCTCATAAGTAAGTAAAGGCAGATTTTTCTTGGTTCATGGCCTTTACAAAATTTTTCGTCAGACCAAGCTTTAAATGCATGGATGGCAACAATGTTTTACTCGCTTCCACTAGTGGTTGATTTTCCACATTCATGATTCCTGGTTCCAGAGATTTTCTGGCAGGCCAATATTTTCTGTTGTAATGAAGAGACCGAGCTCTGCTGTCCCATTCACAAATGAAGCAACAATATTATTTGAATCCTCGTTGTAGTCCAAGTAGTAAGGCTGTCACTTTTAGGTCACCACAGATTTGTCATTTGAATTTATAGAAATTAATGGCGTCCATCAGAATCTTCATGTTCTCATACGACTCCTCACTGTGCACTGAATGACCAACAGGAATAGAAGGTAGGGTGTTGCATTGTGAAGGGGAACTGCTTTGAGATTCAACTTAGACGAGTCAAAAAGAGTCGCCAGTCCAGACGATTGTGATTAATAATGAGTGTTTACATCAGACCATCAATATCAGTGCAAGCAACAAGGCCCCTTTCCATTTTAAAGAAATGAACTAGATCTTCGTGCATTTTACGATGCACTGAAATTCTGATATTTTCTTTCATTACTCACCGTCTGGGAACGCAGTGGTGACACGTGTATCCCTTCCCAAGTGACTATTTTGCGCATTAAGCCACACTTCGTGTATCATGACATCTCGAGCCAAGAATTGAATTCTAAGGCCATATTTGGTTTCAGCATAGTGAATTGAAGGGGAATAAAATATTTTGTTTACGGGTACATTTTGTGTGTTGACCAGTGCAATTGGTGACCCCCGAAGAAGAACCATATATATATATATATATATATATTTAAGAACAACATGCATTAGTTAATGTATCGACAGCACTCAGGTTTGCTGGATGTGACTCCGTCAGTTGGTTCGCCAACACTGAAGTCTGTCGTCAGACATTTTTTTTTCTATCGTGTTTTGTTCTAGTTGTAGACTCCAGTTGAGATATGATAGCACACTCTGACGCACGGGAGAGGACGTGAAGGGGAAACTGGCGAATGGAGTGGGTAGCCAGTACCCTTCACACTACCTCGGAACAAGGTGTATCCAGTATTACTACCGCTGATGCGCACAACTCGGCTGCTAGTAGTCGACTAAACTGAAGCACCCAGTGATTTAAATGGACTAGTCCGTTTCGCCGAAAGACGAAACTTGGTTTCTGCGCGTGTGCCGCCACATTTCAACTGGCCTCTACCTTGGTTGAGGTTTCTCTGCGCGTTCGCAGAAATTGCGAAAAGTGACTATTAGCTTCGTCATGTCTGTCCGTCTGTCCTTCTGTCAGCGTAGAACAATTCGGTTCCCATTGGACGGATTTAATGAACTTTGATATTACAGGATTTATTGAAAATCTATCGAGAAAATTCAAGTAACATTTAAATCGCACAAGACTAATGGGCACTTTACGTGAAGACCGATATAATGTTTTAGCATAGCTCGCTAATTTCTGCATAAAATGAGAAATGTTTCAGAAAAATTTGTACAGAAAATCAAAACACACATTTGTGTTCATTTTTTTTTCGAAAATCCTGCCGTATGTGAGATAAAGTGGAAAAATATTATAGTGTGGAGCTGGCCACAGATGAAAATATGGCGCATGCCCATTGCATTCTGGATAGCTAAAGTTACAAATACACATACTCGGTTTGTTGTTTGTGTGACCGTGCATCTCTGATACTAGAGTACAAACATCCAACTAGATGCAACAATAACAACTTATTAGTAATATCAATCAGCTCAACATGTTTCGGACGATAATTTCGCCCATCCTTAGGAGCACTAGACTGTGTTTACAGCTTGTGGTATAATGCACCGAAGAAGTTGCCCTGCTGGTGATCTTGTTACCAGCAGGCAACTTCTTCGGTTCATTATACCACAAGCTGTAAACACAGTTTAGTGCTGTTGAGGATGGGCGAAATATCGTCCGAAACATGTTGAGCTGATTGAAATTACTGTAATAAATGAACAATGTACTTATAAATTTGAGCTGGGAAATCAGTCGCACACAGAAGCGACAAGGTTTCGAAAGCTGACAAGAGCAGTGCACTGCACTTACAAATATGCGCAAGTCAGATATTGATTTCCATTTTGTTGTAAATTAGCGGAGTCTATGAACATTCAGTGAACTCCCCCGTTTTGAGTTAATTTACGCGAGTTGAGCAATTTCGGCGAAAAAATATTTAGGAAAATTATTTAGAGATTTATTTTAAATTTCTGACGTTCATTGGGCTTTATAAAGGAAGGCAAGACGAGCATTTGGGTAAACTACTAAATTTAAACATTTTATTTATTACATTTTACTTTAATATTAAATATTTTTGGGTTAATTATTAAATTCTACTTACACCATTGACGCACAGTTGAACACTGATTGATGTCCCTGGAGTATTAGATAAGTTAACTGAGAAATATAGATGAGCGCATTTTGCATTTTTCTTCGTTGTGTGGCAGAGCAGTTTGTCAGATTCCCGACGGTCTAAATTTGGTCGGAATCTGGCTGGTGGCAGCATAGAAATTAGTGATGTCGGCGTTGACGTTAATAGACGCGCCCCTTTAAATTATAGTGTCTTCACGAGGTAGGTGCAGTTAGGCCAGAATACCATTTCGGGAGGCTTCACATTACTAATGAATTGTTATTGTTGCGTGTAGTTGGTTGTTATACGAGGGAGAATCAAAAAGTAAAGGCGAAATACATTTAACGGCTTAAATAGAAGTAACTGTGAGCAATTTTACATATCACTTTTCTACATAGTCCCCTTGCAACACAATGAAATTTTTATATCGTTCAAATAGTTTCTGTATTCCTGCGGAGAAGAAGATTTTCGGCTACTCTAGTGGTCTTGTGTGCGCGATGTTGATGGCCGACCAGAACGACTTTCAACAGTAACACGTGTTCGATCCGATTTAAACCTTTCCACCCACTCATTAACCTTTCGTTGACTCATGGTGTTCTGTCCATACTGAGCCAACATACGACGGTGAATTTCCACAGGTTTCACTCCTTCTGCCCAAAGAAACAGCACTAA
>Ga0123357_10006275_pt1 | contig 14454 bp, 9 predicted proteins | sample TergutEmb28metaG_FD_89873 | JGI IMG/M metagenome (GOLD analysis project Ga0123357, IMG submission 89873) | Embiratermes neotenicus P4 segment gut microbial communities from Petit-Saut dam, French Guiana - Emb289 P4 | ecosystem: Host-associated > Arthropoda: Insects > Digestive system > Gut ...
CACACCGAAACTCCAACACACATCGAACCAAGAACAATACGACCAATGTGGTAATTCAACAGAATAGTCGCAGGCTCCTGATGATGGATATATTAATGTCCGAAACATGTTGAGCACATAAGATGTGAAATAAAATAGCAAGTGACATCAAGTTTGTCTTTTATTCTTCAGCTATGTAGCTGCTGTCTAGAATTTCGACAGTAAAGTTGTGCATTGGCAGGTAATATTATTTTATTATGTGCTTGAAATTCATGTTCAAAGTTCGTAATGAATGACGTCATTTCCTTCTGCTTAAAAACAATGTAACAACTCTTAGCGTAAGAAAAAAGAATTCAGAAGTATTCACAAACACTTCTGCGTGTTGCTGTTTACTTCTACACGCCTTATGTACGCGAATAAGAATATATATTCGCCTACCTTAATTCATCTCCTTACACAAACATGTACTGTTTTTACAGCCGTAAAGAAAACAGGGCTATGTATAAATATATTTGTTTATTCATACAGGGTTATCGAATACAATGGACATTTACTTGAAACGTAATAACTTTGATCGGAAGAGAGACATAAGAATGAAATTTGTGGTTGCGTTTCCAACTCATAAATTTGTCTAAACACGCATGCGCACTTCCTTTTGCACGTATTTCAGGTGCACGCGCGGTACGCTTTTAACCGTAACAAGGACTGCCATCAAAGCCGCAGCTCCACCGAAGTCCAGACCTCTAACAACTGAATTTTTTTTGTGGGTACTTACAAAAAAACATCGTTTGCACATAGAAAATCCGAGATTCACGTAATCCGCTGGAGAGAATTTATCCACGTGTAGTGGCAGTCACTTCAGAAATATTTTAACGAACATGGCAAGAAACTGAGGACCGACTAAATATTTGCAGGGCTGGGAGCAGTTCGCACACTGAGATTTTCTGTGACGAATATGAAAATTTCATAAGTTGGTGAACGCGTTACAGCAAATCCCATCTCTATATGCGAGTTATTATGTCTCGAAATTTGGTCCACAATTTTCCATGACCCTGTGTTTTTGTGTAGTGCTTATTTGACGATACTGTAAGCAGCTCAGTTTATAGAGCGCTGGATTTTATTGTTACAAGTAGATAACGAATTGCAAAGAAAGTGAATGGACGCGATTGTGTTACCTAATTTGAGTTACTCTGTGGTATCACTAAAACCTGAGTCGAGATTCGAAAACGGTATCTCCGAATATAGAGCTGCAGTGTTACCCTCGCTAAAAGGACGTTAGGTAGGCTATACATATACTGAATGAATGAATGCCGCCTTTGAATGGAAAACACTTCTATTCCACAGGAGTGGGTTTTTCCACCACGCCCAACAATCCCTCACAGAAAGACGCCCGTTAGTACTTAAAAGTTGGGCACGGCCACTTAAACAAATAAGTAAATAATAAATAAATAGGGAAGTAAACCAAATGCTTAATAAGCTGTAAAAAAAATGAGGCAGCACATGTATTGAAATAGGGTGACATACTCTGCGAATGGTTAAAATACGTGACAGTGAAGAATGAAGCCATATTTTATTTCTCTGTGGAAGATAAATGCATCAATTCCAGCCAGTAAGAAGGTACAGCATATCACCAACACTGGCAGGTTACTAAATATGACAAATTGCTGTTCCAGTGTGCATTCCATTCCACATTCTCGTAACACCAGTATGATGTCTACGTGGAGCCTCCATATGGAAATTCATTGCGATTTCTCTGACGTTAACAACCGTAGAATACTGCCTTCTGGCATGCGACGCCATTTAACTTCATCGACAGTTTTCCAGATGATTAATCTTAGTACGTCACAAACATAACACAGTCGTATATTTTTTAACTTGTGTAAATTTATTGTGATTCTTATTGAATTATAATGCAGAGTCTGACGTCACTCTTGTCAAATGAAGAGCAGTGTTAGAATGACTTGGGTGCGACTGAGTCCCTCGGTATGGCACCTTAAATGAGCCCATTTTTACAGTTCCTGATTACAGAAGGGTACGGAGTAGTAAGGTAGTACAGTTTTGGTCATTCCAGATAAAACATGCTTTAACATTTTGGCGCCGGAATTATGTTTTTTTTTAATTTTAGCACACCCTGTATATAAAATGTGAATAATAAAGGAACCAAATACGTTAGATTTATGAAACAAACTGCATTTTGAAGAGAAAAAACCGAACAGTATATACCATGTTTAAAATATTTAGTACCTATATTTGTTGAATAAATACATAAAATGCAACATTTAGAGGTTAGCGGTGCGGTACGACCACTATAGTCGTCGTTAGGCGTCAAAAGGTTAATGTTTACAACTTAATAATTGTCCAACAAGATGCGACTGCATTCAGTTTATTATATTTCTGTAGGCAGCTCTATATGTTTCGAGTGTTGACGCCCATCATCATAATATAAAATGCTTTAATGTGTAATACACGTGAAGAAGATAAAGTATCAGTAGCTTCAGTCTGTGTAGCTTGATGGATACATGAGATATTTTTCATATGAAAAAGTTTAATATTGCAAATATAAAAAGAATTAAACTTTCTTTACAATTTATCGAAAATGTACACAGTAAATACAATTCCGATTACTTGGTAGAACAATTCTGATCAGAGGAAAATACCACAAATGAATTACCTCTTGCCTTTCCTACAAGCGCATATTTTTCGTTACCAGACATTGGCTTCTTGCAACACATCCAGTCACCTTTTTTCGTACATTGAGCCATGTAATAGTTTAAGAAGCAAAAACTTCGCTCGCCATTCTCTGCTAGCGATATTGGTAACAAATAGTCTCTCTTATCCTCTTGTACCAATGAGATTACTTTGACCACTGGTTGCTCGATTTATCGTTGATGGACGAAGACATTCTTTATTTCGGGTTTCTTCCAGATTTTGATCCGAGATAAGGTGAACCGAAGATTTTGTTTCTGTAAAACATTCTTCATCCGATCGAAACTGACACAAGGTAGAATAGAAGAAGGTAAATATAAACTTAAAATTGACCCTAGAACAGTCCATGAAGACCATAGAGGGGAAATAGAGGTGTTGCTCTACTCTTTCCTTAACCTTAGCTCTAGATGTGGGTGAGTGGTCAACCCCACCCCTACGCCGCTTTACTTCCGGGGATAACGCAGTAGCCATTATACTGTATAGAGGCTGGGTGGACCCCAGGGCCGGTCTGGACGGGTGCAGAAAATCTCGCCCCCACAACAGAAACAACCAAATAGTACCAAACTATGTCCAGAGACAACCAAATAATACCTAACTACGTCCAGAGGTGGCAGTAAATTTCACATACACCGACCATGTCTGAAATCGCGGACACTAACATTTTCACTCTAACCTAACACTAATGTCCTCAGTTACTAACAAAATCTTGACAATCCTATAACAGGGCATATAGTTAAGCTGCTGCACTCATATTCACTCAGGAAAAAAAACTACAGCTCGGAAACACAAGACGCCGTGTGGATGAAATTAACTCAGAAAATTCAACAAGCTGACGGCATCACGCGATCAGAGTCAGATAAGTGTTACCAACATCACGAAGCGACGAAAATTCGTTAACTCGATCAGAACTTTGCCTATATAAAAAATGTACCACTTTAACATAGCAAGGCGAAATGATAACTGACGTACTAGAAACCAGAACTTGCCCAACACATCCCACACACGACATCCAGGGAATGAATGGTGAGAAGCAGGCAACTAACAACATGAGATATGGCACACCCGAATAGAGGCCACAACCGTGTACTTTGGTAGATATATGCAGTGATTTTTAAATAATCACATCTAATCATAGCCAGTATTATACTTTGATACTTTACAGTCACCTGGAATAAAATGCATTGTCCTTACAGAGAATTTCGCAACGTTCATAGAATTTAGCATGCTTTTGACTACCCTATATTACTATAAATGCCATTGGTGTTCGGTGTTTCGCACATAACCTAATGTCAAAACAAAGCAAACGTATCGGAGACAATATATTTCGGTCATCAGGTGACACCCAACCTACTGAGTTTAATGTACACATTTTACATTTATGTTATAATTTAATTATAATGCCTTCGACAAGTTTCGAACATCCAAGTGTTCATCCTCAAGAAGACTTACACATGCAGTTGTATGGTATTTCTTTCATGCATCCGTATAAGCAGTCTGGTCGATGGTGGGATGCCTATGTGGATGCATGACAAAATACCATAAAACTGCATGTACAAGTCTTCCTGAGGATGAACACTTGGATGTTCGAAACATGTCGAAGACACTACAATTAAATTAAAACATTAACGTAAAAAGTGTGCATTTTGTTGGTTCTTGCTACACAGGTGTGTCGCAATGACCCTTTCAAAAAACGTAAAAAGTGAGCCTACTGTTTTAGCAAAACCGAGTTCCAGTTGCCGGATGACAGAAAACTAAAACCGGTAGGCTAATCCTGAACAAATTATGCATAGAGTTGCTAAAATGAACTGTATTTGGTTCAAATCTCTGGATTGTGGGTGTACTCGGGCACTACTAAACACAACACTTCTCTACCAGCTACATCGGCGCTCACTGCTCTGGTCACACTGTTGGACTGAACTGATATATAGAGCAACTACAGTTAGTTACATTCAACAACGCACACATTGCTCGAGCGATAAACACCAGGTGCCGACTAATGGAAACAAAAAGAAAGAGAAGGAAAGTACCTTCCTCTGCCCAGTCTGCTTATATGACGAAATGAAAGCTTAAACACATTATGGATGTTAAAAAGCTACATCGATAGTCATTTAGCAAATTTTTGAGGGCAAGTCAAGAAGAACTGCAAATAACGCATTCAGCTCGCAGTAACGTTTCGCCTGAATCAATACATTTAAAGTTTTAAGTGCTGAGCGCCACCCACGGCCAGACCTCACATACCATCTGTCTCTCCGCGGTGGCCAGACACTGAAAAGCCATTACGGCTGTGCTTTCGACCATCCACCCAATGCTACGGTCCTTTTATATTCATTTTCTCTGCTTCACCAGCAAAGCTAACTCTTATACTCTCCAACATGAAAGCCTCCTGTTCCCTCCTAGAACAACTATAATTAAAGTACAGCGCGTTACACTCAAAAGTGAACAAAACTTTTAATTCCTTTTTAAACATTACACTTCGTGGCTACCCTGATTGATGCCGAGACGAAACGGGGATCTGAAGCACCAAGAAGACAGACGACTTTAAACTTTTAAAGGAAGCAGGAAAGCGAGAGTGAAAATTCTTACTTTTGATAATCTGACAAAAATCCTAACATTGTTAGTTGCATAAGGTACTGACATTACACTTCCCAACAAAGAAATGCTTGAACATGGTGGGCAGAACAACATATATTAAGATTTATATAGTTCTAGATGTAAGTCTGAGTTTTCTAAAACATAATTAAATCCAATTTATTTAATGTCAGTTCGTTGCATATACTTTCTTAACATATGGATCAGGATACTAATCAATATCTACTGTCTCGGTTTATTAATTTCTTCTATTCTCTAATGGCTTCTAGGTACATCCTCCACTTTTTGCAACATAAGCTATTTTCAATTTTGTATTGTATCTTTTTTGTATATTTTGTGATACCAACCTAACACTTAATTTGATATATTTTGCCATTAGAGATATGCATTTGTATCTTCATCTTTTAGCCATTGATGTGCTCTCATCAGGCGTTGCATATGTGCATCGTGCATAGATTCTGTCGTTTTTGAAATTGGCCCTCGGGCTGTTGAGTCAGCAAGTACATACACTTCATTGAATTATTATTATTATTATTATTATCATCATCATCATCATCATCATCATCATCATCATTATCATCATTATAATATTAACCTGCCCCTCTGCACGCCACAATTGCACATGAAAGATGGAGGTACAGTTCGAGTCTTTCTTAAGCTCGGCATTACATGGAGGTGAGTAGGTAAGTTCACGTTCCGACCGCTCTACCCATCAGCAAAGAACATCAGGCACCCATTCGACAGGAGGTTCGGTAGGCCGTAGAGAAAATCTGGACGTTTGGTAGAGAAGGAAATTTTCTTGCCCGTGAGCGGAATTGAACCTCGGGATCGTCCAGTCCATAGAACTGTCATTATACCGACTACACTATAACGATTATTATTTGTATTATTATTATTATTACTATTACTATTATTAAATAATGGCGTTGTATATAAAGTATTCCAGACTGATTTGTATTAGCTTGAAATGGTTCAATACAAAGCCGAAACGTGTTGCTAAAATTATACATACTTTAATCGATAAATATAGTTACCAGACTAAGATTTTTAAACAGTTATTTAATGCGTATTAACACTGCACCATGCGACAGGTAAGTAAAAATTAACGTAACATTTCTTAACACATCAGTACGACACATGGACAAGACCCTTCGACCTCCACGGAAACGGAAGGGCCTTACCATTATGCAGGAGGACTGATTGGACTCGCAGCCGGTCTAATCGCTTCGGAAAACAGGACAGTCTCTTCCATTGGGCAAGAATAGAAAAAACAATTCCTCGGTCTTCCATCCAGTACAATAGAGCCACTGCTCTGACAGAGCTATCAATTGTGACGTATGCTAAAATGTTGTTCTGTTCTGAAACATGTTGTCGTGTTCCTGAATTTCTTCTTACCATCTTTTCTGCTTTAGGTTACGTTACATCATAAAATAAAACAAAAATTGAATTCTGCTCTCATTATACTCTCCGTGTATTTGTCTCAATTTCAACCATCAAACAATCTGATAAATTTCTTGAAATCTGGTACGAAGGTAATGGCACTGGAGAGCACTTCAATTATATCGTTTTCAGTTTCTTAAAGTCAGTAAAAACGAAATGCTGGAAAGGTAAGATGTTCACGTCGGAGCGACAATTGCGCAACTTACTTTTAAATCCTGTTATTATATAAGGGAATGAATGCTGCAAAAACCGTACAAATTATTTTTTAATATTATACCTTCTGGAATATAAAACAAAAAGATAGTGGCCGAGAGATAATTTTCCTTAGTTTTGGGTGTCATGGCGATAAGTAATACAGAATTTGAATCAGGTCCATGCCTTTTGGTACAGAGATCGTTCATAAGAACACTTACACAGAGTACTCTATGTGAAATGTTATCTGTAAGTCAATAATTGAATGCGACCATCATGCGTAACATTGTGGTTATTTCCAATATATTCAATGCAAACATAATTTCTACTTACGTAATCAAAGCGTTACAAAAATAAAATAAAACGCCAGTAACAATACCAACAGATATGCAGAACTAGTATTACTTCCTGCTGTCGGCGTGAATTCATTTATATGTACGTCTAAAATGGGAATTTTGCCAAAGTAGGTTCTGTGCTGTAGTTTTCTTGGTTGTAAAACCATGGAGTTGATAGCTGGTTAACAAAAGTTCGCAAGAACGTGCGGCCTTCTTTTCCTAACCTGAAGACGGAGGCGACACTTTATTCATTACATTTGGTAATACCATAACCGCCTTCAAGGGGGCATAATTCACAGAACCATAATATTACAGATAGTGAATCTTAGGGAATGTGAATTTCCAATATTCGTGCAGGACAATAAATAAAACTTACATACATGAAGACAGTATTACCAGTCTGAATTCGGAAATTACCTCGTACATGTCAATCCAGAATTTGCTTCACTGCACTTACGGAATTGAACATGTGCAAGAATATAATTTGGTCTGTTGTTCTGTCTGTCTTGTTGAAGTGTTTCATAAAAGGGTAGAAACGGTAAAAAGCAAACCCATTAGAGGCCTGGACAGGTCCTCAGGGTTCCTGGAAGTTGAGGCTCCCAGATTTAAAGACAATCGGCACAAGAAAGATGGTAAGGTTGTCAGCCCCACGCAACGGCCATCTTTACCACCCACGAAATATTCTAGATACTTATTTCTGTTGGAGGCTGAGTTAATCCCAGTGCGACCCGGAAAGATTATGACACCACCGGGAATCGAAGCAGCGAATTTCCGGCTTGTAGCGCAGTGCCTCAACCAACTGCACCACCGCATACCCCCCATACAAGGGTACATAGTAGGTACATATTAGGCTCGCGAGGAAGAGAGTGACGGAAGGACGGAGGAATTTCCATTATGAGAAGCTTTATGACACATTTGTTCAGGTGCTAAATTCTAAAAGAATTATTTGTGCACTATGTTTGAAAGAGATGAGAAGTGCAAGAAGAGTTTGGTCGGGATGGTTGAAGGGAAGAAGCATTTGGAAGATCCAGACGTAGATGTGAATATACTATTGCAACATTTTTTATGTTTATGGTTACGTGAATCGCTGATCTATATTAATACTTGTCCAACGAGGTGCAACAAAAGCAGTCTATTTATTATTCTGCAAGTTCACTCTACATGTTTCGGGTGTCAAACACACCCATCATCGGGAGTACACAAAACTGTAACTACAGCCTCCGTTACTGGTCATATTTTTTGTGCAGCTACCCTCCCCCAACGTGGCCAAGTTTTAACTTGGCCACGTTGGAGGGAGGTAGCTGCACAAAAAAATATGACCAGTACCGGAGGCTGTAGTTAAAGTTTTAAGTAATCCTGATGATGGGTGTGTTTCTCACCCGAAACATATAGATTGAACTTGCAGAATAATAAATAGACTGCTTTGTGTTGCATCTCATTGGACAAGTATTAATACTATTACAAGATGTCTTGAAATGGTGTGGATTTAATTCACCTAACTCGGCACACTTTTGTCGTTACCGAAATAAATCTTCTATTTCAGTTAATAATGAGCACTGTCTTGGCAGGATGAGCGACAATTAGCTTCTCAAAAGAACCCTTCTGTATGGAAAGTTAGTACAGTGGTTACGTTCTTAACGATCTCAACTGGTTCAATGAACCCAACTGTCAACAAAAATTATCTTTAACCCTTAACCCGCTAACGTGGAAAATATGGTGAGCTCCTAATAATGCCAGCAGATGGCATATGGGATTTAACTCGGTGTCTATAGGGTTAATCATGTAGGCCTAATTTAAATATATGTTGAAGCCTTAATCCCCTCCAAGAACACTGGAAATTGAACTTTGCACGACGAAGCTTGCTACATACACAGTGCATATTTTAGCATTTCATGTTAGTAAATAAATATTAATGCTAAACTGTTAAACACGAACTCAAGAATTACAGAAATTTGCAATGTACCTGACAGCGCTGAGATTACCTGAGAGGAACGTAAAATTATAAACTGCTTTGATTGGCCGAAAATGAAGGTCGCGTGACTTTTGGCCGAAAATGACGCCCTAATTTTGATGCACAGACGAAACTGTTTCAGAATTTCATCTTTTATCAAATGCACGTGATCTTGTGTCAGGAGCATTTGTACACCAAATTATCGCTAATCAAATACTTCATTAATCCAGGGAACACTGCATAGCACGAGATATTTAGTGAATTGTTGATTGATTGAGTGCAAATGACCTACATTAATTCTATATTTAAGCAATAATCATATCAGTAAAACACACTGATATAGGCTACGTACAATATCCACACAGTAATACAATAACTCATGACGGCAATGTGCATACCAACATGATTTTTATGCATTCCTATGAGCTCTGTAGCCTTTTAATTCTTAATTACGTGGAAACGAATATATTTCATTCCGTTTTGTCAAAATGTGCTCTGTGATAATTGGAACGTAACCACGTATTGTAATTATGTTTAATAAAATTTAATTAATGTGGTTCAGCGTTAGAGTATGTTGCAGCTGTGCCAGATCACAAATGAAATATTTGTGACGTATTCCAGTATTTACATTCCTGTTAATGACATATACACGGATAACTGTGCTGTGATTATGGTCCTCAGTGATATGACGACTTGTGTTACTTAATGACGTTCTCAGTTGCTATGGTTTTATAACTGTTGGAGACGCTTGCAGCAAGTTACCATGTTTCGGAAAAAAAAGAACGGTTGCCTAATTCTCCAGGGTGAAGGAGAACAAAGCAAGTTCCAACGAAATACCGACAAATTTCTAAGTGGACTACACGGTTTTACAGTTAAGGAAATTATGTTTTCCAGGCTAATTGTATTTATTTGTGCTTGATATGAAAGTTTATCACAGCGGTGGTTACGAAGTTTGCATCCGTTTATCACGTGACGTCGCGTAGTCTGGTCGTGCCACGCTCCAGAATGTAGAACCCTTCACACACATTTCACAGTATGTATATATATATATACTTTATATATATATATATAAAGTGTGTATATATATATACATACTTTAACTTTATATATATATATATAAAGTTAAAGGTAAAGTGTTGCAATTACAGGACCGGTGGGTAGAGGGTTGGTACAGGTATAGCTCTACTCGTCCATGACCGCGGCACTAGAAGGGGGTGAGTGGTCAGCAGCACGCCCCGGCCGCCCTTTACCCCCGGAAAAGTCCTGGTACCCATTTTACAGGACGCTGGGTGGGTCCCAGGGCCGGTTTGGACAGCCGGAAAATCTCGTCTCCACCGGGATTCCATCACGGACCGTCCAGCCCGTAGTCAGTCGCTATACCGACTGAGCTACCCGGCCCATATATATGCTTTGGGCAGGTAAATAGGAATAGGACATGTAATTTTCTGAATACTAATACGTAGGAAAGTCATAAGTAATAATAACTGCTTTCCCAGTCATGAAATTAAATACATATCTCCATAACCTTCGCATCTGTCTACGAAACTACAATGGCGTCACATTCAAAATACAGTAGTTTTAAAGTTAGGTGCCAAGGAAAACTTAACCACTACAAAACGAGGACAAATTCACATATCTTACAATAAGACGATTTATTGTTAACAATAGAACAGCCCAAATCCTGACATAATTTTGTACTAGTAACGATTTTACTAAAGTTTGTATTCAGGAGGGGTGCCTTTAGAATCTCGCCCAGGACACCGGATAAACCCACTAAAAAGTTTTGTGGCTTTCATTACATCCCTGAGCCAAACTGTAGGATAGGATCTTGAACAAACTTCCTTCGGTGTCTTTTCGAACTCACAGATTACTCGACTATTCAGCGATAATCTGAAGGATTACAAACCTCGTAAAACAAACCACGCACAAAAATGTATCTTATACTACGAACTAATTAAATTCCTGGTTGCAAACGGCAGTTACTGTGTTTAAATATCGAAATAAACAACTCTTTGAATTAAATCAGTTTCATTTATATGGGAGTCAAAACGAATCCTAATTCATTTAATTTCCAACAAAGTGTACAATTACTTTTATTGGTGTTATTAACCAGTAAAACGCGTTTTAAAAAGTAGCTGCCTTTGAAATGATCGACATTTTAAACAAATAAATGAATCCACGAAATCGCACTTTCGAACACGCAAACCGTTTGTTGTAACTGCCTGTGTGCAGTTTAGAATGATTAGGTGGCTGTTGTTTTTAGAGATGTCCGCAACAAAATCAACATAAAACATACTGATTGAAAACGGCATGAACCTCAACATTATAACGCAGGAGACAAATTTAATACGTGTAAAAATAATATATTTAACCAACTTCAAAAATGACACGTAGATTTCTATGTGACACCGTACATATACAGACAAGAATTTAGAAGGGAACTTACACTACATCAGTTAGACCGGTGCTGTGGAAAATGCTGAAATATGATATAGAAACAAGGAAGAAAGGAACATCCTACTTATAATAAAACAAAGGAAGGCTAGCTGGATTGGTAGCACCTGACGTGTTTCAGAATGCAGTAATAAAACACGTTATTGAAGGAAAGATAGACGGGAAGGGAAGACGAGGAAGAAGAAATAAGCTACTACAGTATGATTTGAAGGATAAGAGAAAATGATGGATATGGAATAAAGCAGCACTAGGTGGCTCTCCCAGGAGAACTCGCTGAGGAACGGGCTATGAGCCTGCCGCAAGGCAGAATACGTGATGATAATAAGAATTATTATTATGTACTACTGTATATTATTCTATACTATTACACACTATTACTCTACAGATAGCTATACAGAACATGCTTCTTTAGTCAGAAACATATGCTAGAAACCAATGTTCGAGGCAGTTAGAAAACTATCTAACTTCCTCGAGCAGAAGTAATCTTGAGACGCCAGCAGTCGCTAATCAATTCAAGAATTTCCCAGCCTTTCTAAACGCCGTAAGTTTATTACTTTGTCTACTAGCTTCTATTTTGTACAAGATTAATCCCCTTCACGCTCACCCATCCTATCTGTTTAATAAATATTTTAACATTATCCCCTATCTAACCCTAGGTATTGCACCTTCTTCTTTCTTTCGTTATTTTGTTGTCCTTCGTTTAGCATCTGGAAGCCCTCTTTCCTGCTTTTATCTACTTTATTAATCAATTAATTTGAATATAATTTCCTTCAGAAATCCCTAACATGGAAGCGAGGCAGTAGGTTTGTTTTAAGTAAAGGTAAGTTCTGTATTAAACAGAGAAATATTTCTGAAGAATAAAAACCAACTAGAAGCCACTTATTATTTTATTGTACTTCTTATAGGTTCAACACGTTTCGGACACTACTATGCCTATCATCAGGAGCTCGCGACTATAATGTTGATTACCACATTCGTCGTTTCGTTCTTGGTTTGCTGTAGATTGGAGGTTAGGTGCGGTTAGGCTGGAGTAGTGTCCGGGCTGCAGGCTGCAGCCTGCAGCCCTGACACTACTCCAGCCCAACCGCACCTAACCTCCAATCTACAGCAAACCAAGAACGAAACGACGAATGTGGTAATCAACATTATAGTCGCGAGCTCCTGATGATGGGCATAGTAGTGTCCGAAATGTGTTGAACCTATAAGAAGTACAATAAAATAATTAGTGGCATCTAGTTGGTTTTTATTCTTCAGTTATCACAATGATGCACGGTCCAACAAACATCAAATACAGAAATATGTTGTAAGAATACTGTAGGGAAAGGAGATACAGCTCCACGAATTCTTAAGTTCATCGCTTGAGAGAAGACAATACACCTTAATAGTATGTGATATCTTTGTTTTGAAAACGTTAGTCTGTTTCGGTTATGCTCTGTTGAGGAGCAACGTCGTGTATTTTGACAGATGCACACCACACTGCTCGCACGCTTTCCTGAAATTTGAAGAGCCCCTTTAAAATTGCAACAGTTGTGGAGTAAGACAAAATCTTGCATCAGCATCAATGAAATAAAATAAATTAAATATCATTACTCCCGTTGTGGTCTGGGTGTTCGTGTGCACCACAAGTTGGTAAGCAGAACTTTGTTTTCCCTAATGCATTACAGCACGTTGGTCTTTACATGAACCGCCTCCTTGAATATTCAACATCTTTTTCATTTTTCCACTTGGTTTACTTTGTGTGATTATTAAAGTAAACAGTGATTACTTAACTCAGCAGCATTAACCGTTTCGTTTCAAGTAAGAAATGAACTTTTAAATACAACTTAGAAGAGTTTCAGCTTTGAAAGATTAGATTTTGATATACATAAACGTATTAAACCTTGCAGCCGAAATATCTTGTTGAGGGCCAATTTCAGGTTAAAGGAAACGCACAACCTTTAAAGTATATTACTTAGACTACGTATGAGAATTGCGGAGCGTTTTCTCACCGTCTTACAAGCTATAAAAGCACAGGAATCACTTTTATTTCATTATATTTAATGCCGCAAATTTTATGGAATGAAAGTCTCGGATATAAAACTGCGTGTTTTATTAAACTTCGCAGTCTTTTCGATAAATATAAACATGCTTATTATAGAGGTGCAAGCAAGCGTGTATTCAAGGTTACTTTCCATACGAGTTATTATGGTAAATCTTAATAAAAATCAGAATATGTCGTCAAATTGTCGTAAAATTCCCCAATCTGAACTACTATTAATACAAACTTAGCTGGTCTTGGCTATCTGCATGTAGGCAGGCGAATGGATAAATGGGAATGTGAAAACTAATATGCGCATTGTGGAGAGTTTAGTTGCGAAACTATACAACAAAAAATATCTAAATCACAAGAGAACCAAAAATTTGCGTAAAAGTAATGAAAACATTAAATCAAGATACTACGTGTAACTGTATATTACAGAGCGTCCAACTGGAAGTGGAAACCATTTCTAAACTCTGCATTAACGTTATGGATTATACTATACAGCTCATATAACTTCCCGCATGTTACAGCAGGCTTTGAACACGACATCCGCCCGATGCGGGAATTAATAATTGTTTTTGAAGCTCTTGTCTAAAAATTACTGACATTATGCGCTTGAAGGTTTCTTTTTGTCCATGTAGTGTGTGTGTGTGTGTGTGTGGGGGGGGGGGGGGGGGGGGGGGGGGGGGGGGTTTTGTGCTCCCTATCAGGCTTTTACTTTAGGTATTTTGGTGCTGGTTTATTTAGTCTCTTTTGTAAAACAAAAAAGCAAGGAAACAATTTCCCCA
>Ga0123357_10006276_pt1 | contig 14454 bp, 8 predicted proteins | sample TergutEmb28metaG_FD_89873 | JGI IMG/M metagenome (GOLD analysis project Ga0123357, IMG submission 89873) | Embiratermes neotenicus P4 segment gut microbial communities from Petit-Saut dam, French Guiana - Emb289 P4 | ecosystem: Host-associated > Arthropoda: Insects > Digestive system > Gut ...
CTGTTTACCCACTGCTAATCTTTCCCTAACCTTTGCAATCACCAGATAGTGATCTGTATCACAATCAGCTCCCCTAAAACTTCGCACATCCAGTACACTTGAACGCCATCTCCTATCTATCAATACGTGGTCAATCTGGTTTTGAGTCTTACCATCAGGGGAGGTCCAGGTGTATTTATGAATGTTCCGGTGAGGTAACATCGTGCTCTTAACAACCAGGTTTTTTGTTGTGGTGAAGTTTACTATTCTAACTCCATTATCATTACTATCCTGATGGAGACTCTCCTGTCCAATTGTTGGCTTGAAAATATTCTCTCTCCCCACTTTTGCATTAAAGTCTCCTAGTAACATTTTCATGTGATATTTTGGGAAGTGATCAAACACGTGCTCTAATTCCTCACAAAACTATCTTCTGACTCATCACTTTTTTCCTCACTTGGTGCAATGCACATTTACAACAATGATATTATGCCAACGTCCTCTCAGCACTATATATGACAACCTATCGCTAACAAATTCTACTCTCTTCACTGCTGATACTATTCTATGATGTACAAAAAAACCTGCTCCCAATTGATGATTTTCATTTCCTTTCCCGTAGAAGAAATTATAATCCCCTGCTCTTACTGTGCCCCCTTTGTCCCACCTGACCTCCTGCACACCCACTATATCTAATTGATATCTCACTAATTCCCTTGCTGCTGCCTTAAGGGAATCTGCCCTGTAAAGACTCCTAACGTTCCAAGTGCCTAATATCATACCCTTTCTATTCTGCGTGTTGCCTCTCCTAGAAACACTCCTCCCTGGAGATCCGAGTGGGGGAGTAGTTTACCTCGGGATTGTTTTGTGTCCACAGAAAGCAGCCTGCAATGTGAGTGTTTCTTAACAGGGCTGTTTTACAGGGAGGGGTTGTTAGCCCCTCGCCCAACCCCCAAGCTGGAGGACCACCCCTTGTCGGCTGTCCACAGCTGCTTATTCAATTTATTCACAGCTACCCTCCATATTGGAGGCTGTTCCTCTATCCGCAACCTGAGGATGCGCCATGCCGGGGTGATGGGGACCCATTGGTGGCATAATGTCCACAGAATCTTTGGAATCTGCCATCACAATGCTGCATTTTGAGATTATGATTTGACATCTTTGCTAGAGAAGAACAGAAGTTTAACAGGGTATAAAAACAATTGATGCATTTACTCTGCAGTTTTTTAGGCATCTCTGGTGGTCACTGTGAGTCTTTTGGGGAAATATTAGGAGTTGATTCTAGGACCCACATTTCTGTGAATTATAATGCAGTGTTTCTCAACCAGAAATTTGTGATTTGGCCTATGGGGCCCACGACTTTGGTATAGTGTTCTCAGTACAGCATAATTTTTCTTCCTTTTGGTTTTGAACATTTGTACTTTTATTTTTTTTATACTTCTAGGAAGGTTATTATTTACTGACATATTGATATTAACTTATTAAAGGGGTGTAAAGGTTAATTATATTTCATATTTGTAAATATTCTTACTTTAAATGTACTTCAAGTTGCACCTGAGGAGTCTGCACATTGAGTTAGTTTTGTGAAGAGGGTGTGTAGAATTAATGAGACTTTGCAGTGGATACGCAGTACAAGAATGGTTGAGAAAGCCTGTGTTGTTGCCATAATCTCCCCATTGAGAGCCATATTCTTCTCCCGTATGTAACCATTTTCACCTGTGGAACTGTCTGAGCTTCAAGATTTCTTATTGTTCTGTCACAGAACTTGTTTCATTATTTAGTTTCTTCCAGCAGGGCATGTGGCACATGTGGGGGGAGAAGAGAAATGCACGTAAAGGTAGAGGTAAAGGTAAAAAGTAAAGCTGTTCTTGTCTAGGCCTTGAAGGCATAAAGCGGGAGCAGAGGTATGGCTTCATTCACTAACCTGGACACTAGATGGAGGTGAGTGGTCAACTTCATGGACATGAACATAGGGACCCATTGAATAGGAGGTTCGGTGGGCCTCACAGACATTTTGGAGAAGGGAAAAGTCTCTTACTTCTGCTGGGATTCAAATCACAGATTTCCCAGTCTACAGCACAGTCACTATACTAACTATCCAATTAAAGAAACATGGTAAAAGGGTGTGGAAAGGTCTAACTTGACTCAGGACAAGGACAAGTGGCAAGCTTTTGTGAACATGTAATGAAACTTTGGGTTCTATAAATTATGCAGAATTTCTTGACTAGCTGATGGAACATATTAGCTTCTCAAGAAGTCCTCTGATGCACTGAATGTAGTCCAACTTTTAAGATTCACGTGGGGAGCTTATGTATACAAGCATGGTCGATATGACCAAACATAATGGAAAACAAAAAGTCTCTTACAACTTCACTCTTTCTTCTCCTGTATGATATGCCCTGAGAGGTGTAATTAAGTCACCTCTACAGTCATAGCCATATTCGGAACTATCTTTCTGTGTATCTGTACCCTTTGGGTTGACAGAAGAACAGGCCTTGGGAGTACTGTGTTAAAATTGTGTTCTTCCAGGTACTATAGAAATATTTAGTTCATTTTGTATAGGGTTACTACACATCCCATTCTAACCAGGAAACCTCCATTTGGAGATATTTTACACAGATACGTATTGTTGGATCACAGCTCATGCTGTTATAAATGTGCCCAAATGCTTGGGTATAGTAACTGACAGTAGTCTATTCTCACTACCACAGTATGTACGTGGTATATATCCTCTGTGGTTGTCACTGTGATCTGCACATGCAAAGGGCAGTAACCTAAGCCTGGAACACATGCAGGGAAGCACTTACCTGTGTTGTTCATAATTACTGTCATGTCAGACATATTCTGTTTTTCTTCCATTGTTCCAAATGCCAAGTTGTCATTGTAAGTTTACAGACAAATTGCAGAGGGCCCACCCCTTTTGTACATACACTGCAATGAAGTGGACACAGCTTGGTGTTCAAAGCATTGAATTGTGTCTTCTGGAGTCTGTGGAGTTCGGTGTCCATGCTGTGGAAGTGTGTTTTCTACAGTCAAAGTTTGGTGTTCACATTGTGAAAGTGTGCTTTCTGTAGTTCATGATGTTTGGAGCTCATGCTGTGTAAGTGTTTCTTCTGTAGTTCATGACATCTGGTGTTCATTTGTGGAAGTGTTTTCTGTAGTTCATGATGTTTGGTGTTCATGTTGTGGAATTGTGTTCTCTGTAGTTCATGATGTTTTGTGTTCATTTGTAGAAGTGTTTTCTGTAGTTCGTGACATTTGGTGTTCATGCTGTGGAAGTGTTTTCTGTAGTTCATGACTTGGTTTTCATGTTGTGGAAGTTTGTTTTCTGTGGATGACATTTGGGGTTCATATTGTGGAAGCATGTTTTCTGTAATTCATGAGGTTTGGTGTCCAAGCTGTGGAAGTTTTTTTTTTCCCCCTGAAGATTGATCTGACCATTGGGATCACATCAACAGTGCTAAACTACAAACCCACTGTGTTAGCAATGGTCAGTACACTGTTAATTCAGTTTTCTAAAGCAATTACCCCCAGAAGTAGCATGCTCTTGCAGCTAAGAAGCATCATTTCAGTAACCTTGTATGACTTGAATTTTAAAATGGTTGACACTAGCTCAAGACTGATTTGATGAGAACCCAGATAAATTGTAAAGCAGTGATTTTAAATGTTTTGGCACTACTATCAATTAAGGAACCGAGGAGGATCTAAAATGTACAAGTTTTGAAAGTGCCTATGGATTCCTGTAAATATGAGACATCAAAATAGTTCCCATAGTAGCAAAGCATTTCTTGTTCCTGCAAGGGGTTGAAAGTAAAACTTTCAGAAGTCAGATCCAGGACAAAATGCAGAAATACCAGGCTGTACTTTAGTGTTGGTGATAATGAAACATGAGCTTGGGCACAAAGTTATAGGATAATGTGCTGATAACTACAAAACAAATATTAAAGCAGTAAAAAGAAGAGGTGATATGTGTACAGTTGACTGAAGAAAGAGTATCACAATTTGTGGGCATGGTTTGTGCTGCATATGTATTACACAAGTGTTTACAGGCAGCAGTTGATGTCCTGCCCACTGATGTGAAGTACTCTTTGGTACAGGAATGTACATACACATTGTGTATCAAATATTGTTTGCAAGTGTAGAGTGATAAGCACTGACAGTACAAAATTATGAGGTTATGTCTGACTACTATAACATGTACAGAATGTATAATGACATAGCATGTTCTTCACAAAATAAAAATAAAGTAACAGTAGCAACAACAATGAACCTGTCTGGCCACAGATCTGACAGGAGAACAGGCTTTATGAGTTCTGCTTAAACTCCTCACCTGTGAATGTACAGCACCACCTACTCTTGTCACGTTGTGGGCAGTCTGTACCGCTGACAAATTATAAACAAGCCCAAAAAGGACTATAAAATGAAATCAAAATTTAGTTTTTATATGACTGCATTTAAAGAATAAATAAATAAATAAATAAATGAAAGAAATAGGTACTTAAATGCTTGAAACAAGACACATGGAAAGGATGTACACTATACTTCATTAATGACAGTATTTTTCTTCCAACAATTGTGTCTTTTTTTACTGTGAATTTCACAATACACTCTATTTAATTCCATTTTATTGTAATGTAACTAGCAAATACTTTATCAATTATTACACTGTTTATTACAGCAGAAGATAGTACCGTCATTTAAAACAATTTTATACACAGCTTCCAACGTTGTGATAAATTAATACTGCAAACAGAAATGACAAACTCTATAGATCTGCTAAATAAACTCATATTATGCTATATTTAATTCCATAATGTACAGTACACGTGTATTTACAGGAAGTTTCTTTTTTTCTTTCCAGTTGCATCAGCATCTTGTGTAAAAATGTTACATAAACTGATGTTAGCCACATAATTCTACATTATGCTCATGCTGGTTGGAAATGGAAACATTACGTAGTTAAAAAGACCTTGTGCCTGCTAGACAATTATTTAAATGGTGCTTGTAATTACCCAACAACTATGGTTCCATCGCCGGGGAATTCATAATATGGAACTTCAAGGTTAAGAGGTGCAGGTCCTTTTCTAATACGACCAGAGGCATCATAATGTGAACCATGACATGGGCAATAATAACCACCAAAATCACCTGCGAAAAACAAAATAAATTATAAGGTCACTATAAACACAATGACTTAAGGGAGGGATGAACCCTTGGATTACTGACTCGGTACAAAATGAACTCATGCTTGGCCTTTTCTTAAACAGTTCTCAGTATTACATACTAACAATCTTACCAATTTTTCTGTTTGTTCCTTGAAGTTCTCCTTGACACAAAATTATCATTATGTGACAAGTAGATTGTTTTTTAAGGAAGCTATATATATATATTTTAACTCTGAATAGAAACGTAGCCAGCACTCAGAATGGGTGTGCAAGGACCACTCCTTCAAGACAAGTTAATTAACATGCAACAATTGCAAGTATCAATCATAATATAGACAAAATTTATTCACATTTCTGTGCTGAACTGTATTTTCTTGTTCTCAAAAACTGTGGGTATATCATTTTATATAGCTGCATGAGGAATTGAAAATTTGAATAAAATTAATTTTTTGTCTTGCACTGGGTCTAAGAAACAATTTCTGAAAAAGAAACACATTAACAAAAGAATTTAGAAATACAGGTACAAGATGTGCCCAGCACAGTAAAAGCTGGAAGTTTTATTGCTCCATAATCTGAGGGTTAATGAAAGGCCAGTGTTCTAGACAGGTCTGCTCATTAGCCTTCTCCTCAACCCAGCCCCAGGCACGTAAAGAGTTGCCTAACATTATAAATTACTACCACATGTCACAATAAATGTGGATGCCCTTTTTGTACTAAATTCCACAGTCCATTAATTACTCCAAGAAAAAGAATAATCATTCCTGAAAAGCCAATCTTCATTCAGCCAGTCATTAAATTTCTTACCTTTCATTAAGCCAGAAGTCCATTTTTTTGCTGGATGCTTAGCTAAGTTATATTATCCATTTCACACCATCATAATCTTTGCCATCCACTTTTACTGTCCCATCTCTGCCTAGGCATCACAAGCAGCGTCTCCGCTTCAAATATCCCTAACTGTATCTGCATTTCTCACTTCCCCAAGAATGTTTCACATGTGCTGCATATCACACATTCCCTGATTTTATTACCTTAACACTTACACCCTAAATCTGAAGTTTTTCTCTAAGGTGAAAGACATATTTCATACCCATAAAAAACGGCATGCAAAATTTAAATGCTGCATAATTTAATTTCCATCTTTCAATATACGAGACAGAAGACTGTGAGTTCCAAGGTAGCAAGCAAGTTTGGAATGTACCATACTCATACTTTCTTCATGAATGTAATTCTGATTTGTTAATGTCATTCATGAAGATGCAGACTTTTTCACATTTCAGAATTATCTGTCTTTACATTATTTTATCCTGTGTTCTGGTGACAAGATATGACCATTTACTAGGTTTTCTCTGCATTTGCTTCTAGACCAACCTCCTTACTAGTGTCCAACATTCCCACACTTTACCTTACTTCAGTTATATCATCTGCACAGACAAAAAGATATGTCCCACTCAATCCCATTTCATCCTCATTGAAACTGATGTTGTAAAGCAATGGTGATACAGCATCTCCTTCTGTCTGTACAAGCAAGTGACACTGTACAAATATTTCTTATGCACATACACACATTCTGAACAGCAAAACCAATTTTGTGGATGTACCAAATTCAATGAAAATATTGCACACTACTGTCTTCTGAATCAACAGCATTCTTGAAATTTATACGTAACTGATACACTATCCCATTATACTCCATTTATCTGAGAACCACTTAGCTTCTCAAGATGGACTCTGCTCCATGGAGTGAGTAAGTAAGTATGTAAGTTAGTCATACTCCATTTATTAACTACTTTATTGATATAGACTATTCCCAATAATTTTGCCTACATAGGAATTTAACTACAGGAGATATATGTTGGATACATTCTATACAGAATTATAAGTGTAATAACCCCAGTAATTACTAGTCAGTTTTATCATACAGCCTGTGTGGATTACATTTTGCTGTTTCTATAAAACCAGTTATTGCAAAATGAGCACATTTCAAGAAATGGTAACAATGCATGTACACATTTCACTGAAATGTTCCTCAGGACATGCCAAATTAATTTATGACTGAAATACTAAGTCCAAGTGTCAACTGTACCTGCATTTGCAATTGGCACACAACCAAGGTGAGTGCACACACCAATGATCACCAGCCACCTGTCTTCTTGCACTCTTTCAGAATCGTGTTCAGGATGACGAAGGGATGACAGATCAACGTTTCTCTCTGTATGAATTTCAGTTGGTGTTCTAAACAATAATTCAGAGTTATGTTCCGGTAGGACAGTACACGGAATATCTGTTATTGTGTTCCTCATAACAGCAACTATCATGAAACAATTGCCATATACAGACACTCCTGACTTGCACACCAAGTTTTTAGTTTCCTATCTAAATACATCTCTCTCCTCTAATAATTATTTTGATATACTATTTTCATACATTTTTACATGAACTGTAATTCTATTAGTGCCAGTCCTAGACAAAGCAGTTGGCATGTTTTTACTTTGGAACAGAATAAAACACAATGAAATATACAAACATTTAGATGTTTCATGTTGGTTTCTATAGGAAAAGTTGCTAAGGTACCTCTGTGGGTGAGAATTAAATTACAGAATGACAATAAAAGCAGCAGCCATGAGGTCTGACACATAAAATTAGTAAACTTATGTAACTGGCAAACTAGTGGTACATGTTATAGAGACCAGTGTATGAAATGATTATGCAGTACTCTGGCCAAGAAACAAATACCTATTGTGAGATCCACTGTACTTGCCTGATTTAGGCTCATGTGATTTTCTCATGTTCAGAGAACTAAAATGAAGGTAATGCTTCAAGTAATGTGAGTTGATGGATTAAGTGCTTCCAAACATGCCAGTTATCCCACAATATACATGTCCCCTATCTCAGTTCACACTTTTCCACTGCATTCATTACCAATGACTGGACAAACAATCCTAATAGCCACTATATGTTTCACTTCTATTAAACAGTTTTTGCGAGTATTCTAATTAGATAATTTTCACATCCAACTAATATAACTTTCCATCTCAATTTCTTTAAGTAGGCTGTGCCACAGTTCTGGTGGTTTTAAGCTGACCCCACACCACAGAGGGCTAGGTTTAATTGCAGGCCAGTCCAAGTGGGATGTGTGGTGAATATAATGGCATTGGGACAGGCTTTTTAGAACTGCTTTGGTTTTAAGCCTGTCACTGTAACTCCATCAATACTCCCTACTCATTTGTCTACTGTCAACACTACTTAGCTTTAACAAGTATCAGCATCAAAATAACACACTTTAGAAATTTCCTCTAAGCACCATTAAATTCCCCAACTCTCTTGACTGCCTTCCAACACATCAAGCACTCACAGTTGTCCAGAGACACCTACTAGACCCTTTGTGCTTGGTGGAGAAGATACGATCCAAACCTTTTCTTCAACAACAATAATGAGCAATCACAGCTGCACATACAAACTATATCAGCTTCTTGCTAGTTTAAAGTCACATGCTGGTTTAGGTGCCTAAATGTGATACCCTTTTTGGAGGTTCTTTATGGCTACTTTTCATACAAAACTAAAGTAACCCAGATTTGTTCAACATTTATTTCCTGTGTCTGTTTCTACCCTTATGGTGAAAGTAATATGCTGTAAATTCCTTTTATATCTTCATTCACATATACACATCACAAGTCAATTGCAGGTGACCTATATTCTGTAAGCAGAGTATTTCTGTTTCTGCCTCACACATATATGTGCCTGATAGTATAAAAAAAGGTGAGTTTACCTGCAGCAATATGGTTGGAGCATAATGTTGCTCTGTTGTACACCAGACAGATCAACTGCTTATTAAACAGATACTGAAATGATCAGAGGGTTTTGGCATAAACCTTTACCTGTGTCTGATAAACAATGGCTTGCCACGCCATTTGAAGGTGACACTCTTGCCCTCTGGTATGTCAGTCAGTTTGACCTCAATCTTAGCTAGTGCAAGTACATCTGCAGATGCACTCATTGAACTTACAAACTCCCCCACCAAGGTTTTAGCTGCATATGTTCCAACAACAGCTCCACCTAGGCAAACATGAGGCCAGTTGTTAGTTTTGTATTAATCTATTACAGGCATATCTCTTGCTGAAAATATACAACCCAACAGCATGCAGCACCCTACCACATACTCATTTAGTGACAAATTTTCTACAGAAAAAGAATAAGAATAAGAAGAAGGTGATAATAATAATAATAATGATGCACTAGTTGTATGATGTATATTTCAATGCAAGGAATAAGATAAAATGCACCCTCAGAATAAATGATACATGCATAAACAGTTTGTGGTATGGAACTACAAACAACTCTGCTGCTACACATGCATTAATTGAGATAAAACTTCATACTTCTCCAGTTTCTTGTGTCCTACATTGGCAAGCCTCCTTAGTTCATTTTCATTGTACTGTTTGGAATACTGTACTGGAGATAGAATAACTGGAATAAATGACTGGTGCATAACAAGACTATTACAGCAAACACCAAGTAAGAAGCATCTGTGCATAGTAACTGCCGTTTTCCTTAAAAATGAAAACATTTTGCTATCAATGCCTGATCCAGGAGATTATATCCATGTGCTCATTGAAAGGACAAGACAGAGGAGTATGCTTACTGTTCATCAAGCACTTCCCCAAAGAGCTACAATAAAATTCCAGCAAATATAATTACTGTCCATGCCTTAATACCTAATTTATTCTACATAATTAGGGAAAAAAAAACTCTACCATTTATATCACACTGTGATTGATAAACATTTTGCAATCACTGTGTGACAACATTCGGGCTAAAACGAAACATTTCATTCAACAAACCTCCAACAATCAAATATGTGAAAGATTTACGGGAATTTTCACTTTCTTTGCTGACTGCAGTACTATCTTTCACATCTTTTCTTCTATATGCAGAAAAATCTGGAACCTGAATATCAGTGTGATAAAACCTTACTTGTGTTGTCACTGAAAAGAAAGGGATCATGTAATTAATAAAAAAGAAAACCTACACATTATGAACTGAATATTAAATTCCTTGAATGTGACAATGCCCACATTTCCTTTTAGGTTACAGTTTCCAAATAAAACTTCGAAAGTTATTTTATTGCGTTGGGGATAACAATAAAATTAAAGGTGTAAGAATGAAGTACTTTTCTGAGCTAAAAACTTGTAAACGTCAGCTGATAGTATACAAGTAGGGTAATAAAAGGCAAGAAATCTTCCAAGCCTATTCGTGCATGTTAACTTGTAGAACAAATTACTAATGTACCTCCTGGACCAGACAGCACACGTACTGGACCAGAAGGCAAGGTAGTACTGAAAGAAAAACTTGTGTGCAGTTCTTGTGGTGGTGGAACTACCGTCTTCACGGCTACTGGAACAGCAGGGCTCAGCGGCTTTATCTGCGTTGCAACTGCCTGTGTCGTTGCTTTAATATATGGTGCTAAGTTTCCACATCTGGCCACTATGTTAATCATCTTGTTAAATACACAGTCAATTATTTATAAATTACTTTACACAAACACTTCCCAACGGCACCCTCTTCTGATTGAGAATTGTTCAAGAGGCTTAGAGACGAAACTGTGTTTTGGGTTTTGTCCGCCAGAGTACTTATGAAAAATTTCTGTATCAAGCATCGTAAGTATAATCATATTTGGGCGTTTTAAAGCCCTATTTTTACATTATGGATTTCCTTAGGTTGAACAGATGCATATAGCTATCATTTATGTAATAACATCTGCTGTAGAGTATGTTAAGAAAGCAATAAAATGACTCTGCAGCTATGTTGTTATTTTGCGAAGTGTATGCACGAACTTTCATAACACATGCACAACTGTTTCCGGCAGTAGCCTACACCAACATTTCTTTTTATGCACGGGTTAGAGAAATTAAGTTATTTATAAATAGCAAACGGACCTATCTCAGGTATTATTATAACCCTCTTTATGTAAACAACAATGATACAATTATTGCAGTAGCGTATGAAATGTAATTTAAGGCATAGGCATACTAATTAACGGCGTATTCGCAAAATTTGCGGGAGTCTCCATACAGCGGACATGGATTGTTACATTGGTGTTGCATGAATCGTGTCAAGATGGTTGCACGCGAATGATTTGGCGCAGAGCTTACCTTGAACGGTGCTTTGTGCGAATTATTTTGTAGGTTTTTGTTTTAATTAGTGGAGTATTATGTTGGTTACAGTCTATTTTGCTTATTATATTGTGGAATTATATTTATATTATTTTATAGATTGAATTGTGGAATTCCAGTTCCATGTATATACGTATATATAAGTGCATTTATTGCATTAGGTTAAATATAGTTCTAAGGCCTTCCCGTGTTGTTCATGACACATGATGGTAGATGCCTAAAAAAAGTTACATAGCTTGCAGTCGTAAAATAAAGTAACTATTAAAGTATTGGCCATGCTAAGATATACAGGGAATTTGTGTGTTTTGACTGAATAAATAATGCAGGCAGTCATTAACATTCCGGCAGTTTGAATACAGTGGAACATGGCATTGGTTCCGTAGATGAAAGTAGTTGAGCACATTATTATTATTATTATTATTATTATTATTTGGAAGTGATGTTTGTTGTTGGCATGTTTATTGTGACATTTACAGCACACAGTTGCAATGACTTTTATGTAACTTTTACAGCGAATACATTCCACTCAACATCTGGAATGGATTCACAGCAGCAGTTTTGTCTTAAGTGGAACAGTTTTGGCAGCAATTTGGCAACATCATTTGGCAATTTATTCAAATCAGAGAGTTTAACAGATGTCACATTATTTTGTGAAGGTAACTTATGTTTGCTGTGATTGAGTGAAGTCCATTTGCATTATTAAGTAATTTTTTGGTTTTATAATACATGGTGTGTGTGGTAATACCTCTGAATTCTCCCTTCTAGGTGTAACATTCAAGGCTCACAGAGTTATTTTGGCAGCATGTAGCAAACATTTCCAGGATTTGTTTGAAACAGCGCCACTGTGCCCAAGTGTGCTGGTCATTTTGGATGGCACATCGTCATCTAACATGTCCGCCTTATTAGAATTCATGTACAAAGGAGAAGTTCATGTTTCTCAGGATAGCCTCCCAAGTTTCCTGAAGGCTGCAGAATGCTTGCAGGTAGGGGTTAAGAAAGTTTTGGGAACCCATGTGCATGGATATGTAGATAATGCAGTTACTTTGTTTCTGGTTTTACACAGGTTAAGTATTGCTTGTGGTCTTAATGTTATTGATGATGCCAGTATAGTGGCTTGGTTGAAGCTATTTACCAATAGTTAAAAGTACAGAGGAATCATGTAACAGATAAGGAATTGCAGAGAGTTTGATTTATTGTGTCCCTGAGCTAGAGAAATATGAACTCAGTGTATGTGTGTGAATTTTGGCTAACACTGACTGCTATTGTCATTGATGCCTTGGTCACTGTTTAATAGTTGCAGGTGTTGAATGGTCTTGTGTGCTGGTGAAATGTATTAATCTGTACAAGCTATGGTCATTTGGAATACTTAGGCAAAAAATACATTATGGAAAAAATTTCATTGAAAGTTTTGTAAACATTGTCCTGTGTGAACAGTACTGTGGAAAAGAATAAGCCACAGAACAGTGGAACAGTTTTGAATGAAGTGTCAGTGTTAGGCAGAATAAAGTATAAAAACTTATATTTTTATTTGATGAGGCATGATTTATATCAAGTAGGAATATAAGCAGCCAGGTAGCAAACTGGTGTTACAAAAATCCCTCCACAGTTTACAAATTTTTTATGACCTTGAGATCATAGTGTGGTGTACAGTTGAGTAACCACCATGTTACAGGGCCCATGTTTTTTGAAGGAACACTGACAGTGATTTAGGGAATTAATGGAACAAGAGAAGTTGTACATCAGTTTAGTTCCTTTGCAGGGACTGAAAGACTGCTTTTGAGGAGAAATTGTTAATATTTCAGCACCAGCTTTGTCATGTGTTAAGAAATATTTTAAGAAGGTGTGAAGCCCTCTTAGACTCTGGAGGTTGGTACTTTGAGACTCTTCAAGAGTTAAGTTGAACTGCAGGGGGAAAAACAGACTTAATTCCTGTTAAATACACTTTTCATATGCAGTACTGCTTCCATGCAAGCTGCCATTTTGGGGGATGCAGTAAAAAGTACTGTTTGTATGCTATTCTAACTGTAATATTAGTTTGCGTGGTTACAGTAATGTAAAGCTTCCTCTCCATGTTATTGGTTCACTTAATATATGCACTTTTTTCTTCTACCCACAAGTTTATCATGGTGGTAAAATGTTTTGTGGAGGTTGTTATGTTGACAGCTTTATAGTAAGTCTGCTGATGTACGATGCTCTTGGCTTCACAATTAGCAGATGATACACCATTGTTTTAACATAGGTATATAGCAGTGGTATGTTACTACAGAACGTAAGATTTGTGTCATAATGTTTTATGATGAACAACATTTGTTTGTATTTACTAGGTGAAAGGCTTGTCAATAGAACATGAGAAGCTTGCAGTGGTGCAAGGGCAACATACCAGCTCAGTGGGCCAGGACAGCCAACTGGACTCACCTACAGGCCGTAAACAAGCCAAATTAAATAACAACAATAACAGTGGTTCAAAGGAAACCTTAGAAGGAGGCTCAGGTGATCAGCTCCTCCAACAGCATCATCCATCTACCTCATCGTCATACTCCCCAGTTATGTCTCCGTACATGCACCCTCCCCATTACCGTCCAGCGTACGAGCAACGCTTACCAGCCTCGGCGCCACCCCCGACTCACTATGATGCATCACCTCGAAAAAGGCATCACCGTAGTTCTTCCGAAGCCATTCAGGACTCTACTGTCCGTGCCTCAGTTCTGCGAGATGGTAGCAAGTCCCGTACAGCTCCTGAACCTGAAAAACACTCCCCAATATCCTTGGCATACCGTCCCGTGTCACAACCACAGCAGCCTCAGGACCCTGAGCTGAAGTCTGAAGACAAAGGTTATCCCCCAAGCTTATCTGCATCTCAGCACATCTTGAGATATGAAGGGGGAACTGATGCCAGAGATAATGCTGCTGCCAGTGCCCCTGCCAATGCTGCCACTACTGTGGCTTATGACAGAGCTGTTGCTGTGGATGTTGATGGCAACAGCAAGGCAACGCCAGAAAATCGGCGTTCTTCTGTGGACCCTGGGAGTAGCTGTCCGGAAGGTAAGACATTGGCTTGCTTTGTTTTGTTGTGTTTTTTTTTTTTTTTTTTTGGGGGGGGGGGGTCTGTCCAGTGAAAAGACTAAGTTTTTATTTAGGGA
>Ga0123357_10006277_pt1 | contig 14451 bp, 13 predicted proteins | sample TergutEmb28metaG_FD_89873 | JGI IMG/M metagenome (GOLD analysis project Ga0123357, IMG submission 89873) | Embiratermes neotenicus P4 segment gut microbial communities from Petit-Saut dam, French Guiana - Emb289 P4 | ecosystem: Host-associated > Arthropoda: Insects > Digestive system > Gut ...
CAGGACAGCGCAAAGTCGACCGCGCGGGTGCTGGTGCCGCTGGTGGCGCTGTTCGCGGTCGCCGTCGCGGTGCTGGTGGCCACCGGTGGTCACCGCGGCCCGTCCCCGCGCCGACGCTCCTGATCGCGGCACGGGGCACGCCCTGGCGGCGCGTGAATCCGCTGCTCCGCATCGACCGATCCGAACCAAGTCCACCCGGGGCAGCACCGCGCGGCTTCGGCGCACATATCCCGCTCCCGTCAGCGGTTGGTTTGCGCCCGGTCGGCAGCGGCGTGGTACCGTGTCCTGCGGACCGGCTCCGGTCGGCCCATCTCCGAGCGCCGCTAGCTCAAGTGGCAGAGCAGCTGACTCTTAATCAGCGGGTTGGGGGTTCAAGTCCCTCGCGGCGCACTGGATGATCATGCGAGTGTCGCGACGCCTTCCCCTGCCCCAGCGTCGCGCGATCGGCCGAGTTCCCCTAGAGCGGCGCGGGCAGTGGTGCGGGCCAGCCGATGCGGTAGGCTTTCGCCCCGTGGCCACGATGATGATGCGCAGCTGCCGAATGTGCGCTGCCCAGGCGTGTGCCATGCCGTCCCGCCACTGAAGCAGCCGGACATGTCGCATCGCCGCACGCGGCCCGTGGCCCGCGGCAATCACGCGCGTCCCGGGGTGCCGCCGGCTCATCCCCAACCGACCCCCACAGGAGACCAACAATGACAGATCCGGCGAATTGGTCCTTCGAGACCAAGCAGGTGCACGCGGGCGCCCGCCCGGACCGCGACACGCACTCCCGTGCCGTGCCGATCTATCAGACGACGGCATACGTCTTCGACTCCGCTGAGCACGCCAGCAACCTGTTCGCGCTGACCGAGCCCGGGAACATCTACACCCGCATCCAGAACCCGACCCAGGCCGTGGCCGAGGAGCGCCTGGCCGCGCTGGAGGGAGGGATCGGCGCGCTGCTGGTCTCCTCCGGGCAGTCGGCGAACACCCTCGCGGTGCTCAACCTGGCCGGCGCGGGCGACCACATCGTGTCGTCGTCGTCGCTGTACGGCGGCACCTACAACCTGCTGCACTACACGCTGGCGAAGCTGGGCATCGACGTCACCTTCGTTGACGACCCGTCCTCGCCGCAGTCCTGGCGCGCGGCGGTGCGCCCGAACACCAAGGCGCTGTTCGGCGAGACCATCCCCAACCCCAAGTCCGACGTCCTGGACATCGAGGCGGTGTCCGGGGTGGCGCATGAGGCCGGCGTGCCGCTGATCGTGGACAACACCATCGGCACGCCCTACCTGGTCCATCCCCTCGCGCACGGCGCGGACATCGTGGTGCACTCGGCGACCAAGTACCTCGGCGGTCACGGCACCGCGCTCGGCGGCGTGATCGTCGACGGCGGCGCGTTCGACTTCGGCCAGGACCCGGCCAAGTTCCCCGGCTTCACCACCCCGGACCCCTCCTACCACGGGCTGGTCTGGGCGGAAGCCGCCGGCGGCGCGCCCGGGGCCAACCCGGCGTTCATCCTCAAGGCTCGGGTGCAGCTGTTGCGCGATCTCGGCACCGCGATCTCGCCGTTCAACGCGTTCTTGCTCATCCAGGGTTTGGAGACGCTGAGCCTGCGGATGGAGCGGCACGTCGCCAACGCCCAGGCGGTCGCCGAACACCTGGCGCGGCACCCGCTGGTGGAGCAGGTGCACTACGCCGGCCTGCCATCCTCGCCGTACTACTCGCTCGCGCGCAAATACGCGCCGAAGGGCGCCGGTGGGGTGCTGGCCTTCGAGATATCCGGTGGGCTGGACGCGGGCCGGCGGTTCGTCGAGGCGCTCACCTTGCACAGCCATGTCGCCAACATCGGCGATGTGCGCAGCCTGGTGATCCACCCGGCGTCCACCACGCACGCCCAGTTGACGCCGGAGGAGCAGAAGGACTCCGGGGTGACGCCCGGGCTGATCCGACTGGCGGTCGGCATCGAGGGCATCGAGGACATCCTCGCCGATCTTGAGCAGGGCTTCGCGGCCGTCGGCTGAGCCGCTGACCGACGCCGACCGACGAGGGGTGAGCAGTGACGACTACGACTACGGCGGATGCGACGACGCCGGCGAGCGCCGAGCCGCGGCCAGCCGGGGACCAGCCGCGGCCGGACCGGCCGTACTGGCGCCTCGGCGATCCAGTCGGTCACCGACAGTTCGCCCCGACCGGCGCGCTCGACCTGGAGCTGGGCGGTCGGCTCGCTGAAGCCACCCTCGCCTACGAGACCTGGGGGGAGTTCACTGGCGACAACGCGGTGCTGATCGAACACGCGCTGACCGGTGACTCGCATGTGGTCGGTCCGGCCGGCCCGGGCCATCCCACCGCGGGCTGGTGGCCGGGGCTCATCGGCCCCGGGGCGCCGCTGGACACCCGACGCTGGTTCGTGGTGGCCCCCAACGTGCTCGGCGGCTGCCAGGGCAGCACCGGCCCCAGCTCGCCGGCGCCAGACGGGCAACCCTACGGCTCACGGTTCCCCGCGCTCACCATCCGGGATCAGGTGGACGCCGAAGCGTGGCTGGCCGAGCGGCTCGGCGTTGGCGCCTGGGCGGCCGCGATCGGCGGCTCGATGGGCGGCATGCGCGCCCTGGAGTGGGCCGCGCGGTACCCGCAGCGGGTGCGGCGCGTGGTGCTGCTAGCCACCTCCGCGACCGCCACCGCCGAGCAGATCGCGCAATGCGCCATGCAGTTAGAGGCGATATTCGTCGATCCCGGCTGGCGCGGCGGCGACTACCACGGGCTCGGCCCGGGACCGGTGGCCGGGCTGGGCCTGGCGCGCCGGCTCGCGCACCTGAGCTACCGCAGCGAGGAGGACTTGACCGCCCGCTTCGGGCGCGACGCGCAAGGCGACGGCGAGCCGCTCGACGGCACCGGCCGATTCGCGGTCGAGTCCTACTTCGATCATCACGCGGACAAGCTGGTGCGCCGGTTCGACGCCGGCAGCTACGTCACGCTCACCCGCTCGATGAACTCCCACGACATCGGACGGGGCCGGGGCGGCGTGGCCGCCGCGCTGCGCGCGGTGACCGCGCGCGCCACCATCGTGACGATCAGCTCGGACCGGCTGTATCTGCCGTGGCAACAGGCCGAAATAGCCGACGGGATACCCGACGCGCGGCACGAGGTGGTCACCAGCCCGCACGGCCACGACGGTTTCCTGATCGAGACTGAACAGGTCGGAGCGATCATTCGCGCCGCGCTGGCTCGTTAGCGCCCGGAGCGCCGAGGCTGACGTTCGCGATTCGTGATGTCGGGGAAAACGCATGATTCTTGCGTTTTCCCCGACATCACGGCGGGGAGTCCGCTGCGCTTTGGCTTGCCCCGGGGAATCGGGCGCTGAGCACCGCTTCCAGCTCGGCGCGGACATCGGCCCGGATCTGCGCGCGCAACGCCTCCTGCTCGGCGCGCAGATCCGCGCGGGTGGCGTCGCGCGCGTCATCGGTCAGGTCGACGACAAGCTCGCCGCCCGGCCCCAGCACCGCCTGGCGCACCTCGCTCACCTCACCGGCGCCCTGCCGGCGCAACGCGGCGGTCACATCGGCGGCCCGCAGCCCGAGCCGTCGGATCGCCGACCCGAGCACCTTCCCGTTCTCGATGATCACCGTGGACTTGCCCTCGAACCACTGGTCCAGCTTGGGATGAAGATGCACCGCCCGCACCACGACCGCGTTGATGGCGATCAGCACCGCCGCGCCCAGCATCCCTCCGCTCAGGCTGTTGTCCGGGCCGATGATCGCGTTCTGCACCACGTTGCCCAGCATCAGCATGACGACCAGGTCGAAACTGTTCAGCTGGGCCAGATTCCGTTTGCCGCCCAACCGCAGCAGCACCGCCAGCCCGACGTAGACCAGCACGGTGCGGATCACCTTTTCCGCGAGCGGAATCGACACATGCCACAGGTCAGTGGAAATCATGCCGCTGGTGTATCACAAGCGCGCGCTGACCAGCGCCGACCACGCCCCCAATCGACGACCCGCCGCTACCCCTCGTCGGCCAGCAGCGCGTCCACGAACTGGCCCGGGTCGAACGGGGCGAGATCATCGGCGCCCTCCCCCAGCCCGACCAACTTGACTGGCACGCCCAGCTCCCGCTGCACGCTGATCACGATGCCGCCCTTGGCCGTGCCATCAAGCTTGGTGAGCACGATCCCAGTCACGTCCACGACCTCGGTGAACACCCGGGCCTGGGCCATCCCGTTCTGCCCGGTGGTCGCGTCCAACACCAGCAGCGTCTCAGTGACCGGGCTCAGCTTCTCAACCACACGCTTGACTTTGCCCAACTCGTCCATCAGGCCAGCCTTGGTGTGCAGCCGACCCGCGGTGTCGACCAGCACCGTGTCAACGCCTCGCTCGATTCCCCGCTTGACCGCGTCGAACGCGACGCTGGCCGGATCGCCGCCCTCCGGGCCACGCACCGTCTCTGCCCCCACCCGCGAGCCCCAGGTGGTCAATTGCTCGGCGGCCGCCGCCCGGAACGTGTCCGCCGCGCCAAGCAGCACCGACCGCCCGTCGGCCACCAGCACCCGCGCCAGTTTGCCGCAAGTGGTCGTCTTGCCGGTGCCGTTGACGCCGACCATGAGCACCACGGCCGGGCGCCCATCCGTCCCCGTCGCGGCCACGGAGCGGTCCAGCTCCGGCCGGAGCGCGGCGAGCAGCTCCTGCCCGAGCAGCGCGCGCAACTCGTCGCCACTGCGAGTGCCGGCCACCTTGGTGCGGGTGCGCAACCGCTCGACGATCTCAGTGGTGGCACCGACCCCCACGTCGGCGGTGAGCAGCGACGCCTCGACCTCTTCCCAGGCCTCATCATCCAACCGGTCACGGGCCAGCACCGAGAGCAGCCCACGGCCGAGCGCGGACTGCGAGCGCGCCAACCGGCCGCGCAACCGGGCCAACCGCCCCGCAGTCGGCTCCGGCGTGTCCAGCGCGGCGGGCTCCGCGACCGATGCTGGGGCGGCGGGCTCCGCGACCGGTGCCGGGGCGGCGGGCTCCGCGACCGGTGCCGGCCCAGCCATGGGCGAGTCCGTCGCGACCGGTGGGGCGCCTGGCTCAGCGTCAATCGGCTTGGCGGGCTCAACCCCTGACTCCGCCACTGTGGCCGCTCCCGATGGCGCCCCGGCCTTCGGCCCCGACCGCCCGGCCCTCGGCCCCGACCGCCCTGGCCCTGTCTTCGGCCCCGACGGCCCGGTCGTGGTCGTCCTCGGCGCCGGCGCGGCGGACCGCTCGCCGGCCCGCGCCGCGCCGCGTCCGGACCGTGCCCTGGCGACGAGCAGCGCCGCGACAATCAGCGCCGCGACGACGAGCACACCAATGACGATCCACAGAACCTGCACCTTGGCATTGTCTCAGCCCGCCCCGCCAAACACCAAGACACGCGTTGCCCCGCCACCTCGGACGCACGCCCGCGCGTTCAGTCATGCCCTGCCTAGTTGATCTTTGTTTGGCGCGCTGGCGGGCGCGCCCCTAGAACGGGGGCAAGTCGTCCGGGTCGGGCCGGGTGGCCACCGCTGCAGTCGGTTGGGCAATCGGCTTGCGGCTCGGGGTGGTTTCCCGGGTGGCCCCGCCGCTTACTGTTGATTTGACAACGCGTCGGCCACCGGCACGTCTCATATCGCCCGCCTGACACGGCGGCTCAGCCCGCCCACTGTCGGTTGATCCAGCAATGGACCGGTCCGCGCTCCGCGCGCGACACGGCGCGGGGTCAGATCATCGCGCGGAACAGCGCCGGGTCCGGCGAGGGGATCACGCAGCTGGACACCAGCACGCCCGGCCGGCTGGATTCGGCTAACGCGGCCTTAACGGCTGCCTGCACGTCGGCCACCTGGCCACACATCTTGAAGAAGCTCTTGCCACCGATGGCCACCCCGAGCCGGATCTCCATCAGTGCGACGTCGCTGGCCTTGGCGGCGGTGTCCGCGCCGATCACCGCGGAGGCGATGTCGAAGTACTCGATCACCCCGAGCGCCTCCACGTTCGGCACCGGGGTTACCGCGTTGATCGCTGGGATGAGCGTGGGGTGCACCCGGGGAATCAGCAGGTGGTTGACCACCGCGCCCGCGCCCGCCTCCAGCCCGGCCCGCACCGACGCCTCCACCGCGCCGACCTGGCCGTGCACCAGGTTGATGAACTTGCCCGGGCAGACCGGCTTGGCGAACGACAACTCGACCTGGCCGGCCTTGAGCATGGCGTCGGTCGCCTCGACGCCGCGCGCGATGGAGATGAACTCGATCAGGCCGATGGCGGAATTCATCAGGTGCGCCCTTCTACCGTTCGATCGTGATCTGCGTGGCGTCCACCGCACTGACCCGGCCGTCGATGGACGCGTGCACCAAGGCCCCGATGGCCGACTGGTCGACGGTGGCGATCACCTGGCCGGCGCTCACCCGGTCGCCGACCGCGACGATCGGGTCGGCGGGGCGGCCGACGCCGTGCTTGGTGGGAATCAGCACCCGGGACGGCGCGATCGAGACCACCTCGTCCAGCTCGGTGGGATACGGGTCCAGCCGCCAGCGCTCGATGAGCCGGGACTGCGGGATCTTGCGCATCGGGTGGTCCGCGGTCTGCTCGGGGTAGATGTTCGGATCGCCGGCGGTGACCCCGGCCTCGCGCAACACCCCCTTGGCCCACACGTTCACCCGGCGGGGGCTGAGCCCCATCGGGCAGGCGTACAGCTCGCAGATGCCGCACTCGCAGCACAGCAGCGCGTCCGCCAAATCCGCGACGTGGGTGCGCGTCTGCGCCACCCGCATCACCAGGTGCGGGCGCATCTGGTGGCCGATCAGGTAGCGCGGGCACATGTCCGTGCACAGCCGGCACTGGATGCACGCCGAGGTCTGCCCGAGCACGTGCTCGAGCGGTTTGCCCGCGAATGCCACCAGCGGGTGCTCGGCGGGCAGCACCACCAGCCCGCTGTCCGCCTTGCCGTAGCCGAAGCTCCCGGCCGCGTCGGCGGCGAAGCACGGGCCCATCATCGGCCCGCCCTTGATGAAGGCGTGCCGCTCGCAGCTCGCCCCGCCGGCGGCGGCGATCAGGTCGGCCGGGGTGGTCCCGACAGGGGCGTCCACCAGCCGCGGCGCGCGGACCGCGCCGTTCACCGTGACCGCGCGCCGCAGCATCGGCTCGCCGAGGGTGGCACGGTGGATCTGATACGCAGTGGTGACGTTGATCACCACGATGCCCAGCGCGATGGGCACCTTGCCGGGCGGGACGGTCTGGCCGGTCAGCTCGTAGATGAGCACCTGCTCGTCGCCGGCGGGGTAGAAACTGTCCACCGCACCGATCTCGATGTCCGCCCCGGCGGCGGAGATCGCCGCGCGCAGCGCGGCGATCTCCGCGACGTAATGCCGTTTGGTGCCGATCACCACCCGGCCGATCGCGAACTCATCGACGACAGCGACGATGCCGGCCACGATCTGCTCGGCGCAGTGGCGCATCAGGTAGCGGTCGGAGGCGAGCAGGGGCTCGCACTCGGCCGCGTTCACCACCAGCAGCCCGGCGTCGGGCAGCAGCTTGCGGTGCGTCGGGAACCCGGCGCCGCCAGCGCCGACCACTCCGGCGTCGTAGATCAGCCTCGCCAAATCCATCGTCAAGTCCTCCGCGTCAGGGGAGACGCCTTGATCAAGTCGCGTTCTTGACGAACTATTCGCCGCAAACGCGACTTGATCAAGGCGATACCCCGCTGAGCGTCAACGCGATACCCCGGTGCGACACCCCGGTGGGCATCAACGCGACGCTCCGGTGGGCGTCAGCCCTTCTTGTTCATCGCCTGGCCCCAGATGTCGGAGCCGTAGGCCAGCACCGCACCGAGCGCCATGGTGATGATCAAGGCGATAACCGCTTGAATCGCCTTGCCAGTGTCAGCGACGACCATTCCGGCGCTCGCACCCTGCATGGTGGAGAACCCGAAGCACGCCGCCGCGCCAGCGAATGCTGCCGGGACGTACGAGGTGACCGGGAAGTTGCCGCCCATGGTCAGGATGAAGGCGAGCACGATCACGATGATGCCCAGCACCAGCGCGCTGGCCGTCCGGCTGGTCCCGTAGTTAGGACCAATCTCCAGCCATGCCCAAAGGGTGAGCAGCGCGAACAGGATGCCGAAGATGTTGCCGTAGATCGTCTTGAGCATGGCGTCCACGCCGCCGCCCTTGGCGAAGTACAGCGCCCAGGCCACGAACCCCGGCCAGACGCCGAAGCTGATCCACACCGGCGTCGAGGTTGGCAGCGCGAAGGAGACGAACGTGAGGATCCCGGCCAGGACCCCGATGCTGATCCCCAGGCAGAACCAAATGTTCTTCAGTTTGAACATTGACGTTCCTTTTGTTGTTGGCCCTAGTGATCTAGGGCTGTGGATGGTTGAACAGACTTGGTGATGCCTAGGCGATCGACTGGCCCAGCTTGTCGGCGGCCAGAATCGCGTTGTAGACGTCCTCGTCGGTGACCGGGACGACCATGTTGCCCAGCGTGTCGCCCTCGGCGTTGGCCAGGGCGGCGATCGCGCGCAGCTTGCCCTCGTCGGGTTCGGTGATGCCGATCTCGGCCAGGGTGACGGGCAGGCCGACGCTCTTCTGGAAGCGGATGATCTCTTCGAGCTCGTCGGTCGGGTAGTTCTCCAGCACCATGTTCACCACGACGCCGAAGGAGACCTTCTCGCCGTGGTAGTAGGAGTGGGTCTCCTCAGCGGCGGTGAAGCCGTTGTGGATGGCGTGCGCGGCGGCCAGGCCGCAGGACTCGAAGCCGATGCCGGACAGCAGGGTGTTGGCCTCGACTACCTTCTCCACCGCCGGGGTCAGCGCGCCGCCGGCGTCCAGCGCCAGCTTGGCCTTGAGCCCGTCGGAGATCAGCGTGCGGAAGCACAGCTCGGCCAGCGTCAGCGCCGACATGGTGGACTTGCCGCCCAGGAAGTTGTCCGCGTTCTTGGCCACGCAGGTCTTGGCCTCCAGGAACGTGGCCAGCGCGTCGCCCATGCCCGAGACCAGCAGCCGGGACGGGGCCTGGGCGACCACCGCGGTGTCGACCAGCACGAACGTCGGGTTGGTGGTCAGGAACAGGTAGGACTCGAACACCCCGTCATCGGTGTAGACCACGGTCAGCGCGCTGCACGGCGCGTCGGTGGAGGCGATGGTCGGGCAGATGCCCACCGGCGCGTTGTCCATGTAGTAGGCGGCGCCCTTCGCCGCGTCGATGATCTTGCCGCCGCCGACGGCGAGGATGACGTCCGAGCCGAACGCCTTCGCCGAGGCCATGATGCGGTTGATCTCGTTCATCGAGCACTCGCCGCCGAACTCGAAGAACTCGAACTCGACCCCGGCGTCCTTCATGCCCGAGGCGATCGCGTCCCCCACCCGGGCCTTGCCGGTCTGGCTGATGACGGCGGTCGCCTTCTTGCCCAGTGGCGCGACGTACTTGCCCAGGTGCGCCAGCGCGCCTGGTCCCTGGATGTAGCGTCCCGGTGCGCCCAGGATCTTTTCCATGGTCTCTCCTTCTCGAACCGCGTGGGCGGTGTTATTGGGGTTGCCGGCCAGCGCTAACCGCTGGCCGCGCGGATGAAAGCTTGGAACCTAGCGCACATTCAGCCCGCCCACCAAGACGCAGCGGCGGCGGCGGGCGAAGGTGCGCGCCGAGGTCAGGCCCTCCCCGGTGGGACCGGCGATGGTGAAGGCGGTGTGCCCTTCTCCCCCGATGCCGATGCCCGCGAAGCTCGGGCCGTTCTTGACGAAAATCGTCGTCTGGATCAGCTTCCCCATCCTGGTCAACGCGTTCACGTTGGTCGAGTGCATGATCGCGGTGTGCCGCAGGCCGTGCTCGGCCTCGATGGCCAGATCGATCGCCTCGGTGACGTTCGCGGCGCGCACGATCGGCAGAATCGGCATCATCAGCTCGGACTGCACGAACGGGTGCTCGAACGGCGTCTCGGCGATGATCGCCCGCGTGCCGGGCGGCGCGGTGATGCCCACCCCGGCGAGAATGTCGGTCGCCGACTTGCCGATCCACTCCGTCCTGGGGTGGCGGCCGTCCATGACCAGCGCCTGCAGCTGGGCCAGCACCGCCTCGTCGCGGATCTCGTGCGCCCCGAAGGTCATCATGTAGAAGCGCAGCAGGTCGGCGATCGAGTCGACCGCGATGACCTCCTTCTCGGCGGTGCACGGCAGGTTGTTGTCGAAGCTGGCCCCGTCGATGATGTCCTTGGCGGCTTTCTTCAGATCGGCGGTCTCATCGACCACCACGGGCGGGTTGCCGGCGCCCGCGCCGATCGCTTTCTTGCCCGAGGACATCACCGCCTTGACCAGCCCGGGGCCGCCGGTGGCCACCAGCAACCGGACGTCGCGGTGCGCCATCAGCGCCTGGGTGTTCTCCAGCGACGGCTCGGCCACCATGGTGAGCAGGTGCTCCGGCGCGCCCGCCCCGCGCAGCGCCCCGTTGAGCTGGGCGATCAGCCAACGCGACAGCTTGGTCGCCCGGGGGTGCGGGCTGAACACGATCGCGTTGCCGGCGGCCAGCATGCCGATGGCGTTGTTGATGATCGTCTCGGTGGGGTTGGTGGTGGGGGTGATCGCGCCGATCACCCCGAACGGGGAGAGCTCAATGGTGGTCAGCCCGTCGTCGCCGGACCAGGCGTCGGTGGGCAGGTCCTCGATGCCCGGGGTGCGCTCGGCCGCCATCCGGTTCTTGATGATCTTGTCCGGGACGTTGCCCATGCCGGTTTCGGCCACCGCCTCGACGGCCATGTGCTCCAGGTTGGCCGGCTCGCACGCGGTGGCGCGGATCGCCGCGATGAACCGGGCGCGATCGTTCATCGAGCACCCCAGGTAGCGCCGCCAGGCCTTCTGGGTGGCGGCCACCGCGTCGTCCACGGTGGGGAAGATGCCGTCGTCCGGGCCGTACTCGCACTCCCCGCCGGACGCGGCGTCGGCCATCCGGCGGTTGACCTCGCCGACGATCGCGGCGACCAGGCGCCCGATCGACTCCGGCGCGCTTTGCGTCATGTCTGCCACCCGCTCTCAGCTCGCCCGCGCCGCGCGCGACGCGGCCTCCACGATTGCCATGTCCTCGGCGACGGTGCCGCCAGACACCCCGATGCCCCCGGCCAGCGCCCCGTCGGCGAACACCGGCAGGCCGCCGCCGAACACCACGATCCGCCCGGCGTTGGACGTCTCGATGCCATACAGCTCGCCGTCCGGGCCGGCCTGGTCGCGCAGCGCCGCGGTCGGCTGGCGCAGCGCCGCCGCCGTGAACGCCTTGTTGATCGCGATATCGATGCTCGCCAGCAGCGAGTCGGCCATCCGGTGCGCCAGGATCAGGTTGCCCCCGGCGTCCACCGCCGCGAACACGATGGGCACGCCCAGCTCGCCGCCCTTGGCCTCGGCCGCCTCCGCCATCGCTTTGGCGCTGGCCAGCGTCAGCCCGCCGACCGGGCCGCCGTCGGTCCCACCCATGGTTGTCCCCTTCCAAACGTTTGGGGAATCCAGCGCGCGGCGCACCGCGGCGCGCACCAACTCCTCGATCTGCGCCAGCGCCCGGCGCTGGCCGGCCGCCAGCGCCAACGCGTAGAGGGCGTCGGACAGCCGGTTGACGTAGACCACGACCTCGGCCGGGACGCCGGGGCCGTCCGCACCGCCGCCCGCGCCGCCGTCAGCACTCGGTCCGCAGTCCCCGGCGGCGAGGATGCGCCGCTCCGCGCGTCGCACCACGGCGCGGGCCTGGTGCAGCGCGGCGGACTCCGGGTCGTCGCCGGGCACCACGAAGCCGGTGCGCGGCCCGACCTCAGCCATCGCCGCGTCGGTCAGCCGCTCCAGCCCGGCCACGTCGCCCGCGCCGATCGGGCCGGCCACCGCGACCGAGCCGTCGGCAGCCAACTGCGCCGCCACCGTGGACAGGCGGCGCTGGACAGCGTCCAGCGCGGCCCGGGTGGGCGGGTCGGCGCAGCACGCCTTGGCCGCGCCGATGGCCGCGCTGGCCTCGTCGACCGCCCCGTAGGCCTCCACCCGCGCGCTGGTCTTGGCCACACGCGAGCCGCCCAGCAGGCCGGTCAGCCCCTGGTCGCCGGAACGCGTGTAGATCGGCATGTTCAGTCCTCGACCGTCACAACATCCACGATGCCCACGATGGTGGCGTCGATGGGCGCGTCATGCCGGGACGCGGCGTAGCGGGCGGAGCTGCCCGCGGTCACGATCACCGTCTCGCCGACCCCGGCGTCGACGGTGTCCACCGCGATCGCCGGCATGCCGATGAAACCGCCGGCGGTGTCCAGCCGGTGGATCACCAGCAGCTTGAAGCCGACCAGCCGGTCGTCCTTGCGCGTGGAGACGACGGTGCCGCGCACCTTGGCTAGATACATGTCAATGCGCCTCCTCGCGCGTGGTGATGCTGATGCCCCGTTTGCGCGCCAGGTCGCGCGCCGCCGGGGTGATCAACGCGCCGGCCGGGACCTCCAGCGCGGTCCCGCCCGGCCAGGCCTGCACCGCGCCCTGGCCGAGCACCCGCCGGGCCGGGCCGGCGGGCCGGCGCGGCGCGGGCGGGGCGATGAGCGCGCGCGGCGCCGCCGGCGGGGCTGGCCGCGCCGCGGACGGGGCGGGCCGCGACGCGGGCGGGGCTGCGGCCGGCGCTGGCCGTGACGCGGGGTCCGGCGGCGCCGCGGCGGCGCGGACCGCGTCCGCCAGGTCCGCCGCGTAAGTGAGGGTGATCCCGAAGCTGGCCAGCGCGGCGAGGTTGGCGCGCAACGCCCGCTGGTAGCCCACCGGGGTGCGCGGGGAGAGCGCGCGGCGCATCGGGTGATCCGGGCAGGCGCCGTCCACCGCCGCCACGATCGGCCGCCCGGCGCGGATGAAGCTCGCGATCACGTTCGTCGCCAGATCGTCGGCGATGCCGTGCGCCACCTTGGCCGCCACGTTGGTGGTCAGCGTCGGCACCACCAGCAGCCCGTGCTCCTCGGTGAGCGCGCCGCCGCCCGGGGCGCCGGCGGGGGCGGCGCCGATGGCCGCGACGCGCGCCGGGTCGAGGATCGCCTCGGCGGTCGGCGTGCGCAGGCAGGAGAAGCGCCAGCCGGTCGAGCGCAGCGCCGCCAGCTGGCCCACCGCGTCGTCGAAGCCGAGCAGCGCCCCGGTGAACAGTGCCACCGCGCGCTTGGCGGACAGGATCTCCTCGATCACCGCCCGGATGAGCGCGCGCAACTGGGTCTCGTTCATGCCGCCTCCTCGCTCGTCAGCACAGGCTCCCGCGACAGCGCCGCCGCGCCCGACACCCCGGCGGCGGTCATCGGCACGCCCAGCGGGGTCACGTACAGCGGCTCCACCGGGCGCGCGATCGGCCGGCCGATCACCTGGGCGAACACCTCCGGGGCGTTGGCGAAGGAGCTGGCCCCGCCGACCAGGTACACCATCGGCGGGTCATAGCCGGCCAACGCGTCACGGGCGATGGTGGCCATCTTCTCCAACGTCGGGCGGATCACCCCGAGCACGTCGTCTTGGCGGTCCGGGTCCTTCTTCATCGCCTCGGCGTCGGCGTAGCTCATCCCGTACGCGCCAGCCAGCACCAAGGTCATGTGGTGCCCGCCGGTCGCCTGGTCGACCGAGCGCGCCACCCGGCCGTCCACCAGGATGGACACCCCAGTGGTGCCGTGCCCGACATCGATCACGCACCCGTCGCGCACCCCGAGCACCCGCGCCGCCGCCACCGGCTCGTCCACCACCTCGACGACGTCCAGCTCGGCGGCGCGCAGCACGTTCGCGAACACCGCGGTGTCGCCCGCGCTGATCCCCGGCGGGATGGACACCGACGCGCGGGTCAGCCGCCGCCCGAGCGCGCGCTCCAGGCGGTCCTTGAGCCCGCGCACCGCCGTGGTGGCGCCCAGCCAGTCCACCACCACCCCGTCGCGGACCACCGTCGAGTGCGTCAGCGCGCCAGCCACCGGCTGGTTGTCCTCATCCACCACCGCCAGCACGATGTTGGCGGTGCCCAGGTCCACCCCACAGCGGAGCTGCGTGTCACCGCGGAGCTGCGTGTCACCGCGGAGCTGCGTGTCACCGCGCGGCGCGGCGACCGCGCCGGTGCGCACCAGCTCGGCGAAGCGCGCGATGGCCCGCTCGTGCGGAGCGAGCGCGGGGTGGGCGGTGGGGGCCATGATCAGTCCTTGACCAGCCGGACCAGGTCGCCGTTGCGCACCCCGAGCGCGTTGGCCTCGTCGGTGTCCAGGTGGACCTCCGGCATCCACTCGGTCTTGGCGCGCACGATCACGTTGGCCAGCCGGCCGCCGCGCGACCCCCCGATCTCCACCTCGATGATCTGTTGGTCGCGCAGGCCCACCTCGGCCGCCCACGCCGTGCCACAGTGCAGGTGACGGGCCGCCACCAGCGCGCCGTGCGCCAGGTGGACCGCGCCTTTCGGGCCGATCACCTCGATCGGGCCGGCCTGCTCCAGGTGCCCGGACTGGGTGACCGGGGCATCCACACCCAACGCG
>Ga0123357_10006278_pt1 | contig 14450 bp, 7 predicted proteins | sample TergutEmb28metaG_FD_89873 | JGI IMG/M metagenome (GOLD analysis project Ga0123357, IMG submission 89873) | Embiratermes neotenicus P4 segment gut microbial communities from Petit-Saut dam, French Guiana - Emb289 P4 | ecosystem: Host-associated > Arthropoda: Insects > Digestive system > Gut ...
AACTAGATGCACTAATTTCTCAAATTTATTTTTGGAATAAAACTCTACATGTTTCAGACAGTTCTTCTGTCCATCATCAGGAGTTTTGCACTGTACACACAGCAATGGTATATGTCACACAGGTTTGCTGACAGCTTGTGAGCAGGATCAGGACAGAACTGCAGTTCCGTCCTGATCCTGCTTGCAAGCTGTCAGCAAACATGTACGACATATACCAGTGCTGTGTGTACAGTGATAAACTCCTCATGATGGACAGAGGAACTGTTTGAAACATGCAGAGTATTAATTCAAAAATAAATATGAGAAATTAGTGCATCTAGTTCATTTTATTATAAGAACACTACACATCATTAACACTGCTGTCTTCTGGGAAATGTCATATTCTGGTAGAAGTTCACTGATCTTTCATCAGAACCCACTGCCTATATCTTCAAGGTCTAACTGACTTCTGTGTTTAAAGTGAAGGCACGTCATTGTTCTGCCAGCACTAGGCTGTCATATAAGTAGCTGTGAAGAACATGCAAAAAATTTGTGTACAGTAGAGTCTCAATGTCTGTGAATCTCCATATGTGAAATTTTGAGCTCTTGTGATCACCCATATTAGTACCAGAATTCCAGATTTTCACAACTGGTTCTGCTCAGTCAGACTTAAATGGCTGGCAGGTCAGCTTCCCCCCCACTTTCTCTTTATTACGCAGTTCACTCTCAGCTCAGTCAAGCCCTGTCTTTCATCATGTGAGCTTGTCTGCCTTCATGGACTCTCCCTTAAACAGTTAATATATTTGATGCTACCAGAAAGTGTTGTACTATACTGAAAATTATGTTTCATAACTCTGTGCCTTTTCAGGCTGCTTTACATTTCTATTACTGGTATTACATAAGATATGGTACTAAACACTGAAAACAGATTCTGATGTTGTGACAGTTTCGTTGCTCCAACTAATCACGCACACTGCCACGCTACTGACACTGTACTGCATTGTTTAGCTGTTTAGTGTAAAATCTTATTTTTGGAGAGATATACGTTCATCCATAACTGAAAATTTATTAACCCAAACCTGAACAATTTGTTCAACTCCGTCAACACAAGACCAACACATTGGGAACCGACAAGGAACCCACCACAGTGCAACCGTTGTTCATGTTGTGAAGGTCACGGTGTGAATGGGCACAGAAGTCAAAGCAGGCGGTGACACCGGAAAATGGGCGGCCGGGTTTGAAACCCAGTCGACATTCTGACGCCTCCCTTTCAAACTGTGTTTGATTCTTAAAAGCATCTGGTGCCACAGATTTGTATAAGGGGGATAGCAGGGTTGCCAACACATGCATTCTTTCTTCCACTTCTTGCTCCTGAAATATATACCAATCTTAAATAATGGGAAAAACCACAAAAAGCCAAGTTAACTCAATGTGAAAAATTACAGGATTTTGTGAAGTTGGTGGAATTCCAGAAACACAAATCGTTATTTAATGAAGGTGTATCAAGCTGTAGCGTTGAGACACATTGCACCTGTAAGAACAACGGAACGTACTCGGCTGCCTTTACGAACATTGCACTCATGACTTCCTGTTCACTATTCATACTTTAGTTAGTTTTTATTCCACTCTCTCTTGTTGGTAAACATCTCCAACCCTAATTTCATCAAACTGCCAACCCACACTGATATTCTGCCACCAACTTCACAAAAGTACCACCACATTAGAACAGCATAGTGAGTTACATTCCCTGACACCAGTTTCCTCTCACGTAATATTAGTGAGTCACTTCGGTATACAGTTCCTGCCGCTTGCTGTTGCAACACAAATTAGAATTACTGTCAATAAAAGGGTCAGTTTTTGTCACCTTGGAGCTGTAAGCAATTACTCGGTTCCCTTTACCTGTAAACACACAGATGTTCCCAACCTACTGTGGACCTGACAGACAACACACAAAGATGTTTCAATTTAGGAACTAGTTAACCAATTTGCAGAAAGACTGGCATGATTACTATGCCAGTAAAACATCCCAAAACAGTGTGCAACAGCAAGATGTGGGCCACACAACATTCCAAGTACCATCTTTATTGTTGCACTGTGCATTTTGTAGAATCACTTTAACCCTTTGATGCCTAACGACCGCTATAGTGGTCGTACTGCACCGCTAACCTCTAAACGTTAATATAAAGGAATTATTTTGTGAATGTTGTTAAGATGACTTTAGCAAGGAACAATGTAGCTCCCTGAGGATGATCTTAGGATCGAAACATGTCGGAGCGATTTTAAGTGTTTTAATGTGAAGTTTTATGTAAGTGCATTTGTTGGTTGATAATTAAAGTGATTCCAAGTACCATTTACTTTACAGCAACATATTTTGGAATAATATGTGACTTTTGCTCAGGTATTATATGTACAGAATGTAATGGCAGCCAAGCGAGAAATTTTCTGTAGGTTTAGGTTTGATGATAATAACTAACCACTGGAGCTGAACATATGAAATATGGTACAGAGATGGATGGCACACATCCACACACTATACAGTTTATATGTCATGTTAACAACAACAATTAACTCTGAAGTTCTATTCAACAAATTTAATGCATACAGAAACTGTGTGCCATTAATAAGTACTTCTAAAGGACGAAATTAACTCTTCAACATTAAAGCCAACTAAAAGGATGCGGTCTGATGCTGAGAAGCCTGAACATCCATCTGAAGTTATCGCCAAGAACATGCACAAAAGCAAGCAGCCACTTACATCCCATGTCTTTTACACAGTACACTGGGGAAAAAATTCTGATGCCTAACAGTTTACAGTAATATATCTGTTGGACTGACTGATGCAACGAGAAAGTATGCTTCATAAATTCTGCTTAGAATTGCTAATTTTTTTTTCATTTTGTATGCAAATTTCAGTTTTATTTTATTTTTTTTATTTGAGTGTTATTCCTTCCTTTCAGTTTCAGCCACTTAATACTGTGATACTGTAAAGCAAAGCAGCCACATCTCAAGTGAGGACTGGGTACTTCTTATGTTCAGATAAATGTGACTGTCTTACCTCAGATCTGACTGACAGCCTGAACTTACGCACGGTCTTTGAGCGTGCGTACTTGCAGCCATTATAATACATGGACCAAGAACACCCAAAAGAGAAGCTTGCACCACATGTGTCTGGGTCAAGTCCTTGGCATGCACAAGTCCTGGGTTCGTTGGTAGCACATCGTCGTGTGGTTGGAAGACCATATCGGTTCAGTTTGTGAGTTAGCAGGTTGTACACACGGTCTGCCTCGTGTGATGGCACACCTTCCCACGCGACCACCACCACAACAATCCATGCTGTCGGACACTTGTGGCCTTGCCGGTGTTTCGCGATGCAAAGAATCTTCTCCTCCATGCTCGACCGACGAATTATCTGCAAACAGTATCATGTTCATAGGAACGTTTTATGTTCATGTTCCTTCTGTGCACGTGGTGATGGAGTAAACCTTTTGGTCATGCCAATATTTATTTATACAAACTCTGACATGCACTTAACACAATTTATGTAAACTAATGTAGAAGTCCAAGGAACTCACATCCAACCCACTCTCCCACACCAGCTAGATACTGCACAGTCAGACTCCAACAATACTTTTCTTAGAAGCCACTGAACAACCACTAGCACTAAGTGACATTGATTCATGGTGCAGGGTTTCTTCTGCTACACAATGTGCAGGCCAGCTTTGGGACACACTGACTTTCTATTCACTGGGTAATGACGATCCTTATGTTGGGGGTAAAGTGGTTGGGGCGTTCAGCTGACCACTCATCTCCACCTTGTGCCAAGGTTAAGAATGAGTGGAGCTATACCTCTACCCCCCCTATATGCCTTCATGGTATACAAAAGGACAACTTTATACTGTATTGCTCTGTGGACAGGAAGTGTATATCTGAACTCACCCACTTCGCAAGTGGACAGCCCTGCGTTGTCTTCCCCTCTTTACCAGTGTACATCACCTTCTCAATACGCACAGCCTTCCCCTTTAAGCCCATCCTCTTCTCCAGCTCCTTCCGCAGTTCAGCGAGGCTTGTAGCTGCTCCCAGGTGAGTGTAATATGAACCCGGCTCTGGTGGGCCTGACAAAACACAATGCACACACATCAACAAAATATTTCAGGTTATCAGACATATCTAGTTCAACTCCAAACAAACTTGTGTGAGACTTGCTTTCTCTCAGTTATTGAGCTTGATCACAATGACTGATGAAACAAAGAAGTCCTCAAAATGTCATCTACAGCTCAATGGCTGTTTTGCTTACTGTGCAAAGAAACTCAGAGCATCTACTTCCAGTGAATGCTGGAAATGTTGAACATCAACTGTGATCTACCTTCACAAGAAACATATATACATGGTGTGGGGACACACACACACACACTCACATCTCGCCTCCCACACAAGCCATTCACAGCCCTTTTCAGGGTCCAGCTCAACACACAAATCCACTAGCAGCCCGCGGCCCTTTTCAGGGCTCGGCCCGGCGGTCCCAACCAATCACTGGTCAGTTTATTCCGACCAATCAGAGATCAGCCTATTCGGACCAATCACAGACGGCACAACAACCCCGCGGACCGAATAAAAGGAGGCCGCGCAGACCTGAGAAAGCAGTCTCTACTCCCACCGCAGAGGATGTGCTCGCTACTAGATATCACTGCAACTGTAACTCACTGTACAACCAAACGACGGAAATAAATTGTTAATTGTTGGAGTGCTGTGTAGTTAATTGGAGACAACTTGCAGTACCCCACAGTGGTTTTATTGTCACTTGTTTCCTTTAATACAAGAAAATGAATGTGGTTCAAGTTCTACAGAGCTACAGCTGTACAGCATTACTCTACAGCACTACAGCTGTACAGCCTTAATCTACAGAGCTATAACTGTACAGTCTTACTCTACAGCATAAAATCACAGGACTTTAAGAAGAAAGTCACATACAGGTTAATGGAATGAAATTGGTCTGAGCAATTGCACAACATGCCTTGTGTGGTCACAAAATGAACAAAATATGAGACAGGAGTTAAGTATGTCCTGTGCTTTACATAAAATTAGGGATAATATACATAAATGGCGAGAACACATTGAACAGATAGAGGAAGGCAGGTACACAAAAGTCCCCCTCTATTACCATCCTACAGGAAGAGATGCCTAGGTAGATAACGTGAAAGATGGAACTGAAGTCAGAACAGGTTGTAAGAAGGAGGAGCAGAATTGTGTTAATATCTGCTGGATGTCAAACTGCTGAGCAACGCACAGAGTATAAATAGGTTATACAAAAAGCTGTTGGATTGCGTGGGGATCATGCAGTTTGTATCTCTGAAGACAGCAAGAGTAAACTAAGTGCCTTATAAACATAGTTTACCTCAAGGATGAAAAGAATAGACATGCCAATACAACAAATCTTTGAAAGATTTATGCTTCTGAAAAAAGTTTCTGAAATAAATCACAACAATTAGTGCTGTGTGATAAACGGTGCTGTCAGCATTGAATATCATGACCACAGTTTGGGGAATTAGACACTTTCAGTTTGAAGATGAAGGAGGCAGTTCGTCTGAGGCAATGATTCATTTCAGCATGTTATTTAACAGTGCTGTCAGTTGCTATGACAAAATAACACGGGTGACTGATAAATGAAAAGGGTACGCAGCATTGGATGAATGACAGCGACAGGAGAAAACTAAAGTGCTCAAAGAAAAACCTGTCCCAGTACCACTTTGTCCCACAATAAATGCTTGAACTGAATCCAGACCACTGCTGTGAGATATCTGCTTTTAACTGCCTGAACCTTGGCACAGCCTAAAGCAATAACACTATCGAACTGCCTACACAAACTTAACCTTGTGCTGCACCAGGTCCAGCACTCTTGTATCTGCACAGTATTTGTAACACCAGACTGCTGTCCATCATTTTAGCTGCCACAAACTCAATCAAACCCAACATCAGTGAGCCAAGCAAGGCAACTGTAAGATGTTCTTACATTTATCAGGCGGAAAACAATTGCAGTCAGGAACTTCGGCCCTGACATTGTTCTTCAGCCGTTCCAGACGGTCTTGGAATTCCTTGGCTGACATCCCTCCAAAGCCTTTGTTCGTATTTTGGCAGCCATCTCCAGCGTTTACATCAGGCTGCTGCGGGGACCACGGTTGCTTTGTGTCCTGATGCAACATCAACAACAATGCACTTGCCAACAATCAATCTAAGCATAGCTATACACCAGTACACCTAAATGCACGTCAGAAGATGCATGCACACAGCAAGGATTTTGGCACATTCATTTGCTGTGGCTTATCTCAAGACTTGTTTGGGCATACAGGTGGTGATTATGTGACACACACATTTATTAATATCAATAAATATTTGACAATTTACAACTGAGAAGCACACAGAAACAGATGTAAATCTCATGCAAACTCTTAGCTGAGACATCCCACTGTGTTCAGTGAATAGACATAATGAAACAATGCCTGTCAGTCAGAACTATTTTTAACAATACCTTTTATACAAAGATCTGACCTCTGTTACACTTCTGATACTTGTGTATGATAATGGTTTTGTCAAAAAAGCCAGAACAGATAGCACATTACTCCCTACCCTACAAGGAACTGTCAAAAATACACGTGATTGCTGATCTATATCTGTCTCTTCATGTACAGTCTGTTAGTGTTGTGCACTTGCAGACAAGAGAGAACATCAAACTGACAAGAATATTTTGACATAATACACAGAAATCACAGAAGAATGAAAAGAATTACATAATGAGAAGCATCAAAATTAGTACCCACCACCAGATATTGTTAGGGTGACGAAAATAATTGAAGATTAGACGGGCATGACAGAAACAGAAGATGCAGACAAAATTATATAGCCATAAAATCTGAAGGCAAGACATCATTTGCAAACCTAGGCATAGATGGATGATGGGACCAGTGACAGTATCGCGTGAACACAGTAATGAACCTCTGGAATCCGTAAAGGAGGAAATTTCTTCAGAGTTTTCTTGACTGTCATTTCCTCAAAGTAAGAAAAATCAAGAAGATTCTAACAACAATTTAAAGTCTGTACCTGTTCATCTGCTGTCTGGAAGCCCTGGCAGCAACCGTCACGCAGATGTTCGGGTGTTGGCGTCTCTATACCACCCTGACGACAACACCAGGAACCTTTCACCTTCTCCAGTGGTGTCGGCCCTCCATCACCCGCAAACAAGTAGGATGGCTGCTCCGTCTTCACCTTGGCAGACTGCATTACTTTATCTGATGGTGTTGCTGTCCTTCTATCATTTTGCCCACTAGAACTGTTACTCTGTTCAAAACTCTGACAGGAATATGTATTATTTCCTAAGGAAGTACTAACTTCATTGCTTGCATCCATGTTATCAAACATCTGACAATGAAAACCACTCACAGCCACCATGTTATTTGGAACTGACTTCTGGTTTTCACACTTCAGGTTCGTATTACCGTCATCAAATCCCTGCTCACTCAAGTAGTTACCGTCTGCCATACCGGTGGGAATAACCTTCCTTCCTTCATTCTTCATCTGCGTGGTACTTGGTTCATAATCTTGTTGGTACTGGCAAACACCTGCAGTTGCCCCTGCAATTCCCTGCAGTCTACAGTCCTCCATGCCCACAGCCAATTTTGTTGGTGCATAAGTATTACTTTGAAATTCATTCCTGCTCTCTGGTCCGATACCAATTCTCTGTTGGAATGATTTGTCATCTACATCAGCAGAACTGTCTCTCCTGCATTTGTATGTGTTAGCAGCAGGAGCCGAGCATTTAAACACCTGGTCTTTGTAATTATTATTATTACTATTATTATTATTACTACTGCTGCTACTACTACTGCTACTACTACTGCTACTACTATTACTATTATTATTATTATTATTATTATTTGAGGTTACAGATACATGTTCCTGAGGTAGCACTGGGGAATGCCAATTAACAGTGGTACCACTTTGTCTACTGGTTGATTTCTGTTGGAAGCCTGCAGGTGAGGTGTTATTATTTGGTACAAAATGTTTCACAGATGCACTGGAAGTGGCTAGATCTAATGACTTGTCAATGATCCCGCTGCGATCTTCACTTGCTGCATACTTGATGAAGCTCTCCATGGCCGATATGCTGTTGCCATCCATAATGTCACTGTGTGCTGAGGCACTCCAGTCCCACGAGAAGCCACCACCCTCAGATGTCATTACTGACACGTGATTCTGAGGATGGTGGCCTTGGGCTAAAAAATTAACCTCTGCAGATGATTGGTTGTCTAGCTGATGCTTGCGTTCTATACTGGCAGTGGGCCTGCCTCCCATCATGCTACCATGATGGCTATCAGACACCATCATTTGGTCCACATCCATGGCACTACGAGTATGTGGCGGTTGTGACACCGTAGTGGATGAAGATGAAGACACATACTGTGCCTGTGACATTGCTGTGGACCGTTGATGGTCCCTAGGACTCATAACTGGATGAGTGGTACAGCCATCTGCTATTGCCACTCTGTCCATGGACATCTGCTGATTGTACTGCTGCATATGGTGGTTCATCTGTTTGTTAAGAATCATCGTCTTCAAGCGACTGTTGAGGCTCACACGTTCATAAGAGTCGCTCTGCATCCCATTGTGAGTGCTTGTCCTGTTGTCCTCTTGATACATACCGCTCTTGGTCTCATCTGTCCACACCATTCTGCCATCACCGCCACTTGCTGATACACTCCATGCTGCTGACACTGGATCCCCCATGTTATTCTCTTGGCCTGGATACCTGCATGTAACAAGGAGGGGTCAGTAAGCCACCAAACTCAATGCACCATGCAGACATTTCGAACAGTAACAACAGTATCATCACCAATATAAAAATGAAACGCTGACAGATGACTAGCAATATTAAATCGAACAGTCTAGATTTACAAACTGAAGAGAAGTTTGTGACATCAGCATAGTGACAGTTACAGTACCTTACAGTCCACCCTGCATGTTACGATAACATGCAGTCTGCATCTGAGCAACACACCGCCTCCATTTTTATTTTTACCCCAAAGATGAAGGCAGTGTGTTCATGCAGAATGCTGGTATATATCTGCCATACTACAGAATGTTATAACACTGAGCACCACATTATATGCTAGAGAATTATGTATTACATCTGAAACACAGAAAACTCCTGCAAAATTCGTTACAGAAAGTAAGCTGATGGGAGTGACTGGGCTCACACCCCAATAAATGTGAACTTCCATGAAAATCTGGAATTTCTCAATAAACGACAGAAACAGGATAGCAAGGTAAAAATAAAATAAAGGTAAATCAGTCCTATTACAGGCCCGGAGGGGCCCAGAGGGTTCCAGGAAGTTAAGGTGCCCAGATTTCGTGACAACAGCACTGGATGATGGTAAGGTTGTCAGCCTTACGCACCGGCCGCCTTTACCCCCAGGAAATACTCCTGGTACTCATTTCTGTTAGAGGCTGAGTCGACCCCAGGGCCACAGTGCGATCGGAAGAATTTCATGTCAATGAAAAATCCACTGACACTAGCTGGGATCGAACCAGCGACCGATTTGTAGCACAGCACCTTAACCACTGTGCTATAGCAAGATAACCCAAAATTTCTGTTTTACAAACACCCTCTTTACTGTCCAGTAGTCTGTATGCAACACACGTGATGCTCTAGACCAGAGGTGGGAAAACTTTCCAAATGACGGCCACCTTTGTAGGGTTGGTGCCACGCTATAAGCCACGGGCAACGGTTCATTACAACACCTTCCTATTTTGTGTGTCCATGTCAGATGAATTACATTCATAAGATGATTCAGCAGCTTATATGATACATGAACGGGAGACAAGACAGACTATCAGGACGTGACATTCTATGTTCCCCTATGAATAGATGGAGAAACAAAAGGGAAGAAAATAAGAAAACAAAATTTTAAAAAAATAATGTAACCCTTCAATGATACTGGGATTTAAATTCCATCTACTGCCCACTACAGAGGGATTTAAAATTTAAATAAGTTGAAAAGCACCCACACAGAACAGTGGCATGTTGAGAATTAAGGACCATACAGTGAACTAAAGGATTATGAGAAACTGCTTGGAAGATAAACTGAACAACAACATTATATGATGAAATACTCGTATTTTTGGAACAAAAAAGGCAGAACCCCCAAAACTGTTATTAATGTGAGAATAAAAGGAAGACATAAACTAGGAAGAACAAGGCCAAGATATCAGGAAGTGCATCATAGAGTGTTGGGATGTGCAGGCTTGGTTGCTAAAGGACTGACAAAACATAGAGAAGCTGAAGCATGCTCATGCAAGGAGACAGGAACAACACACTGCTCTCTGCACTCTATACGGTCTTAACCCCAAACTTACAACACTATCCCACACACGCAATGAAAGACATAGTTGAACCTACCTACTAGAGTTGTGTAAACTCTGTTGTTGAAGTTGTTGGTGTATTTGGGGGTGGGGTAGGTACCCAGGCAAGGCGTTTGGGTGACCGGTCGAGTTAGGATTGGCAGAGCCGGAATTGGCGGGCGCTGGGTTGCTGTAGGCCGAGGCCGATGTCTTCGACCCACCGTTGTTCAGCACGACATCGCTGTTTGTTTCCATGTGAACAGAACTGCTCCGGCTGGTTGGTGTTGTGGCCGGGGGCGGGGGCATTGCCACATCCTGAGAACACCAAACATTGCAAACAGTCCATCAGTAGCACCATCCATGGTGTCAGTACACAGTCAGTCACATTTAATATAGCCATGTGTCAAACCTGGGAAGAACTGTAGCTGCTCCCACCATTGACGTAGTCCCTCTGGTCACTGTACTGTCCACTCGGAGACGTATCCATGTACTGTCCATTCATACTGCTCGTCCTGTGGACTGCTCCACCATTCACACCATTCACAGCACCAGACGATGCACCACTGTGACTGTTCGGCAGTCCGTTGACAGTGCCACCACCCAAATTCACTGTTCCTGTACCAAGACAAAAAATGAAAGCACTATACTAACCACCGTGCAGATAAATGCAAGTAGCAATCTCCACCTGTGATATGGCTGTTCTCTTTGACACTATCACAGTGCATAAAAGCAAAAACTTTAAAGAAGGAATGACAGCTTGGTTGAAGCTACGCGCTGTGTGCAAGTGCACATGCATTTGTAACCCTGTGCTCACTAACTGCACAGACAAACACATGTCTATAAATGGGGCTGTCCTGTGTCATAGCATGTAGACTGTGTGCATTTAAAACGGGCGTTGTGGTGGCAAGCAGTGCCAAGCAAGTTTGTCCACTGTTTCCTGGTCACTAGGGTGGACAGCAGTGATACGCTGCATGTTGGATCTGTGCAACAGCAGTGGTTCCAGTTTCTTTGGTTTCTGATACTGGCGTCTAAACACACCAAGTTTACTGTGCATATTTATACAACTGAAATCATACTGTAAGGCAGCATAAGGAGACCGCACACCGTGTGCTAGTGGCCGGTCACTGGTACGAAGGATATGCGTACAAGAAATGCGTGCACACATGATCAAGCACGGACATTAATGTTTAGTGATGTAATTAATGTAATTAAAACAACTGTAAATGAGGACTGAATTAAACCGCATCAGGAAGTAGAACTGCAAAACATGGGCACTGGTCTTATAGCTGTTCTTCTTCTTCTTCGTCATAGGGCCCGTAGCTAATGCCACGGAAGTAGAGCAGCCATGAAGGCTTATTGTACTACCCAACCCCCCCTATTTTTAGATGTTCCCACTTCCGCCGCCAGGTGCCTCCACATGCGTAACAACACAAGAGATCCTAGCAGCAAAAGGTGGAACTGTGTGGGCGAGAAAGTTCTGGTAATTTTGCCTAAGTGACGACTTCCATGCCATTTAGGGATCTTTTACATGCCACAAATCTATGACGTGCGACTGACAATTTTACTTCCCCTCTGCAGGAAGGCGTGCTGAGGATTTTTTCACCCTGAAAAATCCTGACGGCTTCGGCCGGTTTTGAACCCGCGAACTCGGGTACTTAAAGGCAGCACACTACCGCTAGACCACTGAAGCCGCTGTCTTATAGCTGTTGTTACTGCATATAGTGGTAAGAGTATAAAGTTCATTGTATGTTATTATTGTGTGTTCTGTGTTAGGTGTGGTCCACCTTGGAGAAACAGAACATACAGTAAAGGTACATTCATATACACATGCGACAAAAATACTGCGGTTAGTTACAAACACATTTGAACATAACTCTTCTGGGGTATGACATGGAGTCACTGGACAAGTAGTTCATAACCATTAAAAGGATAACAATATGCCAAACAGAATTATGCTCCACAGACTCCATAACCACAAAGATAATGGAAATATAAACCTTCAAACTGTGGGGAACTATATGTCCAATGTCACAGCACCACATCACACAAGACACAAATATTCTGCAGCACCACCACTGCGACAGCCTCAAATCCCATCCAGTACAACGCCCTCCTTCAGCAGCCAAGTGCAAATCATTTAACAAAGGCATTTCCTCAGGGAGAAAATGGAATGGGTGCTAAAAAGGTAAAGTTCTCTCTGTCCATCTGACGAAGGCACACACAGTGAGCAGACACAGCTCCATTCATTCTTAACCTTGATAGATGTGAGAACTGCATGCCCTGGCCACTGGTACCCACTGGGTGGGCCCTAGAGCTGATCTGAATGTTATGCAAAAGAGGAAAGTGTCTTGCCTCTGGTGGGACTCGGACCCTGGACCGTCCAACCCATAGTATGGTCACTATACTGACTGTGCTACCCTGACTCCACCAATGAGTGGGCATGGAATACATTAATCTGGCTTACAACATTGACAAATGGGAGGTTCATGTGAAAATGGTAATAAACCACCTAGTTCCATAAAATGCAGGAAATTGCAGACCAAGATGCAGAACTGTCAGCTTCTCAAGAAGGACTCTGCCCCATGGAGTTGGTTGTTTGGTTACTTACTTAGTCAGTCAGTCTGACAGGCAGTAATGGGAGAACAATACTAAATGGGCAGTGAAGACAGAATGCACAAAACAGCACACTATTGTTGTTACCAATGGCACACATACCGGCGTGACCACCCTGAAGTCCATTGGCAGAGCCAATTGGCGATGGCTGAGGCGTGTGCACCTGCGAGTAACTCCCACTTCCACCTCTAGGTGTCAGCGGTTGCTGAGCCGGAGACGACGGCGGTCGAGTACCGGGCGGCAGCCCACCTGGGGCCGCATACTGCTGTTGTGGCTGTTGCTGAAATGACGATGCTGTCTGTTGTTCTGCATTCAGGAACCCAGTCTGCTGCTGGTAGCCTGGCAATCACAGCATATGACAGTCACTTTGAATAAGGCTTATCATTCACATCTCCCACTGTTTGCCTTGGAAGGGCCATTTTTGGAGGTCTCAGCCCCCAATGCCTTGGTGCCAACTGTATCCTCTCTTCCCCTTCTGGGCTCAGACTGGCCAAATTTCCCTATAACCTTCCTACATAAGCAGAACATTCTTTCTTCCCAATTACTATCTCCCCCACAGGACATTCTGTCAGCTACAGCACAAGTCCTTAGTGTGCCCACGTGGATATCCTCAGCCAACACAGAAGTGTCCCCACTGTCCCATTTACAGTTCCAACTTTTCTACATCACATGCCCAGCAGTGTTTGGTACGGACATGGCTAAATGGACCAACGGACATCATTAGCCCTCTGGTTGGGTGATGGTTTGTCTCGCTTCCTTCAACATCCCCCTGAATCACATTCATTCACGCTGAAGGAGACGGTATGTTCCTCTGAAAACCGGAACAAACCTTTACAATATGTTACTGAAACCCCCAAAACACTACCACTTTAACCTTTGGGCGCCGGAATTATTTTTTTAAATTTTAGCACATCCTGTATATAAAACATGAATAAAACAGGAACCAAATAAGTTAGAATTATGAAACAAACTGCATTTTGAAGAGAAAAAAATGGAGAGTATATACCACGTTTAAAATATTCAGTAACTGTATTTGTTGAATAAATATATAAAATACAACGTTTAGAGGTTAGCGGTGCAGTACGACCACTATAGGGGTCGTTAGGCGTCAAACGGTTAAGAAAACTATCAGTTTCTGTACCTTCTGTAAGTTACTTGTGTTGATTATTCTCCATCCTACGTTCCTTTCTTTTATTACCCCAATAACATGTGCCAAAAGGTGAAAGCCATGCATGTGCTCACTGCACACTTTTCTGCAGCCTGTCACTTCCTCCCCTCACAGTCTGCTCTTGAACCCTCTTCAGAGTGCTTTCTCCCCCCCCCCCCCCCCAAAAAAAAAAAAAAAACACACACAAAAACACACCCCAAACACACACACAACCAACAAAAAACCAAACCACACACACCCCAACCCAACCAAAAAACAAACCAAAAAAAACAAAAAACAAAAAACCACAACCACACCAAAA
>Ga0123357_10006279_pt1 | contig 14450 bp, 13 predicted proteins | sample TergutEmb28metaG_FD_89873 | JGI IMG/M metagenome (GOLD analysis project Ga0123357, IMG submission 89873) | Embiratermes neotenicus P4 segment gut microbial communities from Petit-Saut dam, French Guiana - Emb289 P4 | ecosystem: Host-associated > Arthropoda: Insects > Digestive system > Gut ...
CATAATTTTTCTTTCCTTGTTACTTCTTTTGACTGTCCTATTATGGACAATCAGGGTAACTATTGCCTTTGCGTTTGTATCCTGTTTTTTATAGCCTAAATTTTTTTCTCCCTGAAGTGCTGTCCATGTTCGTGTTTTTTGTCCAATCGAAAAAAAGTAGTATTTTTGTAACAACAAAGAATGATATATATATTATGCCGTTACTTTCTATATAAGAATAATTATCAATGAATAAAACGAGTAAAATAATCTTATGATATACACGATTCATCCCCCCGCATCCGTTCATGCAAAAATCCGTTTGCCGGCTTCCAAAAGCATCAGTAACCGGATATTGATCTTGAATGCTTTAAGCAAAAGCGATTATCCAATCGCGAATTTGTCGGACAGCGACGATACGCAAGTCCTGATGAAAGCGCTTCTTTCGCTTCAGGCAGGAAATACGGCTTTCGACGTGGGTGCTGCCGGTACTTCCATGCGCTTTCTAACTGCATACCTTGCCCAAAGCGAAGGCGTATGGACAATCACCGGAAGCGAACGGATGAAAAAGCGACCGATCAAAATCTTGGCGGATTCCCTGCGTGAAATCGGAGGAGAAATCGAATACATGGGAAAAGAGGGATTTCCTCCACTTAAAATCTACGGTAGAAAATTAACCGGCGGATCGATCGCCTTGAATGGCGGCGTGAGTTCGCAATACCTTTCGGCCTTGATGATGATAGCGCCTCTCACGCTACAGGGTTTGGATATTCGATTGGAAGGAACTATTGTTTCCCGTCCGTACATTGAAATGACTGTCAGTCTGATGCAAACGTTTGGCATCCGGGCGTTGTGGAAAGGTCAGCACATCCGGATTGAACCGCAAATGTATCAACCGCTTCCTTTTACTGTCGAAAACGACTGGTCGGCTGCTTCCTATTGGTACGAAATCGTAGCTTTAGCGGGAAACTCTGCTGAGGTGGAATTAGCCGGATTAGAACAAAACAGCATTCAAGGCGATGCCAAAGTGGCGGAACTGTTCGAATCAATGGTTTCGTCGACTGCCTGTCATCCAGCGCTTGACGCGGGATCCCCTTTGATCGTTTGTCATCCCGCGCTTGACGCAGGATCCCCTGAAAAAGGACTGATAATTAGCGGGGGATTGCGGGTCAAGCCCGCAATGACAACCTCGCGAGTACCCGCAATGACAACCTCGCGAGTACCCGCAATGACAATCGTACACGATTTCACCAACGAGCCCGATTTGGCTCAAACGCTTGCCGTAACCTGTTGCCTGTTAGACATCCCCTTTCATTTCACCGGATTGCAGAGTCTCCGTATAAAAGAGACCGACCGCATTTCGGCTTTGCAAACCGAATTGAAAAAATTAGGCTATGCAGTGAAAGCAGGCGAAACGGCTATGGAGTGGAGTGGGGAACGTTGCGATCCCGATCCCGACCCGCTAATCTCCACCTACGAAGACCACCGGATGGCTATGGCTTTTGCGCCCGTCTGCTTGAAAACAGGGAGCATCCGGATAAGTGAGCCCGCCGTCGTTTCCAAATCCTATCCCGGATTTTGGAAAGATTTGGAAAAGGCGGGGTTTAATGTTGTATAAGTAAATTATTTTGCATCCCTTAACCGATGAAAAAAGAGATAACACAAAGTAAGTTCACCCTAAAAATTGCTATTACCACCTGTAACGGGATGTTACAAAATAATATTTGTTCTCAGGACAAGGATGTCTTATTTTAAATTTGTATTTTAAAAAGCATTTTCAAGGGTATTCAATTCTTGCAGTGTAATTTTTAAAGCTCTTACTCTAAAGCCTACTTCAAGTATAGTTCCTGTAGAATCACAATAGAAAAAAAGAGGAAGAACTTTTCCATTTAATTCTTTTTTCCTTTCAGCAGAAAATACTTTATCAAAAATCACATCATAATTTTTAATCATTTCTACTCCATAGTCACAATGATGAGATTCTACTATTGAATCAATATGATTATTCTTATTTTGGATAATACATCGTAATGTATCATAAACATAGGTTTGACCATTGATTGTTTGTTCAATAAATCGCTTTGCCTGTTCATTTGAATTTTGAGCATAATTATTGTTGCAGAATCCAAACATAAAACAACAGGTAATAAATAAAATAGTTTGTATTGTTCTCATATTTTTATATAAATTAACATTTTGCATTATCTGTTAAATTAGTTAAAGCATTCGGTAGTAGTCCATAATCAATTGGTGTATTGTATTGAGGTCTTAAAGGATCATTTTTAAAATCATTCATGAAATCCCAATCTGAACTTCAAAAAAAAACTTTGCTTCTTCCACCGTGATTGCTTTTTTCGGCACATTGTGCTCATGTTGTAAATCATGTTCATAATTGCAAGTAGATAGCATCCATATTTGTGTTGCCACCAATAAAATACAAAAATACTTCTTTTTTTTCATATTACTCAACAAGCAATTTCAGATTTGGAAAAGAAAGCCCAAATTAGCGATGATATTTTGGAAAAAGTAGCTGAAGTGTTAGATGTTTCGGTTGAGGTTATAAAGAATTTTAACGACAAAGCTACGGCTAAAGTAATAGCCACTATTTTTAATAATGTCAGAACTCCTGACCCTATTATTGTAAATCAACAATATAAATTGCGCCAGGTTTGGTGTTCTGAAATTAGGCAGCAATAAATAATAAAGAAGCTGCCTTGGCTTTTGAGGCAGCTTCCTGTTGAGAGTTTGCGATGTGAACGAAACCGTTGAAACGGATCCATTGCTTAATCGGATAAAATCTTTTTCACCCAGCCGTTACTTTTCTTATTGCTTTATCAATTTGTTAACCTGTACCGTATTCCCCGATTGAATCCGGATAACATAAATACCCGACTGCAGGGATGACAAGTTAGCCTGACCGGTTGCAAACGATTGTGATACTACTGCCCGCCCCGTAAGGTCGTAAATGGAAATGCGTCCACTCGTTGCTCCCAGATAAATATTATCTTTCACCGGATTGGGATAGAAAAACGCCCTTTGCGCCGTAATATCCGGAATTCCAGTGGAAGAATCCGTAAGATGCGCTTGGATGAAATGAGCGATTTCTTCCGCATAATCCATGCAGTCGCCGTTTTCCTTTTTGAAAAAATAAGAATGGGTCGAACCGTTCATTTTGTAGTGAATCACTTCGTTGACAGGGTCGGAGTAGGTGTTTTTTTCAACCGTAATTCCATTGGTCGACGGATAGTTTTGCACTTGTTCAACGACAGGCGTTGTGGCGGCTTCGTTTGCCTTCACCCAATAATTGATTACGTCCTGCATATTCTGCCCTAATGCCACCGTTACCCCGCTTATAACCATCGAGCCGGTATAGGGAACTACTTCATCGGTGATACTGTGAAAGTCGCAAACCGGTACTTTTGTTGAATAATCCATCCCTTGGATATCCAAGCCCATGGAGCCGGAAATAGAAATGAGACCCGACAATCGATCTCCCTTTTCCAAAGCATATTGATAAGTCATGTAGCCGCCCATGGAAGTGCCAAGCATGAACACATTTTCAGGCGGTAACGAATATTCGGACAGTGTCTCATCTATCAACTGATCAATAAAATCCACATCATCTAAATCCTTATTCAAGGTTACCTTGAGCAGAGTTGTTCCAAATGCGGTAGCCTGAACGCCCAATCCGCATCCCCATACCGAAGTTAAGGAAATGGGCGTATTTGTATAACTGTTCAGAAGATCGGCAGCAGCTTGCACGGAACTGTCCTGTTCAGGTAGCGCTTGCGGAGCGACAATAATTAGATTCAATGAATCGGCAACAGCCGAAATGTCGTAATCTTCAAAGAAATCATACATGGTACGATTAAATCCGTGCAGACAAACCACGATTCCATTGGGTTTTACCTGTTGTGGATTTTGAGGCGTATAAACCAAATATTCCCGATCGAACCCTCCCGCTTGCATTGTTTTCAGCACAGGGCTCGCCGCATAAACGAAACCGGTTGTTACTAACAATCCGATTATTCCAATGAGTAATGCTTTTTTTTTCATTTCATTTAAGTAAATTAGTTATAAGTATTTTTTTTACACTATCGTTGTTTATACCATTCCTGCAAGACAAAAAACGCTTGTTTTCGTTCACCTCGATCGGATATCAACCCTTTGCGGTTAAATCCATCCTGTATTTGCGGCAAGAGACGCCGCGAGGAACGAAAATCTTTCAGTATCCAGGGCGACATACCTGCAAGGGGAGGCATGCGTTCGTCTATCATTTTCAATGTTTTCCGATAAAGCGCCGCTTGATATTCTTCCGTCCAAATATCGTTCTCGCTGCCATGCATACCATACACCGCTCCACCTCCAAATTCGCTAATTATAAATGGCTTGTCGTAGTCGATTTGCCATCGGACGCGATCTATTTTCTCGTTGGTACCATCGTACCAGCCCACGTATTGATTGAAACTGATGACATCAACGTATTCGCTCATTTCGTCTTTGACGGACAATACGGTGGGCGACAGGTCGCTGCGTTCCATAGCCATGCTTATCAAACGGCTGTCGTCTTTTTCCCGCGCCGCTAGGGCCAGCGACGACAGGAAGCGATTTCGTGCCTCGCTGTGAGGCGTTTCATTAGCAATAGACCATATTATAATGTTCGCACGATTTTGATCGCGCTCCATCATCTCGTTCAATTGATTCAAGGCATTGGCATACACCGCGGGATTGTCCCAACTGATCGTCCAGTACACCGGAATTTCGCTCCACACCATGATGCCCATTTTTTCAGCTTCACGCACCATTTGCTCGTTGTGCGGATAATGAGCCAGCCGGACGTAATTGCATCCCAATTCCTTTGCCCAATTCAAGAGGACACGGTCTTCTTCCGCCGAATACAGGCGGCCGTTGCGAAAAGCAGCCTCTTCGTGAATACTGATCCCTTTAAGAAATACAGGCGTTCCATTCAGCAAGATTTCGTGCCCGCGAGTAGTAATCTGTTTAAATCCGATTTGGTCGCTCACCTTGTCTGTGGCTGTACGGATACTTACATCGTACAATTTCGGATTTTGCGGAGACCACAATACGGGCTTTGTCTTTTCTTCAAAAGAAGCGATACCGTCGGCATTGGTCTCCATTTCCTTCGTTAATTTTAACTCCGGTATTTCGACGGTGACTTTAACTCCCGCCTGAGGATGATTCAGTTTAACCTGCGCACGGATAACATTGAGCGTCCCTTTGAGCAATTGGAACTTATAAGTTTGTATAAACTCCTGGGGCAATTCGACCAGCAGCACATCGCGAGTGATTCCGCCGTAGTTGAACCAGTCGAAATTGTTGGTAGGTACCGCATCGGCGCTACGTTTATTATCCACCTTCACGACAAGGGTATTCTCACCGGCAACCAACAGGTTAGTCACATCGAAATTGAACGGTGTGTAACCGCCAACGTGTTCGCCCGCCTTTTTTCCATTCAAATACACTTTGGCATCGTAATTTATAGCGCCGAAATAGAGAAAGGCTTTCTTTCCGGAAGGCTGCCAGTTGAATTTATGCCGGAACCACACCGTGCCTTCGTAATAAAAGAGATCCGGATTTTGAGTATTCCAATCGCCGGGAATACCCATCACCGGCGATGAATCGAAATCGTATTCTTTGAATTTTTGAACATTATCGACCGTTATATCCTTGAAAAAACCGTTTTCGTCGGGCTGCCGGCGGTAATTGTAATACCCGGTTTCAAGCGGATCTACCAGGTAATTCCAATAACCGTTAAGACGTTGCACTTCGCGTTGATATACATTTTGAACGAGCGGTTCGCCCATTGTTTGGCCGAATAGGATCTGAGCAGGAAGCAATAAAAGCAGGAATAAAAATTTTATGCGCATAGGAGTTTTTCATTTATTAAAATCTTCCTGACAAAAGTATAAAATATATCTTATAAAACGCTAATTATTTTCATAAAGTTGCCGGAAATTTTGTTTTTTTTGAAATATTGTTTACCTTTGATAAGTATTCTATGTTTTTTAGATGTAAATAAAAAGTATATGGCTTACGATTTTGAAATGTTACAAAAATTCTATGACGGTTTTGTCCTACGCGTGGATTTTGCATGCGAAAGGCTTAATCGTCCGATGACCCTTGCCGAAAAAATTTTGTATGCACATCTGGATTCTGCGGAACCAATCGTTGATTTCAAGCGGGGAGTTGATTATGTAAATTTTCGTCCCGATCGCGTGGCAATGCAGGATGCAACAGCACAAATGGCTCTTTTGCAATTTATGAATGCCGGAAAAGAAAACTCAGCCGTTCCGGCTACCGTGCATTGCGACCATTTGATTGTTGCCGACCAGGGTGCAAAAACCGACTTGGATACGGCAAGTAAAGATAACCGCGAGGTGTATGAATTTCTGCGAACGGTATCCAATGCCTACGGTATTGGATTTTGGAAACCGGGAGCCGGAATTATTCACCAGGTTGTGCTGGAGAATTATGCTTTTCCCGGTGGGATGATGATCGGCACCGACTCGCATACTCCCAATGCCGGCGGATTAGGAATGATTGCCATCGGTGTAGGCGGTGCGGATGCCTCTGATGTGATGAGCGGTATGGAATGGGAATTGAAAATGCCGCAACTGATTGGTGTACGGTTAACGGGAAAATTGAACGGATGGACTTCCCCGAAAGATGTCATCTTGAAATTAGCCGGGATATTGACTGTCAAAGGCGGAACCAATTCGATTATTGAATACTTCGGTGAGGGTGTTTCATCCCTCTCGGCTACCGGCAGAGCAACCATCTGCAACATGGGCGCCGAAGTGGGAGCGACAACTTCTATTTTCCCCTTTGATGAAAAAACAGAGACTTACTTGAAAGTTACCGGACGTGAAGATATCGCTCAACGGGCACAAAAAATGGCGCCGTATTTGCAAGCCGACCCGGAAGTCCTGGAAAATCCGTCGAACTATTACGACCGGCTCATCGAAATTGATTTATCCACTCTGGAACCCTACATTAACGGGCCGTTTACCCCGGATGCTGCAACGCCGATTTCCGAACTGGCTGCGAAGGTGATAGCCAACGATTATCCGCAACGCATGGAGGTAGGCTTAATCGGTTCCTGCACCAATTCTTCCTACGAAGATTTAAGCAGGGCTGCTTCTATCGCCCGCCAGGCAACGGAAGATCATATTCCGGTATCGGCGACATTGATAATCAATCCGGGATCCGAACAAATCCGCTACACTGCCGAGCGGGATGGATTGATTGGCGATTTCGAAAAAATGGGCGCATTGATTATGGCCAATGCGTGCGGTCCTTGTATTGGACAATGGAAGCGGCATACCGATGATAATAACCGTAAAAACGCGATTGTTACATCATTCAATCGTAATTTTGCCAAACGTGCCGACGGAAATCCGAATACCTTCGCATTCGTTGCTTCTCCCGAATTAACAATGGCTTTAACCATTGCCGGATCGCTTTGCTTTAATCCGTTAACGGATAAACTGAAAACGGACGACGGACGGGAAGTCTTGCTCCGGGAACCTCATGGCAGCGATTTTCCACCCAACGGTTTTCAAGTAGAAGACAAGGGGTATGCTGCACCCGGTAAAACAAGCGAAGCCGTCAGGATTGATCCTGCATCCAACCGGTTGCAACGCTTACAACCGTTTCTTCCACCGCTAAGCGAAGAACTGATCAATATGCCTTTGCTGATGAAGGCAGCGGGAAAATGCACCACCGACCATATTTCGATGGCAGGCCCCTGGCTTCGTTTTCGCGGCCATTTGGAAAATATCTCCGACAATCTGCTTATGGGGGCTGTGAATGCGTTTAACGGCAAAACAAATTCCGTGCTGAATCAACAAACCGGCGAGTACGAAGCGGTTTCGGCTGTTGCTAAACAGTATAAGTCGAAAGGAATATCATCGATTGTCGTTGCGGAAGAAAATTACGGTGAAGGCTCTTCGCGTGAACATGCCGCTATGGAACCTCGCTTCTTAAATGTGAAAGCCGTTTTAGCTAAAAGTTTTGCACGTATCCACGAAACAAACCTGAAAAAACAGGGAATGTTAGCGCTTACCTTTGAGAATAAAGGCGATTATGATAAAATTCGGGAAGATGACTGTATCTCTATTATTGGAATCAATGATTTCAAACCGGGGAAACCGCTCTCCGCTATTCTTTATCATACCGACGAAACGCAGGATTCTTTCTTGGTGAATCATACCTTTAATGATTTACAGATTCGATGGTATAAGGCGGGCAGTGCATTAAATTATCTGAAAGACAGCCATAAATAAGCAACAAGTGATCAGGCGCGATGTATGACGAACGGTAGATCGCATAGAGCTAAACAGTTCGATGAAGAGTGAATCAATCAATTAATCTAAAAAAGGATAATTATGACAAACAAAGAGTATTTAATTTACAAATTATCGGAGTCCGTAAAAACAACATGCAAAATTGATAATGAGTTGTTTGAAAAATACAGTGTGAAAAGAGGACTTCGCAATGAAGACGGTTCAGGAGTCTTGGTCGGTTTGACTCAGATTGGAAATGTCGTGGGGTATGAACGTACACCGGAAGGTGTGAAAGCAATTCCCGGAAAGCTTTTCTATCGGGGTTATGATATTGAAGATATTGTTCATGACTTAGTTAAAACGAAACGATTTGGTTTTGAAGAAATCGCTTTCCTGATGCTTTCGGGAAAACTGCCCGATGCGGAAGAATTAGCTAATTTCACCGATTTATTAAGAGACAATATGCCTTTGGAACAAAAGACCACCATAAACATCATTGATTTGGAAGGTCAGAATATTATGAATACGCTTGCACGTAGCGTTTTGGAATTATATAATTTCGATCCGAATCCCGACGATACTTCTCCCGAAAACCTGATGCGCCAGTCCGTTCAGCTCATATCCAAGTTTCCGACCATCATTGCGTATGCCTACAATATATTGCGGCACAGTACGCACGGACTTTCTTTACATATCCGTCACCCGGCAGAAAACCTCTCGATTGCCGAAAACTTCCTGTACATGTTGAAACGGCAATATACCTCGCTGGAAGCCCGTACATTAGACTTGGTATTGGTATTGCAGGCTGAACACGGCGGAGGAAACAATTCAACATTTTCCGTTCGTGTAACGAGTTCAACCGGTACCGATACCTATTCTTCGATTGCAGCTGGAATCGGTTCATTGAAAGGGCCTTTGCACGGAGGCGCCAACCATCAGGTGATCGCGATGTTCAACCACTTGAAAGAAAACATTTCCGATTGGAAAAATGCCAAAGAAATAGACAAGTATTTCGAACGGATGTTGAATAAGGAAGTATATAATAAAACCGGATTGATTTACGGTATCGGGCATGCCGTATATACGATTTCCGATCCGAGAGCCATTTTGTTGAAAGAGTTGGCGCGCGACTTGGCAAAAGAAAAAGGACGTTCCGACGAATTTGCTTTCCTTGAACTTTTGGAAGACCGGGCTATTCAGGCATTCTATAATTTCAAAGGAACTAAAAAAAGCGTATCTTCGAACATCGATTTTTATTCGGGTTTTGTTTATGAAATGATTGGATTACCGGAAGAAATCTATACCCCGTTGTTCGCCATGGCTCGTATTGTCGGCTGGACCGCTCATCGCATCGAAGAATTGAATTTCAAGAGCAAACGGATTATTCGCCCTGCTTATCGGAACATTTTGGATATACAAAAATTTATTCCTATCAAAGAAAGATAAAACGTAACATGCAATCGTCCATTTTGATTACGGGAGCCAAAGGGCAGCTAGGCTGTGAACTGCAAAAATTAGTTCCGCGCTATCCGCAATACCGGTTTTTTCCAACCGACATCGATACATTGGATTTATGCGACAAGGAAGCAATCGAATCGTTCCTGAATAAAAATCGCATAAGCTATGTGATCAATTGCGCTGCCTATACGGCTGTGGATAAAGCAGAGGACGATATTGCCCTATGCTACCGGATCAATTGCGACGCTGTTCGAAACCTGGCGGAAGCTGTCGGTGGAAAGGCGAAGATTATTCATATTTCCACCGATTATGTCTTCGACGGAACATCTCAAAGACCGCTGAGGGAAACGGATCAACCCAACCCTCAGTCGGTTTATGGGAAAAGTAAATTAGAGGGTGAACAAATTCTTCAGAAAATAGCTCCCGACAGTATCATTGTCCGGACAGCTTGGCTGTATTCTTCCTTTGGAAATAATTTCGTGAAAACCATGATTCGTTTAGGAAAGGAAAAAGAATCTATAAACGTAGTCAACGACCAGATTGGAACGCCCACCTGCGCTGCTGATCTGGCAAGCGCCCTTTTACAAATCATCGAAGAAAGTGATAAAAAAAATTCTTTTCCTTCCGGAATTTATCATTACAGCAACGAAGGGGTCTGTTCGTGGTATGAATTTTGTTTGAAAATCCATGAATTGGCAAACATCACCACTTGCAAAGTCCAACCGGTTACTACCGCCGAATATCCCACCAAAGCCCTTCGTCCTGCGTATAGCGTATTAGATAAAACCAAAATCGTAGAAACATTTCACCTGACAATTCCTCATTGGGAAAAAAGTTTGGAAAGAATGGCGCCTCCATCTTTTTCTTAACCAAAAGTCAAACAATTTCCGAAAATTCGCGTACCTTTGTCGCGAAAAAAATGAAATTAAGCTGAATTTTATGAAAATCACCCGGCAAATAATCCTTTTTGTCTTTTTATTCCTTTTCAATGTCCTTTCTTTGAAAGCGCAGTATTTATCCAATTCCGATTCCGAATTCAATGCGGGAACACCCAATACAGGACGTGTCTGGGGGCTTGTATTCGGCGATTATTTTTATAAAGCCCATGCGGATGGACTTAATCGAGGCGGAGCCAACCAATACTCCGGACTTCCACAGGATCGGAATGCTTTTCAAATGCGTCGCGTTTGGTTAGGCTACGATTACAATTTCAACAAAAAATTCTCTTCCGAACTGTTGCTGGCCGCCGAAGATAATCTTTCGCCGGGCAATCCGCCGACATCGGCCTCGGCAAGCGGGGATGAATTGTTGAATAACAAACTTTCTTTTTATGTAAAATTAGCGAATGTAAGGATTAAAAATCTTTGGAGAGGAGCCGATCTGGTCATTGGACAGCAATCGGTGCCTGCATTTGTGGGTTATTCCGACAAAGCATGGAGCTATCGTGCAATAGAAAAAACGCTTACGGATATTCGACGTACACCGGCTTATGATTTGGGCGTCGGGCTGCAAGCTACGTTCGACCCTCAAACTAAAAATTACGGCTACAATCTTTTAATTGCCAATGGAAATGGAGCTAAGCCGGCAAACAACAGCTATAAATGGTTTTACGGGAATCTTTGGGCGAAATTCTTCAATCAGAAGTGGCTGGTCGATATTTACGCCGATTACAATCCAATGAATTGGACCGGCGCCTGGCATCATTCGCGCCAAATGCTGAAAGGTTTTATCGGTTACAACACGTCCCCATTAACCGTCGGCATCGAAGGTTTTGTTAATAACCTGAAACAGGATGCTTTTGCTACGAAAATAAGCGACAGTGCGGTAGATACGTTGAACAATACGGCAACCGGCTTTTCCGTATTTATCCATGGCGACATTCTCAAAAAGCAGCTGCGTTTCTTCGCCCGTTTCGATCATTTTTCACCAACAAACAGGGTAAACAATGCGATCTATAAAAAATATGTGCTGAACACCGCTAACTATAATGATGATTCTTACGCTTCTGTGGCCACGCCTAACGCTGCCGCCAATGCAACCGGCGATCAAACCTACACTCAAAATTTTATCACGTTCGGATTGGATTATATGCCGGTTAAAAATGTGCATATTATGCCGAATATATGGTATAACCATTATGCCACCCAACTTTCCGGTGATTTGAATACGCTGGCGAATGGCCCTTTGGCAAGCTGTGCCAAAGGGGATTTCGATCTGGTTTACCGCATCACTTTCTACTACACTTTCGGAAAGTAAAGGAGTGTGAGGATTTAATTTTCCGAAATAAACCGTATCTTTGTTACAAAAAAGAATCGTATGATTTGTTTCCCGAATGCAAAAATCAACCTGGGGCTCCATATCCTTTCCAAGCGGGCGGATGGTTACCATAACATAGAGACCGTGTTTTATCCGATTGACCTGTGCGATGCCTTGGAAATTGTTCCTGCCGAAGAGGGAACGACTGTTTTTACTCCAACGGGTATCCCTGTGGATGGACGGCCGGAAGATAATTTAGTCATGAGAGCCTTGTCTCTTTTGAAAGAAGATTATGATCTGCCGGAAATAGCGATTTATCTACGGAAACAAATCCCTCACGGCGCCGGTTTAGGCGGTGGATCGTCGGATGGCGCGTTCATGATTCAATTGCTTAACGATTTTTCCGGCTTGCATTTATCCATCGAAGCGATGGAAGCGTATGCCCGGCAGCTTGGCTCCGATTGTCCTTTTTTTATCCGGAACCAACCGGTCTTTGCCGAAGGAACGGGAAGCGTATTTTCGCCGGTATCCATTTCATTGCGTGGGTATCACATCCTTGTGGTGAAACCTACGGTATCCGTATCCACGAAAGAGGCCTACGCAGGGGTGATTCCCCACCAACCCGATCTTCCGTTGAAAGAAGTGATCCGTCGGCCGGTAAGTGAATGGAGAAATCATTTAGTCAACGACTTCGAACCCGGCATTTTTGCTCAATATCCCGAAATAGGGGAAATAAAACAACGGTTGTATGCCGAAGGCGCTATTTATGCAAGCATGTCGGGGTCGGGGTCGGCTGTGTTCGGGATATTTGACGGGGAAGTGAAGATTGCAAAAGTTGGCTAACCGTAGCACAATACGATTTTTATTATGACAATTCAAATTATTTGATTATTTTTGTAGTATCCAGCGAAGTGCGACTGAACTTTTTAACGAAATATGATTCATACGGATGTTACATTCAACAATCGACTTATTCAAGGCGATACTCAAGCGTTTGACGATCTCTACCGGATGCTTTATTCCCGTCTGTTCCGCTTCGCCCAATCCTATTTGCGGGATAAAGCGCTTGCCGAAAATACGGTACAGGATGCCTTTCTGCTCTTATGGGAACGCAAAAATACCTTACGGCCGGACAGTAATATCCCTGCATGGCTGCTTACCGTGGTAAAGAACAACATCCTTAATTTTATCGACCGGCAAAAAAGACAGATGAAAATAGAAGGTATCTATGCGGAACGGACTATCCGGGAGTTCAACCTCCGGATGGCTTCATTAAAAGACTGCGACCCGGAATATCTTTTTAGCGCCGAAATGACCGAAATGATTGAGAAAGCGCTGGCTTCGCTACCTGAACAGTGCCGCAGGGTGATTACGATGAGTCGATTGGATGAAATGAGTAACAAGGAAATTGCGGAAAAATTGCATATTTCCGTCAAAGGAGTAGAGTATCATATTACGAATGCTTTGAAAAAACTGCGACTGGCATTAAAGGATTATCTTCCGGTTTTATTCTTTTTTTCTTAGAAAAACAGCCGTCATTGCGAGCGAAGCGAAGCAATCTCCCGCAAGTCCCTGTCATTGCGGGTATAGATCCGCAATCCCCTGTCACCCTCCAGCCCCCTAAAGGGGGAGTTGGCGCAGTACGATATGAAAGCCCTGACGGGCTATCTCTTATCCCGGACTCAGGTTAACACTAAGTGATTTTAGTGACGATTACAGTTGTCTTTTTAAAAAAAGGCTAAAGCATTTTTAAAAAAAGGCTAAAGCGTTTTTAAAAAAAGGCTAAAGCGTTTTTAAAAAAAGGCTAAAGCGTTTAAAAAAGAAGACTACTGTATTTAAAAAAGAAGATGAGAAAGTATAAAAAATGGGATGAAAACAAGGGATTGCGGGTCTACGCCCGCAATGACAGGAACAGCAACCCGCCATCTCCCAACAGAGTCAGTGTCATTCCGAACGCAGTAGAGACGGATAATTATCCGTCTCTACATTATCCGTCTCTGCATTATTCACGCAGCCGGAGGCAACGCCGAGCAGGAGAGATACAAAGAACGCAAAAAACACAAATTCTCACCAAATAATGGTTGAAAATTCAATAAAAAATTTTATCTTTGCATAAGTATATTATTTTCCAAAAAAATGGAAGCAAAAGACAAGCTTAAAGATAAATACATAGACCCGTTTACCGATTTCGGTTTCAAAAAAGCTATTCGGCGAGGAATGTAATAAGGATTTGTTACTTGATTTTCTAAACGAGTTGTTACACAAAAAGGAAGGTAAAATCGTTTCCTTATCCTATCTTAAAAATGAGCAATTAGGAATTTCCGATGAATCGCGAAAAGCGGTTTTTGACATTCATTGCGAAAACGAGCGGGGAGAAAAGTTTATCGTAGAAATCCAAAAAACGAAACAGGAATATTTCAAAGACAGGGCATTGTATTACAGTACCTTTCC
>Ga0123357_10006280_pt1 | contig 14449 bp, 12 predicted proteins | sample TergutEmb28metaG_FD_89873 | JGI IMG/M metagenome (GOLD analysis project Ga0123357, IMG submission 89873) | Embiratermes neotenicus P4 segment gut microbial communities from Petit-Saut dam, French Guiana - Emb289 P4 | ecosystem: Host-associated > Arthropoda: Insects > Digestive system > Gut ...
ATTTTTCACGATTTCATCCACTTCATTTTCATGAACTAGACTCTGTACAAGCGCAATATCTATAATGCCGGATGAGGTGTTTTTCCCAGAACCTATTTGTCCGATGAGCGACCGAATCTTTTTCCTTCCGCGTTTATCGGTGGTTTCCGGTAAGATTTCGTCTATTTCAAGAAATTGTTCTAACGATTTTTTCCACTGTTCAAACAACGTCTGCAAATGGACTAATATCAGTGTGTTGCTTTTCCTTTGAGCAATGAGTGATGCACCGATAACGGTTTTCCCAAAAGCGGTCGGAACAGAAAGTACACCATTTTCATGTTGAAGTAAAATGTCTGCTGCTGATTGTTGTTCTTCGCGAAGCGTACCTTTAAAATTTACATTAATCTTCTTACCTTTATTTCTCTTATCCTCAAACACATAATTGACATTGGAGCTTTCAAGCAATTGAGAGAGCGACAAACGGCAACCTCGTGGAATTCCTAAATAATCAACCGTTTCTTCCAAAGAATAAATAATTCGTGGAATACCATACGTGGACATCCGCATTTTTTGTGTTTTGTAAAATTGCGGATTTGAAAAAGCAGCGAGCCGCTTGATTCGATTCAACGCCCGTTGACTAACTCCGGTTTTGGAAACATACAACCTGTTCGCTTCAACAATAATCAGTTTATCAGGAAAATCTCTGTTTTCAAGTTTCGCTTCCGGTTTTTTTCCTTCCCAAGGTTTAGGTGTTTCTTCGTCATCGGTTTCCGTATTTTCTAACTCGCCCAAACCGTTTCCTTCGCATAATTCGGCAAGCAATTTGTTTACTGTTTCCAATGTAAATTTTTTGATGGAAGCCATATACGACCATTGATCGGGGTAACTTTGGAAGTTTTCATCTATAAATTCACTGTTCTCGTTTTTACGTGCTCCGCCTTGCAAGGGCAAAGCAATCAGGTTGCCGAAACCGCCTTTGGGCATAAAGTCTTGATTAGGAAACATCCGGTCGTAAGAAGTAAACCGAATCTCGTGCCTGACCGACATGGCTTTTGTCAAAAGAGCATTCCCCAATTTTCTCGCAGATACTGCCGGAATCGGCTCTTCAAAAAACAGCCACGCATGAGCTCCATTCCCGGAGCGGGAACGTTCTATTGTTACTTGAATATTCAGTTCTTTACAAACCGAACGAAAAACAGCAATGTCTTTTTGCCAGTTTTCTTCATCAAAATCTATGGCAAGAAATAAACAGGTATCATTCGTCAAAAGTGGATAGATGCCAATAATTCCGGCTCCGTTTTCATCTTTATTGCGCAAATGCTTGTCAATAACATCTTTAGTAAAAGGCAATAATTCCCGTTTGCTACAATCTTTACACTTCATTCGTGTTCTGTCGCAAACATCTCTTACCCATTCGTTTTTGCAAGCGGGAATATAGTAACTGCTTCCATGTTTTTTGCTGTAACAGCGTTTGGCATAGACATCTGTACGTCCACGAAACAGAGACATAAACAATTCTATTTTTTCTTCAGGAAGGCTATATTTGTTTATGGATGATTCGGTTATCGGGATTTCGTTATTTTCTTCTTTCTCGCTAAAATCAACCGACTCTGTTATAGATTTTTCCAAAGCAATATTTTCCAAAGGCAAACCCAAAGCCTTTCGCAGTTGTTTATTTTCAGCGGCTAATGCAAAATTTTGTGCTTCCAGTTCGAAAATCCGCGCTAATAACTCTGATTCGTGCAATGTCAAAAATTATTTTTTTATTTTTTTGTTGAAAATGAAATACTCCCACCATCATCTTTTACTTGTCGTACTATTTCCTGATATTCTTCCGGTAATTCGTTTACAGACATCATCAAACCATCAACCATTACAAAGTTTGCAAACGGATTATTATTTACCATTCTTTTAGTTGAAAACTCACTATCCCAATAACTGAGTTTGAGTAAATTCCTAATTTCTTTTGATTTATTTCCTGTTGTTGACTTCTTTGTCCCGAAGAAATCATTGATGTCATCAATTGAAGTGTATGGTTTGGACGACTTGTCAAACAGAAAATTGATAGTACCCAGTGCGTGAATTACAGCTGCCGCCCAAATGGCGGTTTGTCCGGTTACAAACGGGACATTCCGTTTTCTCCCTAATTTACAGACTAATTTTTCAGCAAGTACTGCGTACTCTTCATTTAGCTTCTCGTTGCAAAAGTGTTTTATAAGTTGAATAATTTCTCGCTGTCTTTCAATGACTTTTTCCTTTTCCATCTTATTAATTATTAAGTGTTTTTATTTTTATCTTTATTTTGGAATATCTGTGCTTATCTTTTTCCATTCCCAAACAATATCATTTTTGCTTTGGTCGTAACTTGCTACGCCCCATAAAGTATATTTGTCGTCTCTCCACGGTGGCATATTGTAGAAAGTATAGACTTCGCAAGAAACATTAATATTCTCTCGTCCGTTTTCTGTTAACCACTTTTGAATAAGCATACATACTTCCTTGCCAAATTCGGGAGCGTCCTTATTATAGTCATCAGGGATTCCTACTTTAGCATTATAAGCAGATTCATTCGTTTTGTTAACGTCAATCTTAACTCGCTTTTGTTCTCCAAGTTTACTTTGGATATAAAGTTTTGCTCGCTCTTGTTCTGCCAATTTGCTAACATTATAAATGTAGGAAATGATTGATGACGAATCATTTCCTGTCTGAGCATTTACACTAATTCCAATAACACTAACTGCCAAAAACACAATTAATTTCTTCATTTTCGTTTAATTAAAATATTAATGAGTACCATTTTTCCTTTTTGCATACAGACCAATAAAATCATCTTCATACTCAATATGCCAATTTAACTGTTCCCATTTTTCTTTATATGTATCGTAAACTTCTTTCAAAGTAGCAGGCACGGGAGATTTACAATTTAAATCATACGATACAGTACTATCCCCTTCTACAATTTCTATATTTTCTATTACCTTTGTCTGAAAAAAGTATTTTAACCGGATATTTACCTTCCCGGTTTGCACGTCTATTGTCTATGATTGTTTTTACCAGCATGTTTTTAGGTTGTTTTGTATAAAAAATTTGCACACTTTTTGCACACTTTCGATTACAAATATGCGTAATTATGTGAAAAAAACGTGCAAATAACCTGAAATATTTACACGTTTTTGTAATTATTTAACAAATAAAAAAGCATTGAAAATCTGTAATTTATTGATTTTCAATGCTTTTTGAAGTGGGCGTTGACGGATTCGAACCGCCGACCCTCTGCTTGTAAGGCAGATGCTCTGAACCAGCTGAGCTAAACGCCCGATTTGTGTTTTTTGTTGCTCTTTCTCTCAAAAGCGATGCAAAGGTAAAACTTATTTTTAATTTTGCAATGATTTCCATTTATTTTTCATCATAAATAATTACTTTTGCAACGTTTTTGGCTTTAAAAATAAACAAATCACATTCGAAAATTATCAATCAACATAAATTCGCTGAACATCATGGCAAAATTTACAAGAGAAGACGCCCTTTTATACCATTCACAAGGGAAGCCGGGAAAAATAGAAGTAGTGCCAACAAAACCACACAGCACACAACGTGATTTATCTTTGGCCTATTCGCCCGGAGTTGCCGAGCCGTGTTTGGAAATAGAAAAAAATCCGGAAACCGCATACGAATATACTTCAAAAGGAAATTTAGTTGCCGTAATCTCTAATGGTACCGCGGTATTGGGACTTGGCGATATCGGCGCTTTATCCGGAAAACCCGTGATGGAAGGGAAAGGATTGTTATTCAAAATTTTTGCAGGAATAGATGTTTTTGATATTGAAATCGACGAAAAAGACCCTGAAAAATTTATCCAGGCAGTTAAAGCCATCGCTCCTACTTTCGGAGGAATCAATCTGGAGGACATCAAAGCGCCCGAATGTTTTGAAATTGAAACCCGCTTGAAAGAAGAATTGAATATTCCTATCATGCATGATGACCAACATGGAACTGCCATTATTTCTGCAGCTGGAATTCTCAATGCCTTGGAATTAGCCGGTAAAAAAATTGAAGATGTGCGTATTGTTGTAAACGGAGCAGGAGCTTCCGCTAATTCCTGTACCAAATTATATATCGCTTTAGGAGTTAAAAAAGAAAATATTGTCATGTGCGACAGCAAGGGCGTAATATCCGTTAGACGCACTGATTTAAACGCATCTAAAAAATTCTTTGCTACCGAACGTAATGTCAATACATTAGCTGAAGCTATTGTCGGAGCAGATGTATTTTTGGGACTATCTGTTGCAGATGTACTTACTGTAGATATGGTGCGTTCTATGGATGATAATCCCATTGTTTTTGCTTTGGCTAATCCTAATCCCGAAATTTCATACGAAAATGCGAAAGCTTCACGTGAAGACTTAATATTTGCCACCGGCCGTTCGGATTATTCAAATCAAATTAATAATGTATTAGGATTTCCATACATATTCAGAGGAGCTTTGGATGTGAGAGCAACCACAATTAACGAAGAAATGAAATTAGCGGCAGTCAAAGCTATTGCCGCATTAGTTAAGGAACCTGTACCTGATGTGGTGAATGCGGCTTATGGATTAACCCGTCTTTCATTTGGTCGGGATTATATCGTTCCTAAACCGGTTGATCCTCGTTTGTTGACTTGGGTATCAACTGCCGTGGCTAAAGCCGCCATTGAATCGGGTGTTGCAAAAAAGACAATTACTAATTGGGATGAATATGCCGCTAAATTGCGGGAATTAATGGGATATGACAATAAAATCATCCGACAATTGACCGACATGGCTAAACAGCATCCAAAGCGTGTCGTTTTTGCAGAAGGTAGCCACGAAAATATGTTAAAAGCCGCCGTAACCGCTAAAGCCGAAGGGATTTGCTACCCTGTATTGTTAGGAAATGACGAAAGAATTGAAAAATTAGCGGCGGAATTGCAATTAGATTTAGACGGCATTGAAATTGTAAACCTCCGACACGATAGAGAAGATGAAAGAAGAACCCGTTATGCAAAAATTCTTGCAGAAAAAAGAGAGCGGGAAGGAGCCACTTTTGATGAAGCCAGAGATAAAATGTTCGAAAGAAACTACTTCGGTATGATGATGGTCGAAACCGGAGACGCAGATGCTTTCATTACCGGAGTATACACTAAATATTCCAATACCATTAAGGTAGCGAAAGAAGTTATCGGTATCCAGGAAGGCTATTCTGATTTCGGCGCAATGCATATTATAACAGGTAAGAAAGGTACTTTCTTTTTAGCGGATACATTAATTAATCGCCACCCATCAACGGAAGCATTAATTGACATAGCGCGCCTGTCCAATCATGCAGTTTCATTTTTTGCTCATGAACCGATAATGGCCATGTTATCTTACTCCAACTTCGGAGCAGATCAGGAAGGCAGTCCTGCAAGCGTACATGAAGTTGTGCGATATATGCATGAAAAATATCCGGAAATAATTATCGACGGGGAAATGCAAGTAAATTTCGCATTGGATAAAAAACTAAGGGATGCCAAGTATCCTTTCACCAAACTAAAAGGTTTAGATGTAAACACGCTTATTTTCCCGAATTTAAGTTCTGCCAATACTGCACAAAAGTTATTACAGGAAATGGGAGTAGGAGAAACCATCGGGCCAATCCAAATGGGATTAAACAAGCCTATCCACTTTACCGATTTTGAAAGTTCGGTTCGCGATATTGTCAATATCACTACGGTAGCAGTTATTGATGCAATTGTGCAGGAAGCGCAGAAAGAGAAAACTTATTCGTAGCGCAATGCGTTAATCGGATCTAACGATGCTGCTTTCTTGGCCGGATACCAGCCAAAGAAAATGCCTGTCGCAGCGCAAACCAGAAACGAAATTCCGACCGCCGGAACGCTGACGATAAATGGCCAATTCAATGCCGCAGAAGCCCCATACGAAAGGAGTAAGCCGAGCAAAATGCCGATTATTCCACCAATCAGGCTCAGAATAATACTTTCGCACAGGAATTGCAGTAAAATATCTTTGTTTTTGGCTCCGATAGACATCCGCAAGCCTATTTCTTTTGTACGTTCTGTTACAGTAACATACATGATATTCATAATGCCGATTCCACCGACAATCAAAGAAATAGAAGCGATGGCTGCCAATAAAACCGTTAGGAAACCGGAAATCGAATCCATCATTTGCAGCATTTCTTGTTGGGTACGTACTTGAAAATCATCTTCCTGGCCGGCTTTTAATTTGTGACTGTCGCGAATAATAGTCTCAATTTCCTGCGTCGCCAAATTGGCTGTTGCTTCCGATTCCGCTGAAGCCATAATCATGTGAATATATGTAATAGCTAATATTCGCTTTTGTACGGTTGAATAAGGGGCAATCACTATATCATCCTGATCTTGTCCCATTTGATTTTGACCTTTGCTTACCAATACGCCGATGATTTTAAACGGTATTTTGTTGTACCGAATCGTTTGTCCCAATGGATTTTCTCCGTTGGTGAAAAGGTTATCCACCACCGTTTTTCCAACTAAGCAAACTTTGGCGGCATTTCGCACGTCTTGTTCGGTAAAATTAGTTCCCGAGTCAATTTCATATTTGCGAATAGAAAGTAGTTCCGAATTACCACCCATCATGCTGCCAGGCCAGTTGTTGGAGCCGTTCACCAATTGTCCGCCGCCATTTACTACCGGAGAAATAGCGCTTACATATTGTGCATTGGCGCGAATGGCGTCCACATCTTTTTCCGTAAGTGTCTGTACATTCGCCGAGCCGATACTTACGCCTCCTTGCCGCTGACTTGTACGCATGACCATAATCAGGTTGGTTCCCATGGAAGAAATCTGGCTATTGATGCTTTGGGAGGAACTCTGTCCTAAACTGACCATAGCGATTACCGACGAAATACCGATAATGATACCCAACATGGTGAGGAATGCCCGCGTTTTGTTGCGGAGCAAAGCAGTATAGGCTATTTTGAATAAATTGAGAATGTTCATTTTTGCATTGTTTAGTAATCGTTACTTACCGGCAAAGCCTCCAAATTTGCTTTTGCCGATTGTGGCTGAACAGGAACGTCTCTCACAATATGTCCGTCACGCAATTGAATGGTGCGACCGGTAAAGACGGCAATGTCAGGTTCATGGGTGACAAAAGCAATGGTTTTCCCTTCGCTGTTTAATTGCTGGAATAGACTCATAATTTCGTAAGAAGTGCGCGTATCCAAGTTTCCGGTCGCTTCGTCGGCTAACAGGATAACAGGGTCGTTTACCAGCGCCCGTGCAATCGCTACCCGTTGTTGTTGTCCGCCCGACAGTTGGTTGGGAAGGTGCATCATCCGGTCTTGTAAACCGACTTGTTCCAATGCGTGGACAGCTCTTTCCCTGCGTTCTTTGGAGGAAATCGTGTTGTTATAAAGCAAAGGTAATTCTACGTTTTCCACAGCTGAAGTTCGAGCTAAGAGGTTATAAGATTGAAAGACAAATCCGATTTTCCGGTTGCGTAAGGTGGAAAGTTCGTCTTTGCTGCGTTGGCTGACTGCAGTTCCATCGATAAAATATTCACCTGAAGTCGGCCGGTCTAAACAACCCATAATGTTCAACAAGGTAGATTTACCGCTTCCGCTGGCTCCCATGATGCTTACAAATTCACCGGAGCTAATCGTAAACGAGATGCCTTTCAAGGCATGTACCTCTTCGCTTCCCACTTGGAATACCCGTCTAAGCTGTTCTATTTTAATAATATCACTCATTAATTATTAATTCATTGTCAATTATCAATTACGTCTACCACTACCACCTCGTTGTGGCATTAATGGGTTACGCGTAGGAGCTCCCGAAGTAGCATCTTTGGCGGTAGTCGCAGACAAAAGCACTTTATCGCCTTCTTTTATATCATTCGAACGTATAATTGTATTCACTCCGTCGGAGATACCCAATTCAACCCTGCGCCGGGCGATAGTATCGTTCACTTCTACCCAGATGGCTTTTTTATTGCCCGTTGCATGGGAGAAATTTGGCGTTGCGCCTGCATTGACATTAGGTGCACCGTTTGCGGCGGGAGTTTTGCTTTCTGTTTTTGCCGGCTCTTTCTTGGGTTTCATTTTGAAATATTTGAAGACATCATCTGTCGGCGTAAAATGCAATGCTTCGTTCGGAACGACAAGTCCTTTCTCTATCTTCGTAACAATCGTGATATTAGCTGTCATGCCGGGGAAAAGTTTTTCTTCGGGATTTGGAGCATCGATAATGACCGTGTAGGTTACGACATTATTGGTAACGGTAGGTTGGAGACGCACTTCGTTCACATGTCCGTTGAAAGTGTTGTCGATGTAGGCATCAACCGTAAAAGTAACCGGTTGTCCGACCCTGACGTTTCCTATGTCTGCTTCATCCACATTTGCTTCAACTTGCATTTTGGTCAAGTCGTTTGCAATGGTAAAAAGGGTAGGGGTGTTAAACGAGGCGGCAACGGTTTGTCCCTGATCAACGGCACGGTTAAGTATAACGCCGTCAATAGGTGAGAGAATTTCTGCATACGATAGGTTTACGTTTGCCTTGTGTAAATTGGATTGTGCCGTTTGCACGGAAGTTTGCGCTTGAGAAAGTTGATTTACAGCATCTTCGTAGGCAACTTGCGTAGCAGCCTTTTGGTCGTAGAGTTGCTTGACGCGGTCGAAATTCTGCTGTGCAAGCAGTAAAGCGCTTTGCGCACTCGTAACACCCGCCTTTGCCTGGGTTTGCGCTTCGATAAGTGTTGATTTGTCGATTTCAGCCAACAATTGCCCTTTTTTCACGTGCGAATTGAAATCGACAAGAATTTTGTCCACAACGCCGGAAACTTGTGTGCCGACAAGTACTTGATAGACAGGCTGCACATAGCCTGTAGCCGTAACAGCCTGCTGCACGGAATCCTGATGTACTACGGATGTATTGATTTGCAATCCTCCTGTTTCTTTTTTGCGTATCAGAAAAAATACCACCAACAGCACAATCACTGCTGCGATAATAATCATTATTGTTTTCTTTTTCATATTTATTGAATCATTTTTTAATTTCTAATTAAACAAATCATATAGTAACAGGCACACCCATATACACGTCTAAAATTTTTCGCTGCAAGATGAATTCGTATTTGCTTTGAATATAATCATTTAATGCACTTATGTAGTTATTTTGCTGTTGCAGTAAATCTACGGCAGTGATCGAGCCTGAATTGAATTGTGCCCGGTAAGCATTAAAAGTTTTTAAATAAGCGTTTTGTCTGATATTGGTTGCCTGATATTTGTGGTAGGCAGATACAATCGATTGATATTCGGTAACTACGGTTTGTTGAATGTTCAAATCGCTTTGTTTCTTATCCAATTCTGCTTGTTGTAAGGCAATCCGGCTTTGCGCCACTCTCGACCGGGTACGGCTGTTGTCGTAAATCGGAATGCTGAGTGAAAGTCCGATTTGCTGGTTAAAATAGTTAGAAAGCTGTGTACCGAAATTATCGTAATCCGTATGATTGGTTCCGATGCTTCCGTGCAGGCTGAGTGTAGGTAAATAATTGGCTTTCGCCATTTTAAGACCTATTTGGGCAATGTCGATATTGTACTGGCTGATTCTTAAGTCCGGCAACGTTTGATTTGTTTGGTTTAAAACTTCATCTACGGAAGGCATCAAACTCATCAATTGTATGGAAGCTGTATCTGGAGAAATAACTTGAAGGCCGTCCGTGGCCGGCATGGAGAGTAAGTTCTTCAAAGTTAACAAACTATTATCATGAGAGATTTGCGTGTTGAGAACATTGAATTGGTCATTAGCATATTGGGCTTCAAGCAATAAATAATCACTTTCTAATATTTGGCCTTGACTGAATTGTACTTTGCCTTGATTCAACTGTTCTTCGCTGGCTTTGACGACAAATTCCTGATATTTGAGTAGTTCTTCATTACCCAAGATTGTCAAAAAAGCTTGCAAAATCTGAATAGTCAGATTGTTTTGGTATTGGGAAGTTTGATAAGACGACTGTTCTTTTTGTAATTTGTTTTGTTCTATGGCATTGGAGATATTTCCGCCTTGGTACAAGGTCATGCTGGTACTCAAGCCATAATTGCCGTTCCATGAAGAACCGGCGATTTTGCTATTGTTTAAGTTTTCACCTAAAGAAGCGTTCAGATTGGGAAGACGTTCCATTTTGGATTGTTGGTAAGCATCGTTCTTGGCATCTTCCGTCAGTTTCACAGATTGAAAATTGTAGTTATTTCCGAAGGCATAATTCAAACAATCTTCCAGTGTAAAATGATAATCGGCGGGAGCTTTGTTCTGAGCCAAAGTGATTCCTGCCGATATTAAAAATATAAAACCTAAAACAATTTTTTTCATGTTACTTTTGTTTTGACGACAAAGGTAATACTTTCCGAGTTTTTTGTTATAATAATTCACAGCAAAATAAATATTTTACCTATTTTTCAATACCTTTAGATTTTTTCAATTCTGATTTTTTTACTGGAACACATTTGGAATAATAATAATAATTAGGTCAAACTCATTCCATACCGTTTACAATAGGGTATGAAGACAACGGGCTAAATGATATGGCTAAAGAATTTTCCGATTATCTTCTTGCTACTAAAAACGATATAGAGAACGATAAAAATATTTTACATTTTGAAACGAACAGAGAAGGATTTGAATATTTGGAAAGTTTAGTGAAATGAAAATAGAATACCATAAAAATTTTGTTAAACAGTTTTCCAATCTACAAAAGAAAGCACTATTAACCGACTGTCTGGAATTTTAGTCGGTTAATAGTGTTTTTTATTACATAATTTTTCACTTTTTAGTTTATTTTATGTGACAAAGATAAAAAATAAAAAGCAATTATCTGTTTTAGATAATTGCTTTTTTTTGGAATATTTATCTTTTGATTATTAGCTGTTTTCCGGACGAAGTTTACGAACGACAGCTCCTGTTCTCCACATTTCGCTTTCACGCAATGCTTTTAATTCTACTTCCAGTTTTTCGCGGTAATCAGGTTTGGAATTACTGTCGATAGAACGCTGGGCTTCGTTCCCGCAAGCTACTTCTGCGTATAATTTTTGGAAAACAGGTTTTGTAGCATCGTGGAAAGGTCCCATCCAGTCTAAAGCGCCACGTTGAGCTGTTGTAGAACAGTTGGCATACATCCAGTCCATTCCGTTTTCTGCAAATAAAGGCATCAACGATTGAGTTAATTCTTCTACCGTTTCATTGAATGCTTCGGAAGGAGAGTGACCATGTTCGCGTAATACCTCGTATTGCGCCAATAAAATCCCTTGAATAGCGCCCATCAATGTACCGCGTTCTCCTGTTAAATCGGAATATACTTCACGTTTAAAATCAGTTTCAAACAGATAACCGGAACCTATTCCAATTCCTAAAGCCATAACCCGGTCTTTAGCACGGCCTGTTGCATCTTGAAAAATAGCATAGCTGGAGTTTAGTCCGCGTCCTTGAAGAAACATACGACGTAAAGTGGTTCCGGAACCTTTGGGAGCAACCATTATCACATCAATATCGGCAGGAGGAATAATTCCGGTTCTTTCTTTATAAGTAATACCGAAACCATGAGAAAAATACAATGCTTTTCCTGCTGTCATAAAGGGTTTGATACGAGGCCACACTGCAATTTGAGCAGCATCGGAAACCAAAAACAATACAATGCTTCCTTTTTTTACAGCTTCTTCAATTGGGAAAAGGGTTTGGCCTTCCACCCATCCGTCTGCTATTGCCTTGTTCCATTCTTTTTTAAATTCGGGAGCCTGACCGACAATTACCTTGAAACCGTTATCACGTAAATTGAGCGATTGTCCGGGACCTTGAACGCCATATCCGATAACGGCGATGACTTCGTTTTTCAATACTTCTTTTGCTTTTTCCAATGGAAATTCGTTGCGGGTCATTACATTTTCGTCAACACCGCCAAAATTCATTACTGCCATTTTTTGCTAATTGTTAAATTGATAATTTGTAAAAATACTATTAATTAATTTATTTTTTTAATAGGTTGATAATTAGTTTATTATGAAATTTAGATGCCCAAAAGCATCCCGATTTTTTTTTTTTTTTGAGGAAAAATGGTCAAAAAATAACTTATAATACATTGAAAATCAGTTGTTTATGGCAGGTTGATACCCTTACTGACGTCAGTAAGGGTACCCCTCTACAGCCTATTTGTGCCAAACAATTCTACTCCTACATATAGATTCTACTCCTCTTTTTGTGTCGATTAGAAATTCGTTTGGATTTATTTCCTGTTTATATAATTTTAATTTTTCTCCGAAAATACCTTCAGCTAAATATACCATTTCAAATTTTCGAATATCATTTTTTCTAAACATCTCTAAATCAAAGATATTCAATGTGTGTTCCATATATTTAATGCTATTCATGTGGCGATTTATATCAATATCGCTATATCTAACGGAATATCCCATAACCGGTTCCCCGTTAACTTCAGGTATTTTTGCCGGTTTTTCGATAGGGCATTCTATCGAAGTATCGATATATTCCATTAAATCAGGGCGCCAGCTCAAAAGGTCTTTAGGGCGTCTTGTTTGCATATCTATAGCCGCCCATATTGTCTTGGCATATCCGATGACTTTACCATGCTGATTAAGAAATCTCAAACAGCGTTGAGTGAAAAAACGGGTAACGTCTTCTATCCAAGTTTCTATGGTTATATCTTGATCGTATCCGGGATATTCAAGCATTTCGATTGATAAACGGGATAATACCCAAGCGGAACAGTCCTTTGATATTTCTTCATAGCCAAACCCACGCTGTTGGGCATGAATTGTTGCGGCTTGCAGAATAAAATTTCCAATCACCGGAAGTGTTGCCTTTTCTTTGAAATCGCACATATAAGAATCTATGTGGAATTTGAATGAGCCTATTTTGGATGACATATTATCTTTTTAATTTTTCTTCCATTGCAGCCAGCATATCGCTTAATCTTTCAACCTTTGATTTGGTGATAGCTACACGTCCCGACCGAATGAATTGTAATACTCCGATTTTTTCGCTCAATTCTTTGAAAAGTGATTGAGTTTCTGCATAGTGCCCCGTTTTTTCAAAAACAATCCAAGAATCGGTGATGTCTAAAATCCGGGCGTTATATCTTCGTATAATATCTTCAATAGAACCGAATTCCAATATTTTTTTGGTCGATATTTTATACAAAGCAATTTCCTGATGAATCAAATCTTCGTCTGTATTGTAATATGCTTTAATAATATCAACCCGTTTATCAATTTGTTTTACGACTTTTTCGATAATATCTTTATCGGAATAAGTTGTAATCGTAAACTTATGAATACCTTCAATGGCAGATGGAGAAACGGAAAGCGTTTCGATATTCAACCGTCTGCGAGTGAATATAATTGTGATTTGATTCAGCAATCCTACCGTGTTTTCCGAAAAGATTGTTATCGTATATAATGTTTTATTTTCCATAACCAATTTCTATTACGTTATTCAATTACCTAACAATATATTAGTAATACAAGCTCCGGCAGGTACCATCGGATAAACCATGCCTTTCTTTTCTACTCTGACTTCCAACAGATAAGCTCCTTTTGTATTTAGCATCTCCCGGATAGCAGCATCTAAATCTTCGCGTTTTTCTATTTTTTTTCCGGGAATATCGTAAGCATCGGCAATTTTGATGAAGTCAGGGTTTTTCATTACAGTTTCGGAATACCTTTCTTGATAAAATAATTCCTGCCATTGTCGAACCATTCCCAAAAATTCATTGTTCAGCAGGATTATTTTTACATTTATATTCGATTGCATGATGGTTCCAAGTTCTTGTATGGTCATTTGCAAACCACCGTCGCCGACAAACAGACATACTGTGCGGTCGGGAGCTCCCATTTTGGCTCCAATAGCGGCCGGCAATCCGAATCCCATTGTTCCTAAACCTCCGGAAGTTACTACACTGCGTGATTGTTTGAATTTAAAATAGCGGACGCCCATCATTTGGTTTTGACCTACATCTGTTACCAGAATGGCATTATTTCCGGTTGCTTCCGTTACTTTATTGACGACTTCTCCCATTTTAATCGGGCCTGTTTCGGGATATAATTCCTTTTTGATAACTTGTTCTAATTCTTTTTCGTAGGGATACTTAAATTCGTTCCTCCATTCGATATGTTTATTGTTTTTCAATAGTTTTGTTACTTCAACAAGCGTATCTTTGGCATCTCCCAAAACGGCAACTGTTGTTTTTACATTTTTGTCGATTTCTGCCGGATCAACATCAAAATGTATTATTTTGGCTTGCTTAGCGTATGTTTTTAAATCTCCGGTTACGCGGTCGTCGAAGCGCATTCCGATAGCTATCAACACGTCACATTCATTTGTTTTAAGATTAGGCGCCATATTTCCATGCATACCTAACATTCCTACATTAAGAGGCTCATCGCTTGGTAGCGCCGAAAGACC
>Ga0123357_10006281_pt1 | contig 14447 bp, 11 predicted proteins | sample TergutEmb28metaG_FD_89873 | JGI IMG/M metagenome (GOLD analysis project Ga0123357, IMG submission 89873) | Embiratermes neotenicus P4 segment gut microbial communities from Petit-Saut dam, French Guiana - Emb289 P4 | ecosystem: Host-associated > Arthropoda: Insects > Digestive system > Gut ...
ATCAATAAGTGTGTAACAGCTGTCAAAGTTTCAAACTTCACTGGCCATTATCTCCCAAACCGTTCAACTTTGGATATAGGTGTTTTGGGGTTTTTCGGTATAGTTTAACATAAGGAACTCCCTTCCGAAGTCTGGTCCGTTCCTCCTGTTACACCCTGTATATATATACCAAAGAAATGAATAAAGAAGTACGTCAGTTCAATTAAATAAATAACTTATTAACCCAATGTAACCCTACCAGACCAAAAGTAACAATATCCACCCTTACGTATCCAAGCTATTAAATTCCGCTTTACCAATAGGGAAGGAGGCCCCGGAACCCATTGAATGGGTGGGCACATGAGCCAGTATCGACGTTTTGGAGAAGAGTAAATTTTTTGCTTCTACCGGGATTTGTAGCCCGTAACTTTCAGCTCATAGCCAAATTGCATACTGACTACGCTTTTTTGGCTAATATGTTGAAAGTAACAGAACTATAAATCATAAGTCATGATTGTCCAGGACCCTTTTAAATGTTACAAATTACCATAACAGCACATATTTACAGTGTAGTTTACCCATAAAATGAACCACTTCACTCTAAACACATGGTAATCCTGCTATAAACCCTGGAGCTTGAGTACAAAACTTTTTCGACACTACTCGCTGTACTGTCATACGTGATGTTGTTTCAAACGGCGGGGATAAGCGTTGGTTCTCCGTGATTACGTTGGTAATCTTTGTATTGGTGTGAATGTATTGTTGTTTAGTGTGGTGCGTGAATTTCACTTCATGTAAACTCGTAGAGCAAAGTTGGTACTGTTAGTTCACAATTTGCCACAGAAATGGTGGTGAATTTTACTAGCATGTGTCGTTTGTGTATGGGAGAGAAAGATTCTTTGCTGCCCCTGTTTGATGATGCATCTTTACCTGAACGAATTACAACATTAGTGCCTGTCCTGAAGGTTAGTTTGTTCATCTCTCAAATGAAACCTGCCTTTTATTTGGATAGTTCGAAACATTGTAAGTGGATGGAATGAATAAACTAAAATAAACTGTATGTTGTAGTTTCCGAGGTGATAGCCGGTTCCAGTATTGGTAGTTGTAATCCGTATTTTAGCTCATTTGATACTTAAAATTCATACCCGGTGTTTAGGTACCTTATAGCATTCGTTGTGGAACGTACATATACCATGCCATTACTAACGTAAGAAGACTTTGGAACTTCGCACAGAAGGTGTGAATTATTAAACGTTAACTGTAACGTAAATAATTCGGAGGACTTACCCGAGGTGGTATGATGAAGGTACACCCATTTTGGTTTTTTGATGGCAGTTTTGCGAACAGAAACTTCATGATGACAAGAATCGTACTGTAACCATAAAAGCTCCGATTCTTTTTGTGTGGCTGTAACATGACTGCTTTGCAACATTGCTTTAAGCTAGTTTATTTCAGTATTAAAGATATGGATGAATGAAGCATAATTTTGGCCTTCCTCTGTAAGCTGTAGTACCTAGAGCCATGTTCATAGCAATTGAAGCTTGTACCTATTCCCCGTCATCGCTAGAGATACACTGTAAGGGTACAGTTTACAAAGGAAGCACAAAATAATGTATGAAAGAGTAATTATGCATTTATATAATTGCTTGAATTAGTTAGTTTACACAGCACTTTAGGGCACAGGTGTAGATCTCACTGCCCAGTTCCCACATCTGGCACTTGTACCATTGTACCTGAAGCTTCAGTTGCTTTAGCTGCACCTAAAATGAAACTAAAATGCGCACTCTTATTCGAATATTCTTCACTTGCTTGCTTCATTCAAGACTTGGGCTACTTCAGAGTGTTACAAGTGTAATTCTTCTCAGAGTTTGAAACACTTTTTATTATGTTTGTTATTTGGAATGTTAGCAATAGGTAGTAGGTAATTACAGTGCCACTGATATGTCGATTTTCTTGCTGTAAGGTGTTTGTTGGTGATGGCCTGCCAGCTCAAGTGTGTGAACGTTGTGTTCACCAAGTGAATGAATCTTTCACCTTCAAGCTACAGTGTGAGCGTTCAGATGCCACATTACGGCAGTTCATCAGATCTCAGGCCATGGAGGTAACTGGATAAATTTAGTTACATATTAGTTTTGGAAATGAATGCAATCCCTTAAGTGTTAAATAGCTGCGTGTAATAGCCATATAGGCTTTTACTGTATTAATATATGCCTACACTTTGCACAATGGTTAATATAAGATATTTAAATTCCACTAAAAATTAGATATATAGATGTGGCACAACTTTTGTTTATATTTTGAATATAAGACATTGGTAGAATATTTCAAACAGTTTTCTTAGATTTTCACAAATCACCCTTCTGAGAAACTATTTTGTTATTCAACTTCCAAATAATCTAACTTTGGAACAGTAAAGAGTTTCTATAACCCTGTGGCACTGGCGTTAATTGCCCAGTGTATTCTGCAAAAGACCCAGGATTTAAATGGCTGCCCATAGTTCGCATGTTCTTGGCTGATAATTTTAGGTGACATTTGATTTTCCCACCATTTCACTGGGCATTGGCTAGTCATCTGTTGTTGCCGAAGGGTTAGATGCCATTATGATTACAGTAAGTTACAGCACAGATTTCACAGAACTTTAGAGCCTATTTCATGTCTCATAGTATGTTTAAACAAACATTTGTGAGTTATTAGGGTATTAAAGTTGAATAGAATCTTCATACTCTTTGTATGTTCTTATGATAGCCCCATGATCACCAAACATTATGTTGGGAAAGGGACAGGAGGCCATGAGTATACCATAAACATGTACAAGGTGGAGCAGAGGAAATGCATGTTTTTCATATAAGAATAACTTTGTTTATTTTCAACATAAAAAAGTTTTAATTACACAAAAAAGAAGGTATTTTAATGCATTTTTAAAGTGCATACCAAATTATGTATGGAAAATAATGTCAGTCAGATGACATCCTTCTTGTCAGACACACATTCGGAGCCTCTCTTCAAAGTCCTGCATCGCACGCTCCAACATTTTTTGCGGCACAGCTGCGATTTCTTGACGAATGGGAAGTTTCAGCTCTTCAATTGTGCGTGGTCTGTTCTTGTACACTCTTCATGACAGATCCGGTAGTTCTAAATGCTTCAACCCATCGGAGTATAGTGTTTCGATCTGGAATTGCACCTCAACGCTCAACATTGAACTTTCGACGGAGAAGACGTTGGACAGTAACTACACAATCACTTTTTCTAAAAAACTGCTTGACAGCAAACACACAATGCTCTACATTCCAGTGCGCCATGGCTACTGAAACTGCATTGTCTGAGCTGTCTGCCGGCTCACACCCGTCATCAACCCCACCCTTGCCGAGTACTAGCAATTTAAAAAACATGCATTTGCTCTGCTCCATCCTGTATTATTTCATCTGGGTGTGATACAGTGTTATGTTTGCCAGAAATAATAATTGTGCATTGAAAATATGTGACCTACATCTGTCCACTGATTGTGATCAGATTTCTTGTTTTCTATTTGCAGCCACCTACAGCTGGAAATGTCGATTACTGCTGGACACTTGCGGAAGTCAAAGTTGAAGTTGATGAAGAAACTGGTGCTGAAGAGAACAGTACACATGTGGCAAGCACTGAGGAGCAGAGGTTGGTGGGCTTAAAGTTGCGACTAAATCACACTAATCTGTTTATCCAAACAGCAGTGTATTTCATTTGCTGCAAAACATGTTTGACTCAAAGTGATGAAAGTGAAGCTGGTAGTAAATATTTGGAAACAAGAGTTACATCACCTTGATATATTAGGTAGAGTTAAACTCCACAAGAAATGAAAGTGACCAGTTTAGACTTGGCCTGCAGAATGAAAATACTGAAACTTAAAAGGCATTCATTTTGGTATTAAGAAATATAAACTGAGTTTCAGTGGTACAAAACTTTTTTTGTTTGTCAGACACCGGCATAATTTTCATTACTGTATGCAAGAGGTTTGGGAAACAAATAGTTTTGAACTCGGTAATAACAAATCTTTCCCAAATGTGCTCTTCTCAACATTAAGACGTAACTTCTGTTCTTCAGGCATTTATGTACAGCACTAATATTGTGACATGGCAGTTGTACCATGCATGTGTGTCCTGTTTAATTGTAACATCTCTGGCAGATTGTCCGAGGAAGTTGGTTTTCTTCACGGCAATGAAAGCATGTGGTCTGATCTTCCTCCTGGAGTGTCCAGTGGAAGCAGTGGCATCAACATAATGGATGATCCTGTGGTGGACAACACTGAAGTAAAGTCTGAGACAGCATTTTCAGGGGGGAAATATGACAAGATCATTACTACAGAAGGTCAGAAGCATGATGCAGATGCAGAAGCAAAAGGAACTAGCACGTGGCAACCATGTATGGATATCAGGAAGGTCAGGAAGCAGAGTGCTGCACAATCTGGAAATTTTCATGCAGAGGAAGGTGCTGCACAAAGTTGGTTGGCTGGCAGAAAGACAACAAATGCGAATGATTCTTGTTTACAAGAAGAGAAGTGTATTTCAAATGCCATACCTCATGATATTTTGATTAAGGGTGTAGATGAATTACAGACACAACCAAAACCTGAGGTTGACAGAAAACGGTTTTTATGTCATGACTGTGGAAAGATATTCACTCTGAAACATCAACTTCAGGGCCACTTGCGGACTCATACAGGAGAAAAACCTTACTGTTGTTCCGTGTGTGGGGAGACTTTTGGTTTTGGAAGTTGTTTGAGAAAGCATATGAGGATTCATACACTTGAGAAACCATATCTGTGCACTGTATGTGGTAGAAGTTTCAGCCGTGGTGACACACTCACAAAACACATGAGGGGACACACAGGTGAGAAGCCTTATCACTGTAGTGTTTGTGGTAATAATTTCGGACGACGGAGCACTCTCATTAACCATATGAGAGCACACATGGGAGAAAAACGTTACTTGTGTACTGAATGTGGTTGGAGGTGTGTTCAGAGTTATGACTTAACAAAGCATATGAGGTGCCATGCAGGTGAGAAGTCTGTGCGTTGTCAAGTGGAAGGTAGGGGTTTGACATTTGTATGAGAAAGAACATTTTTTTAATACTGTCACAAGCATTGTGGTCAGTTTGAAACCTTTGTCTGTGGCAGGGGATTTTAAATCCACCAATACTATGGGGCTGAGCTGCTTTTAAACTTGAGGGTAATGGTATTGGTGTGGGACAAACCCAGTGCTGGACAAAGAGTGTACAGTTTGCACCAATGCTGTGCATGGCCAGTAAAGGTTAACACTGTTGTGTCGATCATAAATTTTTAAAGATGGGAGAAAACATTCCTAACTTAACCTAGAATAGGTTATACAATTCCATATTTCTTATATGTTCATAAACCTACACAGATGAGGATTTATTAATTAAATCATGTTTTATATCTTGTGTACAAGGCGTATTGATTCCAATTACACATCAATACACATTACGATATCCTGCTGTCTTAAACTTTTATTGTTTCTGATAGGGGCTTCAATATAACACACAAAATAATTTTGACCAGTGTTCTGTTTTTGGTTGATAAGTCACCATGACCATTTTTCAAGTGCAAGAACACTCTTGTATCTAACACTGTTTAATTTCTTGGCAACAATTTTAATGCCTAATGCCATATCTGTAACAGAACACTGGTCACAGGCAGAACCACATTAAGGGGTGGGCCAGCCAGGCTGTTGGAATAATTGGAAATATGATGGCAGTAAACTCAAGTTGCCACATGCACCTTGTAACATGATTGGCATGTATGAGTCTACAGCACCAGTTGCATTATATTTATGCCTGTTACAATTTAATGTTTGTCAAAATTATTAAATGAATGGACTTAAGACAAGAGTTATAAAATTTAGAAACGGAAATAAGTCAGAGAATTTTTTCTAATTCTAGGACAAATTCTATAGAAAAATAAATATATCATTTTACTTATACAAGAAGCCATACAGTTCATCATAATCTAATACAAATATGAAATGAAGTAAATAAAAATTTGATTTTTCAATACCTTAATATTATGCTTTAGAAAACCCATTTTAGTACATTGCCAAATCACTTGCATCCCAGCAGCTGGTGGTTACACACCACTGATATAGACCTTCAGAAGGAATTGAAAATGCCGACGTAGCAAAGTGAACATTTCGAGATGTAAACATTTAATAAGGTGCTAATTATCTGAACAAACACAACGTATAGCTCTAGTGCAATAGTCTTTTGTTATACACTACAACATGTTTTGGCTGTCCAGAACAGCCATCATCAGGAAGATGTCTGATACACAAAAAGAAATATAAAGGGAGAGACTCCTCTCTATACATTGTTATGAATTATAATAATATTATTCCAAAAACAGAATAATAAGGTTAAAACTAATAAGTAACCATGTTACAGAATTCCTTTGGTATAATCTATGTGGAACCCTAAAATAAATGAGATAAAAAGCAAGGTAATATGTGATAAAAAATGAGTAATGAAAAAGACTTCCCAGTCTATGTTTGCCATATATTGACACAAATCCTCACGCCTTGCTTTGTGAGAACCTTAAAATGGAACACTCGAGTTTTATTGCTTGTTCTTAACCCTAATTTTTGAAAGACTTTTCATTGCTCATATTTTTTATCTTTTATCACATTTAACCTTGTTTTTTATATAATTTATTGTACCATTCCACATAGATTATACAAAAGGAATTCTGTAACATGGTTATGTATTAGATTTAACCTTATTATTCCATTTTTGGAATAACATTGTTATAATTCATAGCACTGTGAGAGTCCTCTCTCCCCTTGGTGTTCCTTTTATGTAGCTCACAGCTACTTGATGATGGCTGATCTGGACAGCTGAAACATGTTTTAGTGTATAATAAAAGACTATTGTACTAGATCTATGTGTTGTGCTTGGTTGGATAATTAGCATCTTATTGAGCAGTACACAAGGGACAGTGTCACCAAAGATAAATATTTATGTTAATATTAATTGAACAACTGTATTTCCTGGATTCTAAGAAGCAGCTTGATCACATTTTACAATGTGGGGGTATGGAAACTGAAGTAACTTGGACTGCTGGATCCTTGCACATGGGACAGATATGTCGCTATGAAACATAGGTAACTAACAGTCTATACTACGTAACATCTCAGAAGAGCAAAAATATAATCTGAACTAGCCAATATTATTCCTGTGCTTGTGTTGCAGAAAAGACAGTTTCAGATTTTTCTAAGTGAGGTGAATTCAGTGTACCAAGGACTATTTATATGAAATTATGTTTGTTGGTTTAGACAAGGTTCTGTTCGTATAAAATTTCTTTCTTTTTGATGAATGATTGTCATCTCAAGTTATGTGATGTTTAGATCAATGTTCTCTTAAAGATTTTTACTACATTTAAAACATTTGGACATCACATTACAGGGATTTGCAAAACAACCAATGTTATGTTTGATAACATAAAAGCTTTGAAATCAAATTGAAAATTTTTAATCATGTCACAGACCATGGCACTGCTAAATGTTTCCGAAACCCACAAAAAACACATGACTGATCTTGAAATTCATGATAAACCATTCAGAGCCTTCAAATGCAACTTTCAACTGTCACTCATTCAACTATCAAACCATTCTCTTACTCCACTGGTCATTAGCAGATATTGCAAAATTCATAAAATATGCAGTGTAATATTAGAGAAAATGGCATTTGCAAAGGTTGCAGTGGACCAATTTGAATGGGTCTGAGAGGCATGTGATTTAGGGAGCAGCTGAATTAAGACGCAAAATTTTGTCAGTTTAAGAGTTGTACTAGGAAGTATTGAAAGAAATCAGATCAGTACTATAAATAGCAAAACTTGAATCTCTGTAAGTCTAGAATGCCAGTCCTGAAATTCTGACTTTGAAAATTGCAGTGGTAGCAGTATTATCAGTATTTTCATCTACATATTCATGTGATACATTGTTTTAGTAATTAACTGTATCAGATCTCACTGTAATGAAGAAGTTACTGCTGCATGGGTGTAGCCCTCAAAATGATGCATGAACCTGGTGTAAAATATCTCTCATCCTTGGTGTAGCAGAAAAAAAAAAGTCTCACTGATAGAAAGTTTATGTCTTCCTTGTTTTGTTGTATATTATAGTATGAACCAAGATTTATCATTATTTACTTTTTTACTGTCCCAGTGACATTTCTTTTGTTGCTTATAAAGGTATTACTTCTAATGTCTTTTTTAATAATACAATTTAAAGCAATACAAATTTACTACAAATTATTTAAAAAGGCTTCCTAATATGCTTGTACCGATTTTAATCTCACTGTTATCATTTCTTTTTAGTAAAACAACACAAATACAAGTAAATACAAGAAAATTAAACAAAAAGAACAAATATTAAAAATTCTTTTAGTTTCTTACAGATTATCACTGGTCTCTTATTATTGCCATAATGCCATTAATTTTGCCTGTTGTGAAGAACTAGTTATAAATAACATTTAATTTCTAAAGCTGTCTCATTTAAAATAATTCAGAACCATTCTTGTTTGCCTAACCAGTGAATCCTAATAACACTTTCATGCATTTTGTTCTCTCTCTCTCTAATAATTTCTATAACAGCAGCAGCATAAACAATAATAATAAACATGATTACAATATTTAAGTTATATTTATTGCATTAGTCTTTTAAAAAATGGAGCAGTAATAGCCTCAGCTGCTTCCCCATTTTCCTCCACACTGCATTTCTCAACAATCCTCTTACTATGGTATACAGTATATTAATTATAGTGAGTAACAATTAACTATGAAAGATATATTGTCTGCTCAATATTCCCATGGGCATGCATGCAAGAGGATTCTCTGAATATTATCTGGGATTTGCGTACATGTCCTCAAGAAGATTCACCAGCCCTGTCCTAGGCCAGAAAGTTTAAACAGTGGCAGTTGAAGATATACCAAGAGCCTGGGGTGGCCATATGTCTCAGGCCAGCCCTGGTCATGGAACATATATACACTTATAAGATTGTTACAATAAAAACTGGCACTGAAATCATTAATACAGGATTCCCATTTGTTGTATTAGAGGTCCATATTAATAAATATGAGTACGAACCAGAAGGAGATAATAAGGTTTAGGGGTTTGTGGTAATAAACTCTGATTTAACTGATAGATATTTAGGTACTATATCACTGCTAACCCAGACAACTTTACAAATACTGGCTCATTAATTAAGGAAATCTCTAGAAAGCACCTGAATGTGACAGTGATCCTATGTACAGTATTACATTACATATATCAGTTTATGCCCAAGAAAGAATAATATCAACCATATCACTGGAAGAGTTATGAATTTAAGAAACTGCACAATGATGATCTTCATGATTTGTTTTCCTCATAAAATATTATCCAAGTGATCAAATCAAGAAGAATTAGATTGGCAGGGCATGGGACATGAGGTGTGCATATAGGGTTTGGTGGGAATTGAGGGAAAGAGACCATGTGGAAGATCTAGGCATGGACTAGACTGCTCTGGCTGGCGATACAGACAGTTGGTGGGGTCTTGTGAACCCAGTAATGAGCTTTCAGGGAATTTCTTGACTAGCTGAGGAACTAAGAGTTTCAAGGACTGCTTGCCATGGAATGAGCCAGCTAGTCTTTCAGCACAATGTATAGACTGAGGATGAAGAAAGCAATGTCTCAGTACAGCCTAAAGTCATATTTAATACAGCTTGTGACAGAAAAATTGTGGCTTATAACAAGAACATTAGAGCAGAAAAATCATAGACATTATCAATTTCTTAACATTACATATATGGAAAGGTATTGCATACAACAAGGTTTTTTTTCCTGGAACTTTTATCCATCTCAAGCTAATTATAGCTGGTCTGCAAAGGTACTACAATGGACTGAATATCTTTACTTTAAGGTATTACTGATTACAATGTAGCGTACTTCCTGACTTGTTCCTCTTTCCATCTGCTGATGAAAGGTGCAATGTCTTTGAAACAAAGACAAAATCAACTGCACAGAACAGCATGATGCTAAATTTGGCATAAGATTTCCTTTTATCCTTCCTGAGCCATACATACAGACAACAAATTATCCCATACATTATAACATTTCACTTTTAATATGTTTGCTGGTTGCTGCTACCAGAGCCCCGCTTTTGTGCATGCCTAAGAAGCATGAGAAATACAGAAGATGAACATTTCAGAGACATTTTTCCATCTTAGCATGTACTATTCAGAGTTCTATACATGTGCACGTGAACAAACCACTTTACTTTGTAGCTTCCAGATGTGACTGGAACTGGGTAAGATCAAGGGTCAAGACTTTGCTTATTAAACACTCTCCAACCTGGAACAAAAACATGTGTATTACTGGCACAAAATGTCTGGCAGAAGAAACCAGAGTGACTGTGGACAAAGTTCTAAATTAATTCCAGCCACCTTACAATCTGTTTCTCTAAAAGCTACTTTAGTACAGGTAGCCCTTGGTTTGCAGTGTTTTTTTGGTGACAATCAAAATGACAGTTTTGAGCACAACGCCAAAAACATTAAAAAATCTATAAAAATTTTCAAAAATGCACAATTATAAATACTGGATGTGATGTAAAGAAACAGCACAGCCCATCTGAGATGACAACTATCCTCACCTAACATCTAAGCCAATCAGGGATGAGGTTACTAAATATTACTAAAACAAGAGCCACCATGTTTAGACAGAGAAATGCAGTGAAGCCAAGGGAATGTGAAAATATTGCTAGAAAGTTAAAAAAGGCAAGATGCTCAACCAGGTACTATAAGAGAAGTAAAATCTCTGTATTATGCCATGGTCAAAAAAAGATCAATGCAGTGCCTTACAGTGGCCCTTACAAAACATTCGGTCTAGACTTCAAACATACATAAGCAAATGAACAAAATTTAATTTTATATTTCATTAAGTGTAGTTTGGTTATACTGTATTACATTTAATTTATTTATATTCATAAAAATGCTGTTGTTTGCATTCATAATATTTATTTCAGAGCTTTAAATAAAATAATACCTATTATATTACAAATGTCCATTTTGAGAGGGGCTTGGTACATAACTCACTCACTTCCCACCGACGTACATTATATAACAAGGTTCATTTCAAACTTTTTTGTTTGGGCGATAGGTCCTCAAAGAATGGAACCCAACTGTAAACTGAGGGCTACCTGTATTATCTTTCAAGTTCCACTTTGATCTTTGTTTCTTGTCTCATCTAAGCTGCACATCTGGTTCTTTATCAAGTCCCTCATTTCAATGCCATTGCAATACTAGCTGACCTGTAAAAATCGCATTATGATATGCTAGACCTACTGAACATCCCAGAAAATCGCTGAAATCAGTGCTAGGTTTGAATATTCTCAAAAATCCCTCAGATGCTTTGAGAAATTGTCATCGTGAGGCTCCCAAAGCAGAAACCATTTAGGACAACAGCAGTTCATGAATTGCAACTGCACTCCCATTAACAGAGTGAAGGGTTGAGATCGCTTCATGGTATGGTACAAATTCACAAAACAGCAAAGACTGTATGCACTTCATACAATGTGATAACAATACGCAAGTTATGCTACACAGTTCTAAATTTGTGTACCTTGAAAGCATAGTTTCATAACACATATATGTAATTAGTAAAGTGATGTTCAAAACTGGAACTTACGTCAGGACAAATGCCTATCAGAGCATCAGCATGGCTGTAGAACTCTTCTTTCAGTGATATCACTATGGTCTGCAGTGATGCTGTTTTGTCACGGATGTAGCTCGCCACCTTACCAATATTTGTGTTGTCCAACGCAGCATCAATTTCATCCAGAACGAAGAACGGTGATGGCTGGTAGCTATACATATGTGTGTGTGTGTACATAAAACAATGTTGTTATATACAACTTTAAGCATGGCATCAGTCTATCAAAGCTCTGGAACATGACAAATCTACTCCAATGGAGTTCAAAAGTGCCATACTTCCACACTGCCCCACAATCATAAAGCCTCTTCACCCTAAGATTCATAGGAATTTTGTTGATCATATATGACCTTGGTTCCAGTATCTCAATACATAATTTACAGGTTACAATTTAATAATTCATTCAACAAACATGTCATATAATTCAGTACTTTCTGCAAATCCTAAACTTTCTAACAGTTTTATGGTCAGTTACCTGTGGATTGCAAACAGCAGAGCAAGTGCTGCAACAGTTTTCTCTCCTCCTGACAAGTTGGACATGGGCTGGAATCGTTTGCCTGGTGCAACACAGTTATAATTAATTCCATCCAGATATGGCTCCTCAGGGTTCTCAGGACCCAGAAATGCTTGTGCAGACTGGTTCTTGGCAAGACTCTATAAGAGAGTGGATTATATCTCAGGATATATGTTAATTACCTTATCAATATTCAACTATTTTGTTAAGTCAAATATTGGATACTTATACCACGAGGCTAGAAGGCCATGTGTAATAAGGCTGAAATCTTATTTAATTGATAACTTACCATTACAGCTACAGAAGGATCCTGGAGTATTAATACTTAACAGTAATCAGAACTGGAAAATGTAGTAAGGATGACATCAACTTATCCAATTAATGACACAACACACTGTTATGGACTACAGTCATGGAGAATTAACATTTTATGAAGAATTAATATAGCTTTAAAATTCAGACTTACTTATGAGGTACACAAGTTTATAGCATATAATAAGATGCCAGCATGAAGTCTCTGTATATACTGGGTATCTTATACAATATTAACACTTCTTAACTCTAATGCATAATGCATTCCAGTACTTTTGCAGATACATGTATTTGAAATGCAATTTTACTCCTAAAAGAGGCAAGGTTGTTTGAATGTTGTCATGTTATATGAGTTAGGAAGAGTGAACAGTTAAATCAAATGTATGATAGACAAGACAAACTAATCGGAATGTTGGTTTTAGAACTATTAATTGGTGAATACTGAAAGTGAGAATGCTTGACGTCATTCAGTTCAAAATCTTTCGTCTTCCTGTGTGCCTATATTAAAATGTAGAAAACTGTGATTTCACCTGTTATTTTGTATGGATATGAAACTTGCCTCTCACATTTAAGGAAGAACACACATACAAGAGTGTGTGCAAGAAAAGCATTCCAAGCAGAACATTTGGATGCTGAAGAAAATTGCATAATGAGGAGCTTCTTTGCCAAATGTCACCAGGTTGAGCAACTAAATGATAAGATGGGCAGAGCACGTGGTATACATGATGAGACAGTAAATGCTTGCAGGGTTTTGGTTGGAAAATCTGAATGAAACAGACAACTCTTACAGTCTGGACATAGAAGGTGAGGATATAGACAGGGTTCACTGGCTCAGGATTTGGGCCAGTGGAGGACTCTTGTGAAAAATGCAATAAAACTTCAGGTTCCATAAAATGCAGAAAATTTGACAGGCTCAGTAACTATTACAAGACAAAATCTGCTTCATGGAAGTAGTATTACATATATAAGGTGAAAAGGTACATGGTATGAAACAGGTTATAACAAGATATATCATGAAAGTTCACAGGTGATCTAACAGCAGGTTTATAATAAGGGATTTTATTACAGAACTGTGGCCCCATCAATATCAGTGAACCCCATGACAGATCTCATTACTTTCCTAGGTTAACAAATTGAAAATAGAGGACAGCCTTCAAGATGTTCATCTCTGAAAAGGCCAGAAACAGTTTCATCCCTTCATGTTACACAGAAATTCTGTAAATTCTCTGAAACTGAATACAAATTGAAAACTGTCACTACTATTTTTGCAGAAGATACCAAAAATTCTTGGCATCTAACAGTACTTGAAGCACACACAATGCTTAGATGCTGAAAGTAACAGAGATAATACAAATTACACGTGGAATTATGAATAACACCTTTGTATTAACTTGGAAATAAGATGCCATCCATTCTACAGAATTACCTTGTAAATGTTGTCAATCTCATTGGCAACATGCTCAAAACAATTCATGAAACGATCATGCCTTTCTTTCTTTACTCGTTCAAAATTTTGTTTAGCTTTGCGGGCATGACGACGTGCAGTTTCAAATTCCTCATTGGTTTCCTGAAGTTTCTCCCTGGCCATATCCAGTTTCTGCATCGCCTGCAAATCAATCATATAACTGAAATAAGAGATAAAAATAGGGGGTGGAGGGGGGTGATTAGAATGGCATTACGAGAGCCACAGGAGGCCAGATGATGACAAGTCACAGTATCGCAGTTGCAGGACAGCCAAAGAAAGTCTTAATGCAGAACTAAAAATATCTAACAACTGACTTCATAGCAAAGTTACTCTATACCTCCAACCTAAAGTGATGGGGGGGGGGGGGGGGGGGGGGGGCCCCTCCCTTTTTAAAAAAAAAAAAAAAAATTTTTCTTTCCTCTCCCGCAGAGGCGAAACAGCACCCCAAACA
>Ga0123357_10006282_pt1 | contig 14447 bp, 5 predicted proteins | sample TergutEmb28metaG_FD_89873 | JGI IMG/M metagenome (GOLD analysis project Ga0123357, IMG submission 89873) | Embiratermes neotenicus P4 segment gut microbial communities from Petit-Saut dam, French Guiana - Emb289 P4 | ecosystem: Host-associated > Arthropoda: Insects > Digestive system > Gut ...
TCCGTAACCGTTCTACTTTGGACATAGGTGTTTTGGGTTATATCGGTATAGTTTAACATAAGGAACACTCTCCCGAAGTCTGGCACATTCCTCCTGGGACACCCTGTATATATATATATATATGAGTAAATAGAGACCAACTTAATGTCACTTGCTTTGTTATTTCTTTATTTAATGCTCAACATGTTTCGGATGTTAATACATCCATCCTCAGGAGCTTGCGATTTATTTTTTGAGTTATTTCGTGGGTTGTATTGATCTGGTTCGATGTGTGTTGGTGTTACGTTGTGGTTTGGCTGGGGTGGTGTGGTGTGGTATCCGGATGCAGGCTTCAGCCTGCATACGGATACCACTTTTATATTATATATTAATAATTGTCCAACAAGATGCAAAACGAAGCAGTCTACTTATTATTCTGCAAGTTCACTCTATATATTTCGGGTGTCAACCACACGCATCATCAGGAGTACACAAAACTGTAACTGCAGCCTCCTGTACTGGTCACATTTTGTGCAGCTACCTCCCTCCAACGTGGCCAAGCTAGCTTGGCCCCGTTGGAGGCTGTAGTTACTGTTTTGTGTACTCCTGATGATGGGTGTGGTTGACACCCGAAACATGTAGAGTGAACTTGCGCAATAACAAATAGACTGTATTGTGTTGCATCTCGTTGGACAATTATTAGTATAAATTAGCAATGCACGGGACCATAAACATAAAATTGTAACACTTGTGACATAGAACACAAATCATTACAAGACGTTCATATTTTGACAACCGACGGCACTGACCTACTTGATGTTGTTTCATAATCCTGGCAACAAGAAATTTGGGGCAATTCATGGTTATGTCAACAGTTTCTTTCCTTATTTTGAAGACAAAAGAAACGTAACTTGTGAAAGACATTTGATTCATTTGTGTCACGTCCTTGGCCACATATTATTTCTGCAGCTGTTTCACAAGTGTGCATAAAGCTGGGTCGGATTAGTAGAATGGCATCCCTGTTAGTGATAATGAATTCATAATGGGAACAAAAGGTCAAAAAGAGAGCTTCTTTGCTAATGGGTTATACACCAGAGAGAACCTGTCCCCCTGTCGTGTCATCAGCTGCGTTGTTATGGGATCTTGGCCAGCACGGTCAGACAGCCTCCTGTGCGTGGATCCAAGAACAGACTACAGTTTCAGTCTTCTGCACCTGAATACACACAGCCTGACCTCGCTCATTATTTTTACCGTGGAAAAGCTGTGGTGGACCCGAAACGCAGTGCATATAATTACACCTACATTGTGTTATTGCTCCTTTGTACCCGGAAAGAAGCGGGTTCTAAATGCTACCCATGGAATGTTTATCCTAACTGATGATGTTCCTGTTTCTTATGAGTCCCGCGAGAAAAATGTCGGACAGTACCTGAAGTTAGGCCACGTTGCTTTCGTACAACACCCCTTTCAAGTTTTTGTCCATTATTCACATCAACTGACCCTATACTTACTCTTAGCTGCAGACACCGTTGTTAAATGACAGTAAATAAATACATACGGACACATTAGCTGACGAAGAGTTTGTACAAATTTTAACTAAGGAGACAGCTGGAGATCGTGTTTATTTTTGTCTTTCGGTGGTTTCAGCCATAAGAAAGCGACCAAGTACTTACTCTGTCGCCTGCTGGCGGCGACAGTAAGCCACGTGCTGGGTATGGAACTCCGATCGCTTGTCCCTCCCGAGTTTACGCCACTCCGGTTGTGTTTTCTGAAGGCGGTTCTGTTTTGAAATCTTGGTTTGTAAACCAGCTGTCTGGGCTGACGAATTTCAAGATTGCTCTCAGTCCCTCCAAGGAAATTATGGGCCAGTATCATAAAATTTCTCATGTCCGAATTTTTCCATATTTATCATCCACATACATCTTACCATTATACACTTTTAACTCTAGCAGTTAGCGTAGGTTGAAGTCCACCAATAGCGGACATAAACCCTGTTGAACATGACCGTTCTGTTTTTATGTCCGGATGGTCAGCTGTACCATTACACGGACAATAAGACAATCCCCAACTTAATTTTATCTCATCGACGCCAGAATCCCAACCTTAGACGTCATTAACAAAAGTTTGACATAAATGAGTTGGCAAGCATAGGTGCATGAAAATACCTGCCTGCGTCTGTGGGTGTAGATGGGAGCAGTACAAATTTCCCTGCCGGGTAAGAGCAGTAAATTTGTCGTTACACTGTCAAACTCATGCACTCTGATTCTGACATGAACGTTCTTTGACGCTACTTCTTGGCCTTCTCAGCGTACTGTCCAGTGGTAAACAGTGGTAAATGCGGACATTTACCGGTGAATGAAATGATTCGAAATTGAAGTTAATCATTCAGAGGCTACGGCCGTGATCTTGCTTGCTGAAATTTGCCTCCATTTTTTTCACGAAATCAAAGCTAGGACCTTCAGCATATAGATAACATTTCATGATGACAAAAGTGGTAAAGAATTATGTAGCTGTTGTGTGTCTACGAGAGAGAGAGAGAGAAATAATAAAGAGAAAGATTGGGGAGGCGTGCCATTCTGACGAAACGATACGCCAGTTTCGAGCAGTGAAGTTGTCGCGGTTGAAGGAATGTTGACTGGATTGAGTGTGCGCGGAAAACGTCAGTTGATTCACGCACGGTCTTCAGTTTTGTGAGCATATGTAAGAAGGTTAGTTACCATTAACAGACATTACTTGAGATGGGAGGAAAGGAATTTTCTGGAGAGAATTTTTGGGCTTCCACAGCTATCGATTTAATGTTCATAAATTAATGAGGAACGAGCTACTCGTAACGTGGGAACCGTCTCAGGATTTGCTTGAAAATAGAGAAAGAATATAACACTCCCCTGGAGAGGGGGAGGGAGGGAGAGACAAAAGTGGGGAAAGTGTATCGAGATGCACTTAATTCATTACTGAAGTGACAAAAAGTTCTCGGCACCGAAGTTTTCCAGGCGGTATCCTCTTGTCCTTCTGGGAAAGGTCTGTCGGAAAAAAGGTATGGCGTTGGAAATTCGAGTATTTAAATGTGCATCAGAAGAGATACATTCTGCAGTTGACTGTATTCGGGCGAAATTTTTTTATTCAGATTCTGATTGGGTGCATTATGGCTTATAGTAGCTTGTAAACCATGAAGTGCCAAGTAGAATTTGAATTCCTACTCAGAACTTGCACTGGAACCCAGACAAATAAAGAAACCCTTTAAGAATTAAATTACTATTTCTTGTTTTCTAATGCCGACCTAGCACATAGAACCAAGATATGTTATTTTTTCTGCAGTCCTTGCCAGTAAGAACGGTAGCCACAGTTGTTAGATTAATGCAAGCATCACAGTACAGATCTTTCTTATACACGTATTGTTGGGCTGTGATTTCTTGAAATTGTTTTACGTGTCAATATTATATAAATTGTGTGACGGTATGCAGGGAGCTATTTGTTTGTAGTTTATTGCCACTGAAACCGAATGCGACAGCATCAAATGATGGCCAAAAAATGCGTGAGCGTAATGGATGCTTGATTTATTGTCAGTGTCAGCCGGCTGAGGGGCAATAAATAGTAGCAGCGCTTGTTCAATAATTCTGTATTTATTGTGCTGAAAGAATGACGTTTTCGATGGTCAAGCTTTTGCTGTACTTTGAAAGTAAATAAAGAAAACAATCTAATCAACAAACGGGCTTCTTAATGAACAGAAGAGCAGGTTTTCTTGCCTGAAAATGCGCACCCCCCAGCCGAAACGTCGCAAAACGCGCGTTTCGCCATTTATAGAATATGCCCCGGCTTGTTTTGGAAGAGGATGTTTATTTAAAACCTTCTGTTCACCGGCTTTAAGGCTCAGGGGTATTTGCTGCCCCCGTGAGATAACGTCCAATCCACGTCAGCAGAGAGATAAATCGATAATTTTTTAAAATAAAATAATCACCACATATCTTTGTTTTCTTATTAAATGTATGAAGTAATCACGGTGGTGTAATTAATATTAAACGAAAGTACTTAACATATTTGTTGCTTAGTGTTGTACCATCTGTGTAACTTTTTAACCTACCTCTACTGCCCATGTGCCACTTGAGTGTAAGACTTCTGTTCTGGCAGAATATTTGAAGGCGTAACGTGTGACAGGGGATCAGCAGGAAGAATATCTGTGGAAACCATACCTGTAGATGGAAATAGTCGACATTTTTCTCTTGAAATTACAACGGCCTTTACACTAGATAGAATATCATAAACCGGCCGATGGTCTGAATGCTTTCAAATAAATGGACATCAAAAGCAGCTCTTTGATTGACTCGTATGACTGTTGGAATGCCACCGCCACTGAGATAAATTGGTTCTGGTGGAAAATTACGTACAATACTCAGACCTCAAAGGGCCAATCGATGTTATGTAACTAATGCAATTAATGAAGGGTATTTAAAACAGATCATTTATTTCTGGCTACACGCAACGGTATGTCGTCCTCGAAATGTCTAAATATGCAGAGAGAAGGAAATTAAAAATCCTCCTATCTCTAGAGTGAACACGCGGAATGAGGACTAATGTAATGTAATATTACCGAATAACTGAAAATCACGCGAAAGAAAAGTGAAGTATACAGCTAGATAACACGATGAAGTTTTAAGTCACGCTGCTTGAGTTTGTAACTCATCCTCCCAGTGACACTGACTCTGCAGTATCGGAAAATGGCTTCTGAAATGCAGAATACTGGCATCACGAATAGAAAACTATGGTTACAGTGCCCAGAAGATTTCGTAAGCAGTTTTATAGGGACACCGATGATATTGTCAATAGACAAATTGTATCAGTTGTTCAGTGAGGCTTCTTGCATGTTTGAGGGAAGAAGCACCGGCAGACGAACAGCCAGTGAAAATTAGGCTGGTGAAGTTGGAGCGACTTTCTTTTGAAATCCAAGAACGTCAACAGACAATCTGCTCGACAGTTTAAGCAGGTCTCATTCGACAGCACACGCAATTCTGCGAAGTAATTTGATATTTAAAAGCTGAAAACATCAATTAGTGCGACATTTAACAATTCAAGACAAAGAAGTTCTTAATATTTTGCTGTGACAATACTTCACAACTTCGGCAGCAGATAATTTACAGCCAAAAATTGTGTTCAGTGACTTAGCCACTTTGCATGTGTTGTGAGCACGTTAACCGTCATAATATTAGCACTGGGGGGGGTGGGGGGTGCAACAATCCGCGTATAGTTATTGAAGGTTACAAGTTCAACGTGTTTATACTCTGTCAAGAGAAACGATATCCGTGTCTTTATTATTTTGTCTAATCTGTTGCACTGTAACTAGTGTAGTGTACCTAAACATGTTAGGGAAATACTTCGTTCCTTTTCCGAAATGTGAGGGTCCTAATAACATTTGGCCCATCAAGAAGGAACAGCTCCATATTCTGGTTGCAGTTTGGGACTTTTTGAACCCAACTTGCATGGAAAAAGACTAGGAGATACGGCCTTTTCATTTTGCCACCTCCTGCCACTGATGTGGTACCACTTCATTTCTTCTTCTGGAGTACAAAAGGAGATAGGCGTACTGTTTATGCTCCTTCATTGATCATGACTTTTGCCAGAATTGTTTTGGAGGATATGGGGTGTTGCGTCTACAGTTAAGATATGATTCATACGGCACTAATAACGGTGCCTTTATTGAACACATGAAGACTTCTAAGTTTAAGTGCCAAAAATTTTATCATATTGCCTATCAAAATATTTTTAGTTGTCATTCCTTTGCTTCTTAGTTCTCGAGCAGCATTGCATGAAATTCGTCTAAATTTGTATGTGTAAATCACGTGACGTGTTGAGTGAGTGAGTGAGTGAGTGAAGGAGCGAGTCACTTTTTTGTTCTGTTTGACGTATAATCTGGAGCAAAAAAAAAAAATCAGCTTAGAGGATGTTATACAAAATGGCACAAATATTCTGCAGCCCTCCCCGCTAAATATGAAAGTAACGCTTGGTTTGCTCTAAGAGTAAATAAATGACCGATAGAAAATGCCGTGAAATAGTGCTTGAATGTTATGGCAGCTCCTCATGTGTCTCTTCTTGTGTTGGTGTATTATTACCCTTTTGTGAGTGAGTGAGTGATTGGGTTACAAGAGCGACACCCCAGTTGCCGTGGTCAGCCTGTACCATGATTACAGAATTTCATTGGTTAGTCGGTTCCATTTGTTACTGGGTGAAAGTGATTAACACAACGCTTGGTCTGATCATAATGTCACAGATTGGTTTGTTTGCCATGGCAACTAAACGACAATCAGAGTTCGTTAGCATATCACCTACCGATGGCAGCACAACCTTGGTTTTGATAAACCATGTTGTTTGTGTGACATTAGATTCTGGATTGTTTGGACTCCTGTGGTTACAATGTTTGGTGAATATTATGTTGACTCTTTGAACAACGGACACGTGGCTAATCGACCTTGTATCATACATTAAATGTGAGTGATTGAATCATACCCGGGTTTCCGAGGTTACAGTGACGTAATAACTGGGTTTCTGTGAATTTTTTATTTCTGTGGTTGCGCTGGAATTTGATATGTAGGTGAGATCTTACTCAGTTGCCTTGGTTACGGCTGTTACTTTGGTATACTTTATAAACCTTTAGTTATGATTTAATTTTTGGCCCCATTGTGTCGCTTGCGTTTGAGTGTGAATCCTTAACTTATAAAAAAATGTTGGGTGTCGTGCTGGAAGACAAGAAGCCTGTGTTGGAGTATAGACGTTGACTTCCCACGAGAAATTACAAGGATCGTTCCCATCGTCGAATGCACGTCGACAAAGTGTCATTTTCCGAGGTTTTCCAACTTCCGCTGTCTTTTCTACGACATTCCTTGTTAATGGAGTGCCATTCCTCACGTGTTTATTTCACATGGCAACATTTTTAAATTGATGTTGGTGACTAAGGAGACTGGTGGAGAGTGTATCCTGTTTGATAGTTATCAGTGATTTCGCGAAATCCGCGGCCTCTGTTTGTAGGGTAGAAGAGGCTGGATTTGAAGTTTCTAGCAACTGATGTTTACCAAACCCTATGCAAACACTTTGCAGCAGACGCCGATCTGATTCAAACAAGGCGCATTTTTAAGTAGGAACTTTAAAGATATGCGATCATTTTGTGATTTTTTTCCATGGCGCAACAGCCTCCTAGGGGGCCAAGGCCTCCATCGTATCGAAGCTTTATGACCACACTCAGACACACCACACTCGGTAGGACTCTTCTGGACGAGTGATCAGCCCGACGCAACAACTTAACAACACACAACACTCACAACAGACAGACATTCGTGCTCCCAGCGGGACTCGAACCTACAATCACAGCAAGCGAGCGGCCACAGACCCATGACTTAGACCGCACGGCCACTGGGATCGGCGTTTTGTGACATCCTGTGGTCGAAACAAGGTGAGTTATACATAGAACAACGCGAGAAGAAAAGCACAAATCTGACCGCAGCTCGACGCATAGCTTAATAATAGTTTGTGACTTCGCTTTGGCCATACGACACACTGACATTTTTACCAACTGTCTGTCTTATGTCTTTGTTACCACACATAATAGAACACTTGCCGCTTGCTTTTGTGCTGTCACTCAAATGTTGCACTGAAGAATTCACAAGTGTGGCAGAAATTTGTTCCCCACCTAATGAAAATGTCAACAAAATTGTATGGAATCGGTGTTAGTATTCTTAGTATGAATTAAGCGTTACATTACGAGGAACACAGTTGTTTGTATCGTTGGTCCCGTACTGTGACGATGGTGAGGTAAAGAGGGTTCGGGCATCTAGCTGGTATGTTGAACATTCGTATGCCGAATTTTTTTGTGTGTGGGAAGCGTAAATATAGTTCATTGTTTTGATTAAGATCTTTTAAGAGGCGGGGAAGGAAGTGGAAACAAAGCTCTGTAACACATCTAGTAAGAGATGTCCTTTCGTTACAAGGTGGGAGATGGAGGTTACCCATGTATCTCCGCACGTACTGCATCGGTTATTGTTGTCCGATTTTGACGAAAATTAGAAACGGTCTAGGAGTAAACCGGCGTGGATAGTAGCGCTCCTTAAACTTGATTGAATGATGCAGTAATATTAAAACATTTTCTTGCTTCATCTCGTTTCGAAATCAATGTTCTTTTGGTCTGAATTTCTGCGGTGTTTGAGATCAATGTACGTGGTCGGACAATTAAGTTCGCGAACTCGCCACCGTGTGCTTGCCGTGGCAGCACTGGACAAAAGCCTTAGTATGATTTGATGACATTGACATATCAGCATTTCACAGCTGTGTTGTTGATCTATGGCAGTCTCTTTCTGAGTGGCATCTATTACTGTCTGCGTGTGAATTGGTGTGCCGCCGCGAGAATGTCGGAGCTTACATTAGAGCAGCGAACGAACATTAAATTTCTTGTTAAACTTGGAAAGAGTGGAAACGAAATCAAAGAGATGTTAGTGCAAGTTTACGGGGATAAGCCCCTATTGACTTTTTTCTGTACCCGAAAATAAAGAAAATATTGAAAAGAAGGCATTTTGATGATATTAATGACACCGGGAGTAATACAACGGCAGCGCTTAAGGCAGTTCCACAAAACCAGTTCCGAAATTGTTTTGAAGGTTAGACTAGGCCCTGGCAACGGTGCATAGCTTCCCAAAGAGAGTACTTTGAAGGCGACCACGGAGGTATTCAGCAATGAGGTATGTAGCACTTTTACTGCGATGCGTTCGCGAACTTTATTGTCCGACCACGTAAGAAGGTACACCCGCTATTTTCCAACAGAACAAAGTACATTGTAGGTTATATAATTCTTTCCAATTGCAACATTTCATCAGGTTCAGTTTTCTTTAAATACCACTAGTATGGAAATGGTGAACTGAGAGTGATGTTAGAATCGCCTGATATATGTACAGGGTAAATACAAACCCACTGTTGTTCACATATTTAGAATTTGTTATTCTCCACTTCCTGTGTTAATATCAGTGATGGCAATCGAGCAGAAGTCGAGTGTTTGGAACTGATATTATTGCCTTTCACCTTCATTACCGTTAATTATTTGGAATGACCATAACAACTCTCAACAAACAGCTCGTTTCCAGAGTGGCATACTCTGTTTAAACTATGGGATTTACGTAACAACTTCGCACAATACTGGCAGTTTATAGAGCGGTTTGGATTTATAGTTGGTTCTTTATGCAAACCTCACTGAATTAGAATATGTGTGTGTGTGTGCGTGCGTGCGCGCGCGCTTGTGTTTGTGTGTCCGTACAAATGTTTAGTTTTCAGATTGTTTTTATTAATTTTTTTTATTCCGATGTTTGCCGCAGTGACGTAACTTTTCAGCAACCACAGCCTGCTAAAACTGTAATGTTTCACATACTTCTTGAATGATGCTGTTACTCGGTGATGCCATTTCTAGATATCTACGTGCGTGCCGTCTCGCACTCCTCGTACCTCTAAGACTCTAATCATGTGTTTCGAGGGCTACATTTGCGTTCTTTGTCGTCTTCTGTCGGTAGAGGTCCTTAGATGGGCCGCTCTCACGCACAAGGGGACTTAACAAACATAGAAAAGACTCGTTTGCGTGGGAAGTTAGTTCTGAATTGAAATAAGTCACTATAGGGAGCCTGCATTGGTGCCAGCAATGATTTTCCATACCGTGAGGCATCATTTTTGTGACTAGTAAATACGTTTTCTGTTCAAAATAATCTTACGTTCTTCAAACGAATTCTCTTCTTATCTTCAATTAATTCTGGCCTTGTAGTGGGCCAGACGGTTAATGGACGGTCTCTAACCGCCAAGGCCCACGTACATGTGGCAACCATGCTAGACAAGACGTCACTGAGACAGTTTTTTTTTCCGCAGAGTACTTTAGTTTTCTCGTGTCAGTGTCATTCCAGCAATTCTCCGTACTTATTCACTCATCTATCAAGGACGCCGTATACTCTAATAAATTCAGAGCATCGTTAAGTAAGACACTGAAATACTTTCAGTTAATTCGTCAGTTGTTTTACGCTAGTGTTAAAAGCGGGTGTCTGCAAATTTGTCGTGGAATGTATGATGGTGAGGTCGTTCTGTGGCTCTTCCATTGGCTGTAGAAGAATTGTCAGTGATCATGTTACATTTCTGTAGGCTGCTGTATATTAGGGTAGTCACGCTTTTTACGTCTTGTCAATTAACACCGATTTTCTTCAGAGGACTTTTCTGACTTCTTTCTTTGTGGTTTATTTAACGACACTACCACTAACGAGCTCTGTAGGGTCTTACGTGTGCAATGATTATTAATAATGTTATGGAAAGATGGAGATGGAAGTGATGTTAGTCCTGTTATACATAGAGTTCCAATACGTGTCAGGAAGGACTAAAGAAAACCACGAGTAACTTCATAACGTTCGATTTAGGGGCCGTGATTTAAACCCGGCATCTCCCGGTTACAAATTTCATGCGTCAGTGCCTGAACCACCTTGCTCTGGCTTACAGAATTGTTTAACACAAAAAATAGTTGTGTATTATGTGACCGCAGATCATGTTTTTATCTTTTGTTGGGGCAACGGGAAATTTCTGCTTGAAAATGTCTGACCTAGAGACCGTGGCGAAGGCTGAATTAGTTGTAGGACAACATTATGTATCCAACGAAACGTGCTGTGCGACTCTGTTTAGGGCGATTAGCGTCATAATGACAGTTCTGCAAGCTCAGTAAGTTGACATCAAGGTCAGTGAAGTGTGGAATGTAAAACGTTTTGCAAAGTTTGTGTACCACTTTGCAGTTGCCACTGGGTTTCGTGTGAGTATAGAGTTTAGGTTGCTTGTTCATCTCATTGACATTAATAAACAGCTGGGGCAACATGGTACGTTCTGAGTAACATGATAGGCCCCTGTCTTGTATTCTTCGTAGTTTGAAACTGTGTCACAGCTGTTTGTTTAACACAACAACAAATGCACAAGAAACAACAGTTAATTGCAGAATAATTTGCTCTCGATCCATATGGCGTGTCCTCCTTTATGTCTTCAGTTCTCTACTGTAGCTGTTTCTTGTATACCGTTTTCTGTATTTCTTATTTTGCGCATTTCCTTTCATTCTTATTGCTTGCTGTCTTCTCTTTGTTCTTTCACCTTTTTATTTAATTCTGTGTTCCTTTATTTCTTACACCTTTTTCATTCCTGTATTTCTTTCCTCTGCTTCCGATTCGTGTTTTGTTCGTTTATGTTCCTTTTTTCCAGTATTTAGTTGATACTGTTATTCCGTTGAATTTTATTAATCTTAAGGCTCGTTCACGAAATTGCAAAAGACGCTATTAGCTTTGTCATGTCTGTCCGTCTGGAACAGTTGGGCTCCCACTTGGCGAATTTTCATGAAAGTTGCCTTTTGAGTACTTTTCGAAAATTTGTCGAAAAAATTAAAGTTCCTTTAAAATCTTACAAAAATAACGGGTACTTTACATGAAGACCTGTACGAATTTATGATAATTTGTCGCAAAATTCTTCTCAGAATGAGAAATGTTACAAATTTGTAGAGAAGATCGAAGCAATTCTATATTAAATAACAATTTTTTAAATCGTGCTGTTTATCAGATAATGTGGAAAAATATGGTAAATCCGGACAGACCACAGATGACAATATGGCGCATGCAAGCCTGCGAACAAGCACTCAATATATGTGAAACTGATCTACTTTTCTACTGTAAAAATGGTTGCATGCATGCGCCTCAATATCACGATATTCGTAGTACAATGCCTGTCGTGTTCTATCTGTCTTCAGTTTGCTTCTTTCCCTGTCTCTTTCTCCGTTTTGTTTTTCCTCACATCTTCAATAGTTATTGCAATGTTTGATTTGCTTCATCCCGCTGTTGTTTCGCAACTGCCAGCAGTATCAACACTGCCATACGGTTTGTGTCCAGATGGCACCCATCGTCTCGACAGACAATTGAACGCCGTCATTCGGCAGTTGCGCGGATGTCTGATGTAGGGGCAGTGGGAGTGTCGTTTTCCTGTCCATTTAGTGTGCTTCCACTTTTTGTCCCTGTTATTTGAAAGCCCTGACGCGTACACTTGTAGCCTAGCGTGACTGCAACTATAAATTCATATATGAATGTCATGTGTCGTATTCATAGGCTAGTCCTCAAATCTATACGTGGGGAAATAACGAACTGTTCTGCCGTGCAATCTGACGGATGTCACAGTGTCATCAATCAGACGTGATCATATGTCCTGACTAAACAGACACACTGTTTCAACAGTTCGTGACAACTGTATATTTTTAACCCTTTATTTCTTCTCCTCTGTTTACGTTATCGGCAGTACAGCCTGTTCCGCTTTTTAAGTATTTTTTGTCTTTCCTGGATTGTCTCTAATCTTGCTTTCCTGTAGGTTTGTAGTCTGTACTATCTTAGATAAGGGGACCGTGGTGGCACAGTGGTTAAGGTGCTGTGCTACAAATCGGAAGGTCGCTGGTTCGATTCCAGCCGGTGTCACTGGAATTTTTCATTGACAGCCTTCCGATTGCACTGTGGCCCTGGGGTCGACTCAGCCTCTAACAGAAATGAGTACCAGGAGCATTTCCTGGGGGTAAAGGCGGCCGGTGCGTAAGGCTAACAACCTTACCACCACCCTGTGCCGTTGTCATGAAATCTGGGAACCTTAACTTCCTGGATCCCTCTGGGCCACTCTAGGCCCTTAATGAGTCTGCTTTACCTTTACAATCTTAGATAAACGATTTTCATCCATTATTATTAAGTATTTTGTCCCTTTCTATTAACACACTTCCACTGTGATGTTAGTTAACATCCTTCTGTTTAGTTCTGTATACGTGCGTGTATTAATATCTTTCTGCGTAACACTCGTGTGATAATATCAACGTGTTGATAACGTTGTGAAATTTTCTATCATTTCTGGTTTTACTTTTCATAGTTCGATGTACGTTTCAGCATTATGCTTGGGACTCATAACGTTGTCTGTTACGGATAATCTACGTCTGACTATTGTCACGGACAAATCACGTTAAATTCACAGTTTCTACTGTTGTGACAAAAATTACTTTACGTGTTTTGTATATTGTGTTTTAAAATGTGTGCTACTTTTCGGAAATTGGTTGTTTCTCCATCTGCAGTTTCAAATAACGGTCTTTGTTATGAGGGGTTCACTAGTTCAGCCTGCCTGCGGATAAGTATAGCTAATTTTCGGTGGCTTCAACGCATAGCCTTTCTCTATGCCTGAAGACCGAAACAGACTCCGGAGTGCTATTGTGGTCTATTTATTTCTGTCGAAGAGACGAGAGTACCCGAAAAAATTTGCCCATATCCGAGGCGACTGAACGAATTACTTGATGACTGAACAGCCGACAGAGCGCAGTTAGTAAATAGTCTGGTTATGGGCTTGGTTGCTCGGTTTTGAATCTCAGCAAGGAAATTCATGTTCTCACAGATTGGTTCTGGGTATCAACCGATATATTTTCTAATTATTCATTTTTGTTTTCGGCTTATTTAATGACACTGTCATTGCCTTAGGCCGCATGGCGTTGAATGATACGAAAAGTAAGTAAAGATTCGTTAGAGATGTGGGTGTGGTCGGAAATGACCGTGACGTTGCTTGACGTAGCGTGTCCGTATTTTCCTTGAGACTGAAGAAAAACAGGAAGATACTAATTAAAAACAGGCAATCTACAGACAGAGTATTGAACTCGGAACTTCGTTAATGCGTAACAACTATTTTCTGTCCCCCAGTTGTTCCTGAGTACGACCACTCCTCGAGAGTGCAATAGCGCCGTTCTAGAGATAGTCGGTGTCTGTGTCAAATATCAACCTGATGAATGCATGTAGCTTCACCTCTCCGCCTCTTATACACATTCGTGATGCTTACCCAGAGGGGCACTTCTACTTATTTTTACAGATTAAGGGAACCTATAAAAATTTATTTTATGTTTTATTTGGCACAACAGTCCAAACCGGAAATAGGCCGTCTGATTGTGGAGGTTACTCGATCACACCCACACTTCGACACACAACGAGCACAAGAGATGTCCGTCCGTGCCCTCAGCGGCATTCGTACCGGTGATCCGTGCAATCAAGGGAGCCCCTTGATTGCAGACCGCACGACAACCGATTCTGCTTTATTTTGATTACTGACTGTTTATTGCACACTGCTGTTGGCAGCTGTCAGGCTGCATAATATTATATCAAATGGTATGGTGACGATCTGTGAGGAGGTTGGTATTCCTGCTTCATATTTGGAAGACTTCGGGTTAAAAGCTTACCCCATAGATTATCTGTTCTTACTTGACGTTCTCTGAACCGTGCATCGTGATACACATATGTGAGAAAGACCAACAGGATGCAGATTTCTTCTTAATATTTTTTTGTTTAAATTATCCTCTACATTTATCTCAGTAATTAACCAACTTGGTGCACAAAATTTTTGTTTTACAATAAGTTTATTTCATGCCTCTACATGTTTCGAGCACA
>Ga0123357_10006283_pt1 | contig 14446 bp, 8 predicted proteins | sample TergutEmb28metaG_FD_89873 | JGI IMG/M metagenome (GOLD analysis project Ga0123357, IMG submission 89873) | Embiratermes neotenicus P4 segment gut microbial communities from Petit-Saut dam, French Guiana - Emb289 P4 | ecosystem: Host-associated > Arthropoda: Insects > Digestive system > Gut ...
ACAACCAGTTAGTCGCAGACTCCTGAAGATGGTCGTATTAACGGCCGAAACATGTTGAGCAATGAATGAGTATTAAATAATAAAATAAGTGGCATCAAGTTGGTTTTTTCTCTTTACGCAACAACTATGTCAGTTAAGATGTTTTAATGACTGTAACTAGAAAACTACATGTTCGGCATTTATTGGCCATCGTCAGGTTTACTTCAAGAGAACTTGTATATATAACATGTAGTTTTCTAGTTAAGTCGTTAAAACATCTTAATTGACATAGCTGTGTTTGACTGCATACCCTCTCCACGTACAGGGAAGCTTTACACACAGTGAATTACCGTTACCGTTGTCTTTGCCAGGCCTGGAATGTACATAGCTATGCAAAAGAGTCAAACGGCTTGTCTTCTCAAGAACAAGGAGATGGTTGAATTCTCAGAATAGCCTACTTTTTGGACAGTTGTATTGGAACGGATGATTGGTGATTTCGTTATATCCGAGATACATGCTGGTATGTATGTTGTACTATGCAGGGTAGAAAAACACGTGTCGTATGGGGAATTAGTCGTACCTCAGAATGTATGACGTTATAGTCGAGGTGTTGCATTAACCGAGGCCTTTGTAACTGAGTTCAACTGTGTTTGTAGGCGACAGACAGTTAAAAGTATATCCATATGGGGCGATTGCATGATATCCGTGCCGTGACTTATGATAAAGTTGGTCACTTCGTTTGTTTGTTTGTTTTTGGCGCGACAGCCCCCCCCCCCCAAGTGGGCCAGGGCCTCCTCATTCACGAGCTTTCTAGATCACACACAACGACGCACCACACTCGTTGGGACTCCTCTGGACGAGTGATCAGCCCGTCGCAGAGACCTCTACCTAGCAACACACAACACTCACAAACATCCATGCCCCCGGTGGGATTCGAACCCACAATCTCAGCAGGCGAGCGGCCGCAGACCTACGCCTTAGACCGCGCGGCTACTGGGACTGGCAGGTCACTTCGTAGTCGTAGTTATTACACTAGATAGACTGTAATGAAAATTCACATTATTACTTGTTCACATTAAAAATGAAAAACTCAATGAAAATGAACTAGACCTTATATCAAGTTAGTCGACAAATGAAGTAACACTACGTAATCATACAATTTTAAATTCTAATCATTTTAATCCCGTCACGCTTAAATAAAATGAGAGTATGCATATAATGCAGTTTTAATTAATGTGTATATTTTAATCGTATACAAGCCCTTTTAATGTATGATGTTAAAATCATATATAATTCATAATTTTTAAGTTTAGCTTTCAACTTGAATGTCATTTGATGAAATATAGTTATCATTCCTCCAGTGATGCCATTACCCGCATTTGCAAAGTGATTTGCAAAAAACGTACAAGGTTTGATGATGTTTAAAGTATAGGAATAGACATGCGGCCGAGTAAGTGTTTAACATACGCGTTTTGTGTGGTGGAGTTTAGTGTGGAGCATTAGTCGCGTAATTGAGTGGCGACAGTGTAGATAAATTTATGGAGCGCACAGTATCAAGTTCGTTTTTGAACCGGGATGGTCCTACATGGGGCTGTACTCACACAGCGCTCTGCTGGGCTTTTAAAGACGTCTGTTACGTTCAGAACTTTCCCCCAAATCTCTTTATTGAATTTATTTGGCAGTTTGCACAGGCACAGTGTTCTTTAGTACAAATTTGAGGGTTTTGCGTCCCGTTGTGTCAATATAACAATTTAATGTCTATTGTCCATCGTACACAACACAGTGGTGTAAAGTTAAAATAATGCAATAATTAATACAGCTACATGTTTCCACCGTATGGGGTCATCTTCAGGCTTATAAAATATGGTATCATACATGGTACATCCGTTGTTACTACCTACGGGATCCCGTAGGTAACAACAACAGATGTACCATGTGTGATACGATATATTATAAGCCTGAAGATGACCCCATAGGGTCGAAACATGTAGCTGTATAATTGCTGCATTATTTTAACTTTACACCACTGTGTTGTGTACGACGGACAATAAATATTAAATTTAGTACAAAGACCTGTACTTGCCAGCTTTGAGCCGGAATAGTAAGTAACCGTTGCAGCCCTCCTTGCCATCAAAGTGTTTTCCACGCAAAGGACCGGCACCATGAACCTGCTGAAGGCTTGAGAGTGTCTGTTAATAAATATTCACGTGGAGGGTTGGAATATTTGTGCCAACTTCGGACACACGGACACACGTTACCGCATATTCCTGCCTGAAGTGTATCGTGTTGGGAAAGAAAATAAAAAGTCTTGTTGCAGTGAGTTGCGCAGAATTTACGCAAGTGTCAATATTACTACGGACTGCTTGAAGAAGGTTTCCTGCTGAGTGTTACGCATGGAAATCTTTGAGAAAACTTTCCTCTAATAAAATTTTACCCTTGAAATGTGTAGGTATAATGCTGAATTTACAAGTGTGGATATTCTTACGCGTCGTTACATCTGACATTGTTATTTATTATTACAGCATTTAACGACGCTGTTTGAAGTAGTAGGTTATGTGCATAGTGCATAGAGTGTCGAATGAGTCGAAATTGTGATTGATTTTTATGTAAGGATTCTAAAGGAGACAGTAATTAAATCTTTCTCCCGCAAAGACAAACAGAACTCTACAAATCTCTTTCGATTTGAGTCGCTGTGAAGTGACCGTACTCGGATAGGTGGCTACCGACCTTTCTGCTCCCATCTTCAAGGTACATATAATTTTCTTCGAAGCATTGGAACTACCGGACTACAAGGTGTTTTAATCCATATAACCACAGTCTCAGATTTCGTGGCTGGAAACATGTCGCTGGGGGCGGGTTTGTCTTGTCGGGGTAGCTTGTAATTCGCCCGAAATTCGAATCTGATACCTACAGGATGCAAATTCAGAGCTTTACAGCTGTACTAACACGAATGTGTGGCTTAAGGACTACTGTTCGCCTATCAGTACGAGGGTCCGCGGATCATAGGTTGTTGTATTGCTACCGTGCAGCACCGAGCATAATACATTAATCATACTTACATACTTACTTACTTGCTTACCTACTCCATGGAGCAGAGACCTTCTTGAGAAGCTACCTCATAACAGGTTTTCAGCTGGTCGAGAAATTCCCCGCATTTTATGGAACCCAAAGGTTCATTACCGCAGTCACAAGTGCCCGCCACCTGTCCCTATCCTGAGCCAGCTCGATCCAGTCCGTACCCCATATCCCACTTCCTGAAGATCCATCTTAATATTATCCTATCATCTACTCCTGGGTCTCCCAAGTGGTCACTTTCCTTCAGGTTTCCCCACCAAAACCCTGTAGACGCCTCTCCGCTCCCCCATACGCGCCACATACCCCGCCTATCTCATTCTCGATTTCATCACCCGAACAGCATTGGGTGAGGATAATACAGTAGTCATAAAAAAATTAAACTACGGGCTCTCCCTACAACACAAGAGAGCCTAAAAGTTAACAGTAATTTTGAAGATTTATTTAGATTTTGTGCTTTATGTTTTATTTATTTTAATATTCTATATTTTAACATTACAAAAACTGTGACTGTAAACAAGGGTCCCCATAATTTAATTTCATTGTACCTTCATTTACATGATTTTTGTATTGACATGTCTGATGATGGCCTGAGAAAGGGCCGAAACATGTAGCTTATATGTAAGGCGCAATTAAAATAAACTTATGTCGTGTTCGACGGAATAAGTGTAGTGTGTGTTACAGCGTACTTGCAGCAGCTGCAAAAGAGACTTCTTCTACCTTTCGAGTTAACCGTTGTTGCATTTAAATCTCGAAATGTTTTGTACAGTACTGTACATTACTGGTGTCGTGAGCATAGAACATAAAACTACGGACAGGCTCGCTGTTTGAGAAGTACTGACGTTTCTGTGATTGTCTGTAGTAGCTAGTTTATTAAGTAATGTAGGTCACGTATGGGGGGCAGCTAATGTCAGCGTTTATTCTGTCGGTTTTAATACGAGTCTGTATGTACTCACTTGTAGCAGATAACGAAATAAATTGGCAACCCACACACACAGAGTTGAAGAATGAAAAGCAAATTTGAAGAAGGTCTACGCGTTTTCCCGAATGCATTCTTTGCATGCTGCATTGTCCTTGATATTAATTTACTGCATATACTGAAGAACGAATTTTATTAAGACCTGTGTAAAGCTATATTGTTATAAATATTCTGTCTTCATAGTCAATATAGGTCTACACCATATCTTGAAATATGCAAATTAAATTGTAGATCTGATTTAGAATCTGTATTTAGCATAATCAACCACATTTGTTTTAAGGTCTACGATATATGAAATTCAATTTTTGCGTCGCGAAGATTGGGATTCTTACAGAACCGATAAAAGGTGAAATTAAATGTTCCCGACCACCTTTACTCTATATAATTATACCAGATTTAATCGAAATCTGTTGAGCGTTTTCTTAAACATGTTACACACAAAGGTTGCATAAAACGTCTGGCTCCATTGCGTTATTTCTTGCAGACTTCTCTGCATTTGTTTAGCGGAGCAAACCGGAAACATATTCGTCCTTGAAAACTCAGTGCACCACCATGTCTGGTCGTCTGGTCGCTGCACGAACGACCTCCGCCATGCAGTAATTTCATTTCCAAAATATGTGTTGTCAAACATCTGGCATCAAGTGTCACGGCCGGACAAAGCCGAATGTCCGACCCTCGAAAGGTTCTCGTGGGCCATGAACTTTAATATTACCTTCTAAAGAAATTACTTAGCGTGGGCCTGCAGAAAATGAAGGCAGTGTTAAGAGGTCTTGTCATTTTTTACACCCACTTGCACGTGTTATTGCTGAAACCGCCTAACGGATTTCGTTTGAATTCCCGAAGAAAATCCATACTGAGAATTCACTGACGAATTTATTTTGGTCCTGTTCCTTGATATGATATTAAAGTGAAATAGTATCATACTGTTCGTAACAGTGTATGGTACAAGAACTGAGTGTTACGTCGGTATGTAAGCCTAGTTGCCGATGTCTGGCGCCGCGCAGTCTAAGGCGTGGGCTTGCGGCCGCTCGCCTTCTTAGATTGCGGGTTCGAATCCCGCCGGGTGCATAGATGTCTTGTCTCTGGTGAGCTGTGTGTTGTCAGATAGAGGTCTTTGCATAGGGCTGATCAATCGTCAGAAGAGTCCTACCGAGTTTGTGTGTCTGAATGTGATGGTTAAGCCCCGAATATGAGACCATGGCCCACCACGGGGTGTTGCGCCATAAAAAATGTAAGCCTAGTTATTTCATTTGCGCGTGTGTCAGAATACGCGAAAAGGCGCATACGTTAGTGCAGTGTAATATTTGTACGTTTTTGATGTGTGTTGGACCGTGCATCGTTGTGATAATTGAAGAATAAGAACCAACTAGATGCTGCTTATCGTTTTATTACACTTATGATAGGCTCAACATGTTTCGGGCACTATTACGCCCATCATCAGGAGCTCACGACTATAGTGCTGATTAGCACATGGGCCGTCCGGTTCTTGGGTTGCTGTTGGTTAAGTTAGGTGCAGACCGCCTGCCTGCACCTAACTTCCAACCAACAGCAACCCAAGAACCGGACGGCCCATGTGCTAATCAGCACTATAGTTGTGAGCTCCTAATGATGGGCGTAATAGTGCCCGAAACATGTTCAGCCTATCGTAAGTGTAATAAAACAATAAGTAGCATCTAGTTAGTTCTTATTCATCAATTAATATTTTTACGGTTCTGTGTTACCTGTTACGTGTTACAGTATGCAGTGAAGCAGATGGACCTCGACAGACACTTTTCTCTTGATGTAACGAATTTCTTTAAGTTAGAAGTAAATATATATCTACTACGTAGGGACACACAACACGCTTGGGAACTGTGCACACTTTTGTGTCTCTTTAACTCACTGTATGCTAGGAACGTATACAGTTTTCAAACCTGTCCCTCCTGCATGCCCTTGTGACGATGAAAATGAGCGTGCCCTCTCATCTCTGTAGACACTTGAAGCTAATGATTTTTCAGCATTCCACAAAGTGAATATATAAAGTACCGTGGAAACAGAGGCCAGTAATAACATTTGGATGTCTTTGTCTCTCTGCTATTTATCTCTTCTTTGAAATGGCTGAACATTGTACTGTATTGTCATGTCTCTGCTAATGTCCCAATGGCTGTGTTCTGCTTCCTTTTATGATCAATACAGTGGATATACATTTTCAAGGCACAAAAGGAAGAGGCCACTGAATTTTAAATGGCTACGTAGAGGTAGGTTTTGAGACTGTTAGTAAAGCAATAGGCGTAGAAAGTTTTCTTTGTTGTGACGAGGGATTAGGCTACTCATTCGAAGGTAAGAGTACATGCTGACAACGGTTAAGTGTCTGAGACTTTACTCTGTTCCGCTCCTATGAAATGGCTACAGAACACTCTGTAAGGGAATCATGTGTGTGATCACTGCGTTTTGTCTTCTTCTGAAGTATATTACTCTGCAGAGGTTTGTCCGAAACGTCGGGGCAATGTTTTATTTCGTAGGCGGTATGCAATGTGGAGAAAATTAAATAATAATTGTTGCTTTTCTGTTGATTTGAATATAGGGACAGCCTTCCTGTGCAGTATGGTCGCAATAATGTACTTGATGTTGCGAAAATTTAAGAAAGGGGTGATTATTTATTGATTACCTTTGAACGATCAGTGCGAAATTTGTAAAAATAATTCTTACCTACACAGCGTAGAAGGTTGCGAGCTTTGAGGATGCCGTTCTTCTGGGATATGACGCTGCGTCAGTGTTTAATTGGATGTCGACGTTTCGCGGCAACCGGCAACGGCCTCCTCGTCTTTCTCTTCCCGTCGTCGTGTCATTGTGCAAACTACTGGGCGTGAAACAAGTACAGGGTATTATGTTCCAGGTGTCTCGCAGTGTCTCTCTTCCCATTGAGAAGCGGAAATTTATTTATAGCTCATTTCACGACGCTGTCAATAGCTGAAAATTTATAGTCTCAGTGTGAAGATGGTTACTGAATAATGAAATGGAAATGACAAAAAGAAGCGGTCGTGGCCTATTTGACGTACCGTGTTGCCATTTGACTGGAGGGACTGAGAAAGACGTGTGTTGGGCCAGGATTCGTACTGAAAACTTCCCGGAACGTTATTGCTTAAGTCTCAGTGTGAAGCTGGAGTGTTACACCACGTTTTACTCCATATTTTTCCTTTCTCATCGACGCATCCAGCATTATATGACTTTTGCGGTTCGTTGAGCAAATACACATGGCACCTGAGTCGCACAGATTTTGGAAATAATGCCAGGCGATTTTAAACACATGTGTCACACCAGTTAGAGGTGTTGTGCTTTAAGGCCTCGCAGAAAAGTCTGTCTGCATCATACGTATTTGTTAACACTTTTCAAGAACATTGTTGATAAAATATGCTTCTGTTTTCATTATCTCTTCAGCCGTGTGAATGAACAGTGCTGATAGTTTCGCTTTCTTTCGTTATTGTTAGAGAAAATATTCGCATTACTTACGACAAGTGGACCGTGTCTGCCAGTCTGTTATTAGGTGTAAGTGGTTGATTATTGCGTTTCAGATCCTTAAGATATTGAAACAATGGAAGTAATTCTCTTGATTGATTTTTTCCAGTTACCGAAACTTCTGTCCATCGCTTTTATTGGAAGGTCCCCAGGCTTTGCCACTTTGTTCGTCAGTTAACAGTAGCCGTGAATGTGATGAGTATAAAGAATTTCTGGAGAGATACTGACAAGGGGACCCGAAGTACTTGGGGAAACCCTGTTCCCATGCCTCTGCGTGCACCACAAATCCCACAAGGACTGGCCCGGGCTCGGCTAGAGGCCGGTGAATTACCGTCGGAGCCTTAAATACTATAATTCTATTTTATGTATACAGATTCTGTTTGTTCCTCGTAGAGAAAAGTCCGTTGCTTTTATAAGGGCCAGTCGTCTAATGTACAGGGAAACAGTCTGTATTTATGTGGGAATCGTGTGAAACGTAAATACACACTGTGAGGAAGAATGCAGTGTCTTATTGTTGCAGCCGGTGGTACTGTACATACCATAACCACCGGGTTGTAAACGGTTAAACAGTGCTGTGTTGTGCGTAGATTAGACATCGTCGGATGAAATGGAAGGATCTGTTATGAGTGTGTGGGCACTCGTAATAAGTTGGTAGTACCCTTGTTTGAAGATTTCATCCAGGCTTTTGCCTGGAGGGGCTGAGGGGAAACCAGGAACGACAGTGCCTGTTGTCTATGCAGGCGTGTCTGATATTTTCATAATATATGATACTAACGTTACGTCTTTGCTCTGATGTTAGGCGTGTAGAATGCTTTATTGAGAAATGTATCTGACCACACGCAAAGTCGCAAACATACTACGAATTCACTAAGAAACAGACACTTCTGAACTGCTTGCACTTAATTCCCAGTTCCTTCCGTCCGGATTCAGAACAAAACGGACACCCGTGTGATACAGTTGTAACATTTGTTCCGCATTTCCGTCCATCTGCATGCAGTACAAAAGAAAACCTGCATCTTCGTAAGTAGCAAAGATTCGTCTTACCAGACAAATTCACCCAGCGTTGTTACACAGATGTAACAGAGTGCACTGCCCAGCAATGGCAGCGTCCGCTGTTTGTGTCTGGCCGTTCAAATGGAACTTCGTGGGACACGGATCCAGTTCTCGAAGACAGAATACCAATCTGGTTATCTTAGAGGCAACGTCTCTCCCTGGCTTGCATTAAGGAAACAGCTCAGTCAGATCCCATGCTTGCCATTCTGTGGATGTTTTGATTACACTCAGTGTCCAAGTGAATACCGGGATATCTTGAAATGGACCAGTATTAAGTTGGACACTATCCATTGTCTGAGGTACAGCAGACCGTATTTTGTTCTTAGGGCATTTCGGGATTTGGCTATACTGTCTCCCTCAAGAGACTTGTATCGACAGTTCCTTTTCATTTTTAACGCATGCGTAAAACAAATAATGACACAGTAGCCGTATCATACCTGTCTGTCTGTCCTCATGGAACAATGCGACTCCTACCGGGTGGTTTTGCGCGAAAATTCGTATTTGGAACTTCAAATAAAATTTGTCGACACATTCCGATTTCGGTTAACGTCAGAAATAACAGATGTTGCACATGAACACCTACTTATACACCTGCGACTGGCCGTTATAGAAGAGACATGCTGTGTTCTCCGTGAGGTGCGAACTGAGGCCTCACAATTGGCGATCTAAACACAGCAAATCAGATAGGAAATTAGCTGTTACCGTATTAAATAAAGCAAACGTAATATCGCGCCGTGTAAAAGAGAAGTACAAGAATGTATGTGGACGTTCTCGATATTAGTGTACGAAGAAATAAGAGCTGGGGAGGCCGAACAAACGTGTGACAGTCTAAATGTGACTCATAAAAAGGTAAAAAGGTACAGTGATCCCGTTACAGGCCCGGTGTGGCCCAGAGGGTGTGTAGAGGTATAGCTCTACTCTTCCATGACCGCGGCACTAGAAGAAGGTGAGTGGTCAGCAGCACGCCCCGGCCGCAATGTACTCCCGGGAAAGACCCAGTACCCATTGTACAGGAGGCTGGGTGGGCCCCAGGGCCGGTCTGGACGGGCGAAAAATCTCGTCCCCACCGGGATTCGATCCCGGACCGTCCAGTCCTTAGTCAGTCGCTATACCGACTGAGCTATCCGACCCACAAAATGTGACTGTCATACCACGCGAAAAGCAAAAGAAAATAGTGACTGTATTTAGACTGTATTGAGAGTATTCACGAATTATATGGACGGTAGAAGTATTAGGGAGAGTAAAAGAGAGACCGCGCCGGAAGCGATGTGGTCTGCGGACATTTTCTGATTCACAAGGATTACACGATAAGAAACAAGACGGTCTTGTACGTATGGTGTAACATTCAGGCGCGTTTGTTTAACAGTTGTTGTAGTGGAAAAGCAATAAGTATTATACATGTTGATTAAGTGTTTGTGGCCTAAGTATCCAGCATGCAATGTTTATGCGCCATATTTTCATCTGTGGCCTTCTGGATTCTGCAGTCGTTTTCCACATTACCTCATAAACGGCACGATTTTCGAAAAAAAAATTATCTGACATAAAATGTGTGTTTTGATTTTCTTTGTAATTTCTGTCTGAAACATCTCATTTTAGGAAGAAATGTGCGAGATATGATCAAAACTATGTACTGGTCTTCATGTAATGTACCCGTTATTCTTGTCAGATTTTAATGAAGCTTGAATTTTTCTTGGCAGATTGTCGTTCAGAATATAAAATTTCATGAAAACCCGTCCAATTTGAGTCGAGTTGTTCCGTGCGGACAGACATGACGAAGGTAATAGTCACTTTTCGCAATTTTGCGAATGCGTCTAAAAAGTGAGATGCAGGAATCAAAAAACTGCATTTATTGTTGCATAGCTTCATGCAAATGCAGAAAGAAATTAAAAGAGGCGGCAGCGTCATTTGACATAAGAATCGACAAATTCGAAGGTGACACAGGCACTGAGTAACTGTCCAGTTCAGAACAGTAGAATAGCTCCGGTATAGTACAAAAGCTGTGTAGTACGGTGGGTGACTCCATCATCGTACACAAAGAAGAAACTAGGATCACTTGAGTATTGAAGTATTCGATATCCATCCAGCCAAGGCACAGAACGCGAGTCAGCCAAGCCTGTATGGCTCCCTATGCTGCGACTTAGAAAAACATGTGTAATGTTAATTTGTGACCATCCCTGGAATCGATCCTAGTCTTCACCACTTACTGAAAGTGAAAGTGTGATAAATCGTTTAGCATAATGGCAGGTAGTCACCAAAAAAAAAAACGGGAGTAGAAACGTCTGCCGAAACGTCCCACTCATATGTTCTTCAAATTTTGACCAGTGCGAAAAATAATATAACATAAAACAGTTCAAGTAGTTGGACCATATTTACAATCATAAACTATTGCACGGAACAAAAATGAAAATAATATTAGTACTTTACAATATACCGTCTAGTTCTGGTAAACCGAAACTAGCGAGTTGACGAAGAAGAAGGAGAAGAGGAAGGAGGAGGAGAAGAGGAAGAAGAGGAAGAAGGAGGAGGAGAAGGAAGAGGAGGAGGAGGAGAAGAAGAAGAAGAAGTAGAAGAAGGTGGAGGAGGAGGAGGTGGGCAGAGTATGAGGCTGATACCTGTTTTATGACACTCCCAAATACTTCGGCCGCTGGAACGTTTGGAGCTGGCACAGGCACTGTAGTGTAAGGGGTAAATGTTTTGGCACAGGTAGTAGTCGCCGAGTCACATGCCCTCGCCAGGCGAATACGCACACAATGCTACCCACATTCCTCAAATACCTTCCCAGTCTCAGTTTACCGGAACTACAAAGTAACAACGACTGTCACGGACCTTCTGAAGACCCGGCGACCTGTCTGTCCCTTCTGCAAACCCAAAGGTCACATTCAGTACTAATCAGTACACAACCAGAGTAATGTAAGTAACATCGTAAAGTAACCTCATACGAAATTAAGGTAAACGTAGAGCCACGGTTCTTCCCATGTACATTTTCCTATGCACTATTGGATTGATGCAGGACTGAACATTGTGTCAACGTGCAGGCGCACACAATCAGGCGTGCAAAGCGGTAATGCCCTTCAAGCGTGTAAATATCAGTGAAGTTTAATAATGGAACAGTGGACATAGGTAAGAAAGGACATTAGGGGAATGTAGTGAAAGAGCGAGAAATAGATAAAGAAGTAAGAAACATAAGAGAGAAGAACACTGGGAAAGAAATAGCTATCGAATAACTTAAATGAAAGGAGGGAAAGAAGTGAATAAAAGTTAAAAGAAGAGAAGAAAAAATCGAAACATTATCGGGAAATATCAGGAACACTAGCAGTAAACAGAGGCAAGCTGATAAATTGATGTTAAAAGGCAAAGGAGGAGTGCTTGTGAGGGAGTGAGATTGAAGTACTATACAGCTAGAGAGAAAGGAGGAGAGAGAAACGGCGATAAAATTTGGGATGCGTGAACAGGGAATTCTAAGTTGTACAGATGAGCAAGTATGGACCGATCCGTGCTGTGTAGGGACGCATCTGGCTGCGAGGATGTGTGCAGTTAATGGGGGCAGCGTGAAGAGGGGGCGGAAAATAGGTAATTCCATTTAACAAGACTTCTTCATTACGGTCGCAGGGTGGAGAACAATTATGTAAGTACTGCAGAGACGTGAAGGTCAGTAAGCTACGTCAGCCCGCGGGTCTGCACGCTTGTGTTTCCATGCCAGCGGTACAGCCTGACACAGAACTACAAAACTAAAGCTGATGTGTGTTAACTCAAGTATCCAGCAAGCACTCGATACTCTTGTCACCATGAACTGCGGTAATGATGAAATAAATAATTCAAGCTTTGCTGGGAGAAATTACCTAGAAGAAGAATTTTTTTGAATTGCTGACTTGGCTAAGAAGGCATTAACCCTCTTAACGTTCAGTGGTAACTGTGTATACCATCTGCTATCCCATTTACAGTCTCACACAGTGTATTATGCGTTAAGTACGACTGCCACAATCAACACGTACTCTATTCCTAAATAGCAAACTGATTAATGGAGACGGAGTTTCCCCTATGTTATTTGGGAGCTGAGCTCTCACGCGCGTGTAATTGCGATGGCCTTCAGTCTTCTGTGCTTTGTTAGGAACAGAATGCTACAGTATGTAAGGGGACAGTGGGAGAGTAAGGTGCGCAGATGCAAATAGTCAAAATAAAATAGTTTTATTCCGCCGAAACACAACAATAGCACACAATCATCAGCACATGTTTCGTTCTTATCTAGACCATCTTCAGGCCAGTTTTTTCTAGGAGAAGGTACAATCGGTGCGCACTATACATTATGGGATTCCATGCTGTTTACAAGGTGTGCGTAAAAAGTCATAACAGTATTTTTTTAAGTTTAAAATACTCTTGAACAGGATGTAGAGTATATAAAAAATAATGTTGGTGTTTACTATCAGTTATGAAGGTAATTTCATTATAAAGTAGTGTCAGTTATATGGTATATTAATATATAAGTAATGAAAGAACCTTCATAACTGATAGTAAACATCTACATAATGTTTTAGATACACTACGTCCTGTTCAGAAGTGTTTTAAACTTTAAAAAAATACTTTTATAATTGTTTTTACGCACACCCTGTAAACAGTATGGGATCCCACAATGTATAGTGCGCACCGGTTGTACCGCCTACTGGGAAATATTGGCCTGAATGAAGATGGTCTTGAAAAGACCGAAATATGTGCTGATGATTGTGTGCTGTTGTTGTGTTCCGACGGAATAAAACAAATTTATTTTGACTATTAAAAACCCAACGGGATGTCTTCTATTAAAATAAAAAAATGGGAATAGATTTAATAAAAAAATTTGATATACGAGTATTTTTCGAAAATGTGTCGAGAAAATTCAAGTTTCATTAAAACCGGACAAGATAACGGCACTTTACATGAAGACCAATATACATTTTTGATCATATCTCGCTAATTTCTTCTTAGAACGAGAAGTGCTTCAGACATAACTGGTAGAGAAAATCAAAACACACATTTTATGTTCAATACCTTTTTTAAAAAATCATGCTATTTGTGAGGTAATATGGAAACAAAATTGTGCAACCGGGTGGGTCACAGATGATAATATGGCGCATGAGCATTGGGTGCTGGATACTTCAGGCTACAAACACATACTCAACACGTGTAATACTTATTTGATAGACGCCATCCCGATGTGGCTATAGGAATTATAAAAATAAGAAAGTTCCCGTCAGTCACAACTAGTTTATTATATATTATTGCTTTTCCGCTGCAGCATTTGTTGCACGAACGCGGCTCAGTGTTACGTTACGTTACGTTACGTTACGTTACGTACATTGACTGTCTTGTTATAATTTGGTCACATTCGTCCCGCACGCGACTCTACCGAACACAGTATCTGCGGAACAGTTTAAGGGAGCTCATTTTGAAGCTGACACTACTTGATTTACTCGAGTACGGTACAGTTTAATTGCTTCGTGCATGTAAGTGGAGACATCATTGATTAATTCTATTAAAATTTGTTTTAAATCTGCGTCCAAAATTCGACCAGAAAAACACAGTATGCCTTGTTTTATACCGTACAGAATTTTTGTTTAGAAAACAATAGGGCCGACGCTGAGAGTATGTCAGAAGAAAGTTATGATCCACGCTGCTTACCAAGTGGCGGATATGTCAGCGGTTCCAAGCTCCTTCAGTCTGTGTTCTTCGAGAACTTCGTATCACCTGGTGCTATCGGTTGTACAGTTAACGTTAATTAAATCTGAGGATAGAATAGTGCAGAATTGGGGGGGGGGGGGAAAAGTAAGAAGGAAAAAAAATTGGATTGTTTTGGAAAAAAAAAAAAGGAAAAAAAATATAAAAAACAATTTTTTA
>Ga0123357_10006284_pt1 | contig 14445 bp, 14 predicted proteins | sample TergutEmb28metaG_FD_89873 | JGI IMG/M metagenome (GOLD analysis project Ga0123357, IMG submission 89873) | Embiratermes neotenicus P4 segment gut microbial communities from Petit-Saut dam, French Guiana - Emb289 P4 | ecosystem: Host-associated > Arthropoda: Insects > Digestive system > Gut ...
ATGCGTGGTTTTAATCCCGGAGGGAAAGATCGCCCTCGGGAAACTCTCCCAGGCGGTCATGCACGGCGCGGAAGTTTTGGAAATCGACGGCAACTTCGACGAAGCGCTAAACCTCGTAAAAGAGCTCAGCAGCAAGTATCCGCTTACGCTCGTAAACTCTATAAACCCGTTCAGAATAGAAGGACAGAAGACTGCGTCTTTTGAAATATGCGAAACGCTCGGCACTGCGCCTGATTACCAGTTTATGCCGGTCGGCAACGCCGGCAACATAACTGCGTATTGGAAAGGATATAAAGAGCTCAACGACTCGGATCCTTCGGCATATCCTCTTCCCAAGATGATGGGTTTTCAGGCTTCCGGTTCCGCGCCGATAGTGCTCGGACATCCTGTTGAAAAGCCGGAAACAATAGCGACTGCAATCAGAATAGGAAATCCGGCCTCATGGAAAAGCGCTGAAGCTGCAAGGGACGAATCCGGCGGCGTAATAGACATGGTTACGGACGAAGAGATTTTGGATGCTTACAGAACTATTGCCGCAAACGAAGGTATTTTCTGCGAGCCTGCTTCAGCTTCATCGCTTGCAGGACTTATAAAGTACATAAAAAAAGGTTATTTCAAAGATAAGAAAAGCGTTAAGGCCGTATGCATACTTACGGGGCACGGATTAAAAGATCCGGACAACGCGGTAAAAAACGCGTTAAAGCCGAAAAAAGTTAAAGCCGATATAAAAACTATAGTATCCGCGATAGGACTTTAAAAAGGACAGGTAATAAGTAAAAGGTAACAGGTAAAAAATTTGGTGTTTTCGCCCTGCGAAAACTTATTAATTAGATTTCGGCAAAGCCGAAATTCGACTATCTTTTACCTATTACTTATTACTTTTTACTTGTCGTTAAATTGGGGGACAAAATGCAGGAAGACAAAAAAGTGCAGACGGCTGAAGTTAAAATAGAGATAGACGACCAGACGGCAAACGGCATATACTCGAATCTTGCCCTGATAACGCATTCCGAAAGCGAGTTTATACTGGACTTTATATTTTTCCAGCCGCAAAACGGCAAGGCAAAGGTCAGAACCAGAATTATAACCTCTCCGGCTCACGTTAAAAGAATGATAGAGGCTCTCAAAGACAATATTGCAAAGTACGAGATGAAGTTCGGCCAGATAAAAGAGCCCTCCCCGCAGCTCACAAACGCAAAACCCGGATACTACAACTGACAAAAGCAGGCCGCACATCCTCTCTTTTGTCATTGCGAGGAAAGACGAAGTCTTGACGAAGCAATCCAGAAAGCTAACGGAAATGACATTTTTATCACTAGATTGCTTCGGCGATAAAACCGCCTCGCAATGACTACAAAAGCAGCTGAAAAGAATTTAAAATGAAAATCGAACTCATATGCACAGGAAGCGAGCTTCTTATGGGAAAGCTCAATACGAACGCGGCTTACATAGGCGCGAGGCTTTCCGCTTTGGGGCTTGATCTGTCAGCCGTCACCGACATAGGAGACAGAAAACCGGAACTTGCCGAAGAGCTGAAAAAAGCCTTCCAAAGAAGCAGCGTGATAATTACCACCGGAGGCCTCGGCCCGACATTTGACGATATTACCGTGGAAACAGCCGCAGAGTGCCTGGGTCTTGAGATCTACGTTGACGAAAAAGTTTTAAATACGATAAACGAGTTTTTCGCAAAGCGCGGCATATCTTCAATTCCCAAAATCAACGAAAGGCAGGCAAACATAATAAAAGGCGCTAAAGTTTTAGACAACCGTTTCGGAACCGCGCCGGGCCAGATGCTTCATTTTGAGTACGATGAAGGAAACGGCAAAAAATCGAGGAAAACACTGTTTCTTCTTCCCGGACCTCCGCGCGAAATGCAGCCGATGTTTGAAGAAAGCGTGGAACCGTTTTTAAGAAGCTACTTCTCGGGAATCAAAAAAAACGAAGTTATACACGTGTTCGGGCTTGCCGAGTCGGCCGTTGAAGAACTCATAAAGCCGGTGATGGTAGCCGCGGGATTCGGCAGCACGCAGACCGTAGAGTTCGGCATACTCGCAAGCAGCGCTTTAATAGACGTAAAATTTTCAGTGTCGGGCAGCAATGAAATGCTTGTGGATGAAACCGTCGGCAACTTAAAACTTGCCATGGCCGAAGTTTTAAAAGACAATATCTTCGGTTACGGCAGCGACAGCCTTGCGGTATCCGTGGGAAAACTTTTACTCGAAAATAAAAAGAGCCTTTCCTGCGCAGAGTCGTGCACGGGCGGTTTAATATCAAAAAAGATTACCGACGCGTCAGGAAGCTCGGCATACTTTAAAAGTTCGGTCGTAACCTACTCGAACGAATCGAAAACAAGGCTGCTCGGAGTAAGCGAAGAAACCCTTAAAGAGTACGGAGCCGTAAGCGAAAATACCGCAAAAGAGATGGCCGAAGGTTCCTTAAAGCTGGCGGAAAGCGACTACGCCGTTTCCGCGACCGGAATTGCAGGCCCCGGCGGAGGAACAAAAGAAAAACCGGTAGGCCTCGTATATATAGGTATTGCGTCAAAGAAAAATACGGAAGTTTTTAAATATAATTTTATCGGCACAAGAGACGATATAAGGCAGAGAGCCGCAAATACGGCGCTTGATCTTTTAAGAAGACGCATAAACAATGATGTTTCTGCGCGCGTGCCAAAGAAAGCCAAAAAGTGAGACTTTTTGCAGCCGTATTTGTGGAAGAAAACGCTGCACGTTCTCTTTTTGAACGTTTTGCTTCGGTTGCGGAAATGCTGAAGGTAAAGCTCGTTCCTCCGGAAAAAATGCACATAACACTCAATTTTTTCGGCGAAGCAGATATTAAAACGTGTGCGGAACTTTCCCGGCAAGCCGCGGCAGGCTGCGGAATGTTTGAGGTGATTATAAAAGGAGCCGGCTGTTTTATCCGGTCCGCCGGTTCGGGCACATTGTGGGCGGCAGCGTCCGATGAAAACGGAAAGCTTAAGGAGCTTGCTCTAAAAACAGGCAACACTGTATCCGTATTTACGCCGCATATAACGCTGGCGCGGTTTAAAAATAATTTTGCGGCGCAAAAGAAAATTGCGGAATATATCGGCGAAAACGAAGTGCTCGACAGCTTTATTGCGCAAAAGATTACTCTTGCCGAAAGTATTTTAACTTCCGCAGGAGCTTCATACGGAAGTGTCGGAGAATTTCAGCTAAACGAGCAACAATTGCCTCTGCCTTGCCTCAAGACGCAATAATAGATAAAATATACAAAAAAGCCGATAAGACGGCGATAAAAAAAGGAGAGACGGCGTGGTTAGAATGAAGAAGATCGTTTCATCGGTATTGTTCGTGTTATTATGTTCATTTTATTCTTATGCGCAGGATTCAAACGCGGTAGCGCCGCAGCCTGATTCCGCAAGCGCGACTCCGCAGACGGACGCAGCTACAAGCGAGTCCCCTAAACCGGAACCCGCAAAGTGGAAAAAGTCCGGAGTGCTTATGTTGAGCTACAACCAAACGGCTCCGAGCGACAACTGGGCCGGGACGGAGTCATACAGCAGATCATGGTCTGCAAGGCTTGACTTATCCGCCGAAAGAACAGCCTCAAATACGAACTGGCTTACGACGTTTAAAGAATATTACGGAGAAACGGAGTCAAAAGATACCCATGCCGTGAGTTTGGATATGATAGAGTTTAATACGGTATGGGTCTACAGAATATACAGGTATCTGCAGCCGTACGGGTCTTTTTATGTTCTTTCCCAAAATAACAGATTCTGGGATCCGGTGACTTATATGGAGTCGGCAGGTTTAAATTTTACGATTATGGAAAATGCGGTTAATACTCTGAAGGTCAGAGCCGGAGGCGCGCTGAGGCAGGTAGACGATTCGATAAACGGAAACAAAAGAGAGTCGGGAGCCGAGGGGGTAATGAACTACAGCCTTTTGTTTCATAAAAGCGCCAGGTTTGTTTCCGAAGCGAGAGTGTTTGAAAGTTTTGAAAACGGAGAAGATTTAAGGTGGGATAACAGGCTGTTCTTAAAAACCGGGCCGTGGTTTACGACGGAATTCGGGTATACGGTTTTCTTTGACAGATCGAGAATTCCGGCGCACAGCTGGCCTCACGACGTAGAGACGCTTCTCTATGCCGGCATAGGTTTCTCGTTCAACGTATTTCAATAGCCGACGCGAATGCTGCCAGAGGAAGTTATTCCTCGGCAGCCTGTTCCAGGAATTCGTAACCGGGGAGGGAGCGATTTATTTTCAGACTGAATCAATTACATCACGACAGGGGTGCGAAAATGCTGAAAGAGTTTTCTTACGGGGCGGTAGTTTACAGAATTTGCGACGGCGAGCTTCTTTTTCTCCTGGTATTTTCCAGGCGTAACGAGAGGTGGGGATTTCCTAAAGGGCATATTGAAAAAGGCGAAACCGAGCTTGAAACGGCCTCAAGGGAAATATACGAAGAGACGGGAATAAGAAGGGTAAACTTTGTGGACGGGTTTAAGCAGGAAGAGGTGTATATAATAGACGGAACTCTTCCGGAGACAAAAGGCAGGATAGCCGAAAAACATTCGGTATATTTTCTCGCCGAAGCACTTTCGGACAGCATGGTTTTTTACGACGATGAAGTGGCGGACGTCAAATGGGTAAACGTCAATAAGGCGAAACAGCTGCTTTCGTTTTCCGGACAAAAAAAAGCCATACAGTCGGCTTATGAAAAAATAAACGGTTTGGGAGGTAAAAATGAGTAATCCTCTTTTGAAGGAAAGCGTTTTCAGATCAACGGTATCGGCAGGCGAAAGCATGACTGTTCCCGGTACGGTAAATAAGAGCATAATTTTGTGGGCGTTTCTTGCCGTCAGCGCGTTTTATGCCTGGACGCATCCTCAGGTGATAACGCCTTTTTTCTGGGTTTTCCTTATCGTCGGCTTTGGTCTTGCCATGTTCTCTATTTTTAAAAAGACGGCATCCCCTATCCTGTCTCCGATATATGCAATATGCCAGGGAGCGGTTTTGGGCGTGATATCGCTTGCTTTTGAAAAAAACTATCCCGGCATAGTCGTAAATGCCGTTCTTCTGACCGTAAGCGTTCTTATATGCATGCTTGCCGCATATAAGACCGGCATTATAAAGGCCACTCCTATGTTTAAAAAAGTGGTAATTCTTTCAACTCTGGCCATAGCCTTTGTTTATCTTATAGACCTGCTTTTAAATGTTTTCGGCGCCGGAAGGTTTCCGTACATACACGATTCTTCGTGGCTCGGAATAGGAATAAGCCTTGTAATAGTCGCGGTGGCGTCTTTTAATCTTATAATAGATTTCGACATGATTGAAGACGGCGCAAGGAGCGGCGCTCCCAAGTACATGGAGTGGTACGGCGCTTTTGCTCTGATGGTAACGCTCATATGGCTGTATCTTGAAATGCTCAGGCTTTTAGGCAAGATGAGAAGCTGAAACAGTGCTTGAAAAAACCGTTTTTTTCAGAGCGACGTCCGAGGCGAGTTCTCTTCCGGAAAGCATTGCGGAAGTTATTTTTTCCGGAAGGTCTAACGTCGGGAAAAGCAGCGTGATAAACGCGCTGTGCGAAAGGAAAAATCTGGCGCGCGCGTCAAAAACTCCCGGGAGAACGCGCAGCATAAATGTTTTCAGCGTTTCAAAAGGCAGGTGGCTGATAGATCTGCCGGGGTACGGTTTTGCAAGAGTCAGCCCCGAAGAAAAAAAACTCTGGCGTTCGATGATTGAAGATTGCATTCTGGAAAGAAAGAGCAGAAAAACGGTATATGTGATAATCGACGCTTTTGTCGGTCCTACCGAGCTTGACGAAAATATGGCGGCGTGGCTCAGGGAGAGTTCGGTAAATTTTAAAATAGTCGCAAATAAATGCGACAAGCTTCCAAGCCAAATCACGCCGGATCAGCTGCGCGCAAAGGCTGCCGATTTTTTCGGCATAAAGGAATCCGACGTGTTTGCGGTCAGCGCCAAAAAGAATTTCGGCATGGATAAGCTTAGAAACGATGTTATCAAAAATTTATGTTAATAAGCGGTAAAAGCAGTTAAAGGTCAGAAACCTGGCCAAAAAAGGAGGAAGTAAATGAAGAAAGTACTGTTGGCTTTGGCAGTTGCAGCAATGTTTTCAAGCTTGGCGATGGCGTCGACCCCGGTTCAGTTATCGTTGTGGGACACTATCGCTATTCCTAAGAACGATACGGTAACCGGAATTGAAATCGGTATCGGCAACAATCTTCAAAGCGTAACCGGTTTGCAGTGGAACATCATCTGGTCAAAAACAAACAATGCTCCTCTTGCGTGGCAGTGGGGTCTTGTCAACCAGGTGACCGGCAAATTCGCAGGTATCCAGAGCGGCTTTGTCAACTTTAACACGGGAGACGTAACCGGACTTATATTCTCCTGCGTCAACTACACCGAAGGCTCCAACACCGGCTTGCAGTTCGGCTTTATCAACTACCAGAATAGTTTTACGGGATTGGGGTTCGGTTTCATAAACTATGAGAAAAGCCTTAAAGGCATCCAGCTCGGTTTCATTAACTATGCGGAAAGCGCGAGGGATTTCGCATTGCAGATAGGTCTTATAAACTATCTCGGAAATTCTTCGATTTACAAGTGGTTTCCGTTCATAAACGTGAAGATATAATTCAATGAAAAAGCAGCTGGCGACTGTTATAATAGGTTTTATAGCAGGTCTTGCAATCTCCGGAGTTTTGGGAGATTTGATAGTCGCCGTAAATAATTCCGCCGGCAGGATTTCCTCGGCCTGGAGCATATCCAAAGCCGAGAAATATGTTGCCGGCGGAAATTTTGAAGCGGCATCCGCCGAATATGAAAAGGCTTTAAAAAAGATAAATCCCGATAATAAAAAGCTGCTTGCCAAAACAGAAAACAATCTGGCCATGTGCGTTTTTTCAATAGCCGACAAAAAAAATGACGCTTTAGGAATAAAGAGATCCATCGGAATATTTTCCGAATCCCTTGCGCTGTCCAAAGAGACGGGAGATTCGCAAAGTATTTCCCAGGTTGAAACAAATATTAATGAAGCCGAAGCCGTTTTAAGTCATCTTAAGGCGGAGCATAAAGATTTTGCCAGAAGAGTATAAAGGCGTTGTTATGAACGGAGCAATCGCTTTTCCGAGAGGCCTTTGATGAAAATATTTTCGTGGAATGTAAACGGAATAAGAGCCGTATATAAAAAAGGTTTTTCCGGTTGGTTTAAAAAAAGCGGCGCGGATATACTGTGCGTACAGGAAACAAAAGCCGAAGAAGCGCAGTTCCCGAAGGAATTGGCGGAGATTGAAGGCTACAATTTTTTTTGCTCGTCGGCAAATCATAAAAAAGGCTACAGCGGAGTGGCTGTCTGGTCAAAGACCGCTCCCAAATCCGTGAGCAACAGCATAGAAAATAAAAAGTTTGACAATGAAGGAAGGGTGCTGAGGCTTGAGTACGACGCGTTTATCCTTTTTAACATATACTTTCCTAACGGCGGCATGTCCGACGAACGCCTGCGGTACAAACTGGATTTCTACGATTACTTCAACGCCTATGTAAAAAAAATCAAAAATAAAGAAGTGATAATATGCGGAGATTTTAATACGGCGCATAAAGAGATAGACCTGGCGCGTCCGAAAGCCAATGAAGACGTTTCCGGATTTATGCCCGTGGAAAGGGCGAAGCTTGACGAGCTTGTTGCGGCCGGATTTACCGATACTTTCAGGCATTTTAACTCCGAACCCGGGAAATATACGTGGTGGGACTATAAAACTGCGGCCAGAGAGAGAAACGTAGGCTGGAGAATAGATTATTTTTTTCTCTCAAATACGTGCCTTGAAAATCTTAAATCTGCCGGAATATGCGCCGAAGTCGAAGGTTCCGATCACTGCCCGGTATGCATAGAAATAGACTCAAAGGCAAAGTGCGGGAAAAAAGGCTGATTATGAAAAAAGCCGGTTATACGTTTATTGCAGCCGCAGCGGCTTTCTCCGTTATGGCAACAGGATGCGGAAGCAACGTCGCGGACAGAAAAAACGGGTACAGGCCTAAGACCGACGCAGAGCTGGTTTCCGCGGCCAAAGACGCGTATATCTACGGGTTCCCGCTGGTTTTATCCGAGATTGAAAAAAAATATATGACCGCCGCCTCAGGCACCCCCGTAAACGCTGTAAAAAACATATCTGTTTTTCCGGACGCCTCTTTCAGAATATTTTCAAATCCGGAGCCGTTTGTATTTACTTCTTTTGCCTGGCTCGATCTGTCTTCGGAACCATTTGTCTTCGATATGCCGGAGATAGACGGCAGATATGCGTTTTTCAGCGTTGCGGACGCATGGAAAAACGAAATTATTTCCATACGCTCATACGGCCGCAAACTTGCCGCGCAAAAGACAGCAATCGCCGGACCGGCATGGAGCGGAGTTATGCCCGAAGGCGTAACAGCGTACAGAAGCGGAACAAATACGGTTTTTCTATCCCTTCGTATACAGGTGAAAGACGTGCGCGATGCCGCCGCGGTAAAAAAAATACAGGGCTTGCTGAAACTTTATCCTTTGAGTTTTTACGGCATGGAGTTCAAACCGCCGGTATTAAAGCAGGAAGAAGCGGTTTATAAAAATTCTCCGGTAGAACAGGCGTTTTCCATGAGCCTGACCGAATATTTTAATCTGCTTAACCAATCGATGGTTTCAAATCTTCCTTTTCCGGCCGATGCCGAAGCGCTTGACAACTTTCTCGACTTGGGCGTTGCGCCCGGCATGAGGTTTGATATGTCGGGATTCTCCTATGATTTGAAGGATTCGCTGAATAAAGTTCCTTTGCTTACCGAGGAATATATTAAAAACAAAATCGCCGGCAGACTTACCAAAGGCTGGCTGGTTTCCGGCGATTTTAAAACGGACTATATTTCAAGAGCGTCTGCGGCGTTTGCTGGATTGAAACCCGATACAGGCCCGGGAGCAGTTTACGCAAAAGCTTATGTTGATGACGAAGGGGAAACGCTTGACGGTTCAAAAAATAAATATACGCTGCATTTTGACAAAGATATTGTTCCGGCGGCAGGTTCTTTTTGGAGCGTTGCTCTTTACGGAACCGGCGGTTTTTTTGTAAAGAACGGCATTAACCGGTTTGCAGCCGGAAGCGCGGACAATCTGAAATACAATAAGGACGGTTCTTTGGACATATACATACAGACTTCAAATCCGGGAACCGGGAAAAACCGGCTGCCGTGTCCGTCGGGAGAGTTCACTCTTATTTTCAGACAAGCGGCGGATAATGATTCGGCGCCGGCGTCGGCGCAGCTGCCCGGCATAAGCAAAATAAAGGGAGACGAAAAAAAGTGAAAAAGATTATTGCGTATGCGGCGGCTTTCATATTCGCGGTTATGATCTTTTCATTCTCTTCGTGCCATAACAAGGACGAAGCGCAAAAAGACAGCGTCGGCGCTTCGGCAGCATCGGAAACAAGCATAGTGCAGGACGCCAAAGACGCTTATCTTTACGGCTTTCCGCTGGTATTGATGCATTTAAGCGAAAGGGTAATGACAAATCCCGTTTCAGACGGCAAAAATTCTCCTCTAAACAGATTTAAAAATGTCAGCCGCCTTTCGGAAGCGCAATTAAACGTAAAATTCCGTGACTTTGACGGTTTCCGTTCGTATGCATGGGTAGAACTCGGAAGAGAGCCTGTTGTATTTGAGCTTCCGGACACCAGAGGCAGATACGAGCTTTTTGAGATATTTGACGGCTGGAACAATCTTGTAACTTCAGCCGGCAGCAGGAGCACAGGAACAAAAAAACAGCTGTATCTTCTGACCGCGCCGGGCTGGAAAGGCACAGTGCCCGACGGAATGACTCAGATTAAAATACCTACTGAGATGGCGTATATTTCCGGCAGCATACGCGTTTTGGACAATGAGGACGGAAGAAGATTTGTTTTGCCGCTGCAGAATAAACTGAGGCTTGTTCCTCTGAGCCGTATAGACGATACAACGTATATTTTGCCCGACGTAAAACCGGATGAAACCATAGATATGTCGGACCCGGCTGAACAGATATTCAAAATTGACATTGCGGAGTATTTTAATCTGCTGAACGCTCTTATGTCCGAGAATCCGCCTTCCGCGGACGATTCTGGATTTCTTGAAAAAATACGCTATTTAAAGATATCTCCGAACGATGAGTTCGACTTGAGCGTTTTTGACAAGCGCACGCAGGACGAACTTAAAAAGATTCCGCAGTGGGCGAAAGAACGGCTTACTGAACTTTCCGAAAAAAGAGATTTTACGGGAGGCTGGAGTTACTCCGACGACAAAAGAGTATACGGAACGGATTATTTAAAGCGCGCTTTGTCGGCTTTCGGCTCAATAGGCGCAAGTTCTTCCGACAACGCAATTGCCGCAATATGCGTTTTTGACTCCGAAGGCAATAACATTAACGGGGCAAACAGATACGCAATTCATTTTGATAAGGATTCATATCCTCCGGAGAATACTTTTTGGAGCCTTGCCGTTTACGACCCCGAAGGAGCACCCGTAAAAACAGTTGCAGTTGCCGGGCGGAAATCCGCCGTTTCTTACGATTCCGAGGCCGGAACAAATAAAAATATTCCTGCGGACATTTACGTAAGCGCGCATCGTCCTGCAAAAGGCAATAAAAATAACTGGCTGTATATACCGGCCAATGAAAACTTTGTTATTGTATTCAGACTTTACCCCGCAAAAGACGCGGCAATATCAAAAAGCTGGAAACTCCCTCCGGTTGTAAAAATGAACTCCGGTAAAATTTGAAATGAGCATTTGCTGAATTTAACTGTCTCTCCGCAGTCATTGCGAGGGACTTTAGTCCCGAAGCAACCTAGGCAATAGTACGCCGTTTCCGTTAACTTTCATGCTTTCAATTAATAAAGAATGTTTTTTTTGTTAGCTTTCCGGATTGCTTCGTCGTCGCTCCGTTCCTCCTCGCAATGACGGCAAAGACGGTTTTCCTCGTTTCGCCTGGATTAACAACACACTTATAGTCAAAGCTTTTTGGCACCAGTATTGCCAGTGGTTGTCATATACAACAAGAGAAACCTGCCGCTATAATTTGCGGCAGGCTTCTTTTGTTTATTATAACTACTCAAAAAATTTATTCCCTGTAACCGTCCATAGTCATAAGAGCTTTTATTCTCTCTTCTATCGGCGGATGTGTTGCGAAAAGGCCGGATATTTTTGAAAAAAACGAGTTCTGTTTCTCCGGGCTGAGCGGCGTGACTATGCACATTGCAGCCATAGTCTGTTTATCCTTCAGCTTATCAACCATAGAATTGCCGGATATTTTTTTCAAGGCTCCGATAAGTCCCTGCGGATTTCTTGTCATTAAAGCCGCGGAGGCGTCAGCCTGAAACTCTCTTGTTCTTGAAACCGCAAGCTTTATAAGCGGCGCGACAAGATAACCGTAAAGATAAAAAACCATCGCCAGGATAAAAAGGAACAGCTGTTGGTTGCCTCTGTTTTTTGAGTTGCCGCCGCCTCTTGATAAAAGAGCAAATCTCAAAAGAAGTTCCGCTACAACCGTTGCAAAGCTTATGCACAGTATCATTATAAGCATCAGACGTATATCCCTGTTTCTTATATGCGACAATTCGTGCGCAATAACTCCTTCAAGTTCCGGTTTTTCAAGCTTGTTGATTATTCCTTTTGTAAGCACCACATAAGAGTGCTCGGGATCCCTTCCCGTGGCAAAAGCGTTAAGCGCCTCGTCGTTGATAGCATATACTTTCGGCATCGGAAGCCCGGCCGTGATGGCAAGATTTTCAACGATTCTTATTATGTCCTGCGCGTTCTCTCTTGTCAGCTCAACGGCTCCGGTACCGGACAAAATAAATTTTTGTCCGAAGAAGTAGCTTATAATCAGCCACAGAATGGCTATCGCCGAAATAACAGGCAGCACACGCATGGCGGCCAGGTTTGCCGTCGTCAGCGGCGAAACATAAACATGGCCGTAGTGGTGTCCTCCGCCGGAAGAAGTTATGAAACTAAACAATATTATCGCCAGATAAACCAAAACTACAAGACTTACCGGAAACAGCGCCATAAGCATAATGGTTCTGCGCGTGTTGGAAGCTATAAAATCGTAAGTCGTTATTTTAGCCATTTTTACCTCTGGTAACAGACCGGCCCGTTAGAAAGAAACTTTAACAGGTTGTCTTGCGGCCTGCTCGCTTTCGTCGAGCTTAAAAAATTCCTGTTTCTCGAAGCCGAACGTCCTTCCGATAATGTTGCTGGGAAACATTTCAAGTTTGGTATTGATAGCAAGAACATTGGAATTGTAAAATCTTCTGCTGGCCTGTATCTTGTTCTCGGTATCCGTCAGCTCTTTCTGGAGCTCAAGAAAGTTTTCATTGGCTTTAAGATTAGGATAATTTTCAGAGAGGGCGAAAAGCGATTTAAGCGTTCCGCTCAGCATGTTTTCTGCTTTGGCTTTATCTTCCAGCGATCCCTGGCTGGCCATTGCCATATTTCTCGCCTGTATTACCGCTTCGAGCGTGCCTCTTTCATGCCCCGCATAGCCTTTGACCGTTTCGACAAGATTCGGGATGAGGTCGTACCTGCGTTTCATCTGGACTTCGATGTCGCTCCACGCTTCTTTAACCCTGTTTTTGAGAGTGACGAATGAGTTATAAGTTACGAGCACGTAAAATCCCACAATCAAAATCGCAAAAACAATCAGCACTACAAGTACCGCAAGAATAATCATTTGCTTCTCCTTTGCTTATTTTTTTACCGCCGGTTCTTTTTGATTTAAATATACATCGGAAGCGGCAAGTATTTTCTTGTAATATTCTAACATATCCGCGTGTTCCTGAACAGGCTCCGCCGGAGTCAGGTTCTTTGACGCTTCGTCAAAAGTAAAGTAAGAGGCCGAATTTTTCTTTATGTCATAGTAGACGGCCTTATCGCCTGATAGTATAAACCCTTCGCTGTTAAACGCTATATGTTTTTTCGATTCTTCAAGCAGGCTTGTTCCGGCAGCGACATATTCCGCTTCCGAAAGGGACAGATCGTAGAGAGTCGGCATTATATCCATATGGCATCCCGCAATATGCGTATTAAAGCTTTTTTTAAGTTTTTCCGGCATATAAATATACATGGGCACCGCGTATCTTTTAAACAGTTCTTCCGGCGTACGCGCGACAAACTCTCTTAGATTGTGGTCGCCGGTTATCACTACTATCGTATTTTCGCCGAGCTCGGAATTTTTTATTGCTTTTAAAAATTTCGCCGCTTCTCTGTTTGCAAACTGGTAACTTTCGAATATCTTTTTTCCGTACTTTTTTTCGTTGGGCATCATTTCGCGTATGTCATTCGGAATTTCCAGCGCAAGCGGCTTATAATACGGAGGCGTCTCGTACGGAGGATGGGTACCGGTAGTCATACCGTAAATAAATTTCGGCTTGTCTTTATCGTTTTTCAACTCTCTGAGAAGCAGTTCGAAAAACTGAGCGTCGTTTATGCCCCACTCGTGCCTATACTCGTTTTTTATATCGCCTTCGCCGTATGTTTCGTCAAAACCCTGGTGCCTGAAAAAACCGTCTATTCCGCGCCAGTTCAGGCTTCCTCCGTAAACGGCTTTTACCAGATACCCTGCTTTTTTGTACGGCAGCGCCGCAGCGCTTGAATATTCGTTAAAAGCTCTCGGGCTTTGCGTGATTTCCTTTGCAAGCGGCCGCTGAGGCATGTTCAGTATGGTTGATTCAAGCGCGTGCACCGTTATTATTCCGGCTGAAAGAAAGTTATATAACACCGTGTCGCTTTCAAAGTCCTGCCTGAGTTCTCCCAAAACGTCAAAAGTGTCGCTGTTGTACAAAACGGGCAGTTCGCCGAAGCTTTCCATGACGATAAATACCACATTGGGTTTAATTTCCTGCGCCTCTTTATTAGGCATTGATTTTTTATCGAAAATCGAAAGATCTATGTCCTTTTTGTCTACTCCCAGCTTGGCGGCTATGTCTATTTTTTCATTGCTCTGTTCGGATTTGGCATAGAGCGCGTCGGACAGCGAATGAAGGCTGGAAATAGAAAGCTTATTTATAAACGCGTTGGGCGAAATCTGCGTATAGAAAGTGCCCAGCGGAAACATGGATACCGTTCCGCGCGCAAAAAGAAAAGTTACGCATCCAACAAGCAGCACAACAAAAATTTTTACCGGTAATATGAAAAACGAAGTATCTATGAGGCAGTGCCTGTCAGCCATTTTTGAACTTGTATAAGAACTCAATTTGTATATTACCGCGCTTGAAAGCAGAAAACCGAAGGCCGCTATGGGGAAACGCCAGTCTTTTGCTATCGTTTTCACCAGCGCAGCCGTATCGTCGGCAAAAAAATCGAAGAAGAGCAGGTTTATATGCTCCCCGAAGTATGTGTAAAATCCGAAATCCACCAGATTTAAAAATACTACAGCCGAGAAGGCAACCCA
>Ga0123357_10006285_pt1 | contig 14445 bp, 14 predicted proteins | sample TergutEmb28metaG_FD_89873 | JGI IMG/M metagenome (GOLD analysis project Ga0123357, IMG submission 89873) | Embiratermes neotenicus P4 segment gut microbial communities from Petit-Saut dam, French Guiana - Emb289 P4 | ecosystem: Host-associated > Arthropoda: Insects > Digestive system > Gut ...
GTTCAGAAAACAGAGATTAACGGCCGTGGGGACTCGTTGCGCTAACCACGTGACACCCCTCTATCCGCAAAAGTTGGCACTAACTTCGCCTACCGGCGGCGGCCGCTCTGTCGGTATGCTTCGCTCGCGGACTAAAGCCACGGAGTTTAGTTTTTAGTTTTAGTGTGGAGTATAAAGCAAAGTTGAAACTGAAGAAAATAAAGACAGTTGTTACAAATTCAAACCCTTCTTCGGAGTTCGAGATCAGTAGGAGGGGAATTCGTTTTGCTAAAGCAGGATAAGTACCGTTTGAGATGCTGTCTGAACGGTGAACTGGTACAGAACAGAGCTACAGGATTGAGACAAGAATTAATTAAAAGAAAACTTGATGATATTAGATACGTGTACTGAAATGTTGTTTGCCGGAAACTTGCATCTTTTTCGGCGTATTTTACGTAGACCCAGTATGCGTGATAAGGCACATAGCTGATCAGAAATACAACAGTCAGTCCCACCACAATCTTTGCAGTATTTCTGCGTGTGTTCAGCCGAGGATTTTGTGTCTCCTCAAATATAGAACGAGAGCTTTCCACAAGATGGCAGGCGGTCATGATGTAAGTGAAGGTAATCACAAACAGAGGAAGTACACAGGACACTAAGAGTTCAAAAACAACCACATGTCGATAATAATTTGTACGTTGTAACGATATTACTTCTTTACACTGATACTTTGAGAGAGCTGTTGGAACGGCGAATAATGCAGCCAAAATCCACACTCCACAAATTGTAGCCACAGTAACACGCCATGTTGCCCGTGAAGAGACACGGAATTCCATGGGATACACTGTTACTCTGTAACGCTGGAAGCTAAACACAGCTATAGAGTACGCTGACAGACCAATTGATATTCGGCGGCAAAATGGAAAGAATATACACATAAATTCAACTTCTAGCCACGTGCGGGATATTTTATTTCCACAAACTATGACGAAAAGTATCGTTAAATAAATCATATCACTTATAGCCAAGTTAAGTATGTACATATTGGGAACAGTTCGCATTTCCTTGTTGCTTATGATAATCATGAGAAGGATGACATTGCTGGTTGTACCAAATATAAAGGGAAATACAAATAACGGTATTTGGTACTTCCTCAAAAATTCAACGTCATATTCTTCAGCGTTCTTTTGGTCAATGTCAGTATAAATGTAGCTTATATTTTTGTAGTCTCCATAATACTGTATATTACCATCTAAGCACTGCCCTTTCTCTAACACCCCCCACCAGAGTCCCTGCACTTCGCTCGGTGTGTCACATTTCGGCGCTATTCCACCATGCACTGTCCGTATGTTACGATCCTCACACCATCGCCACAATTCCTGTAGCTGACAGTCACACTGTAGCGGGTTATTATACAGATACAGTGTGGACAGATTTGTCAATGTTCTCAAAACCTTTATATCTACAGTCCTCAGTTTATTGTACCTCAGATCGAGCCTGTCCAGTGCACTGACATTTGCAAATGTTTCAACTGTCACTGAACTTACATTGCAGCGTGATATATCAAGTTGTGACAAAGAATGTGAATTGATGAAATTACGGTCAATTGGTACGCTAAGTTCGGTATTGTTGTTTAAATTTAACTTTTGGAGATTTGGTAAGCTTAAAAACGTATCTGGGTGGAGGTACTGCAGTTTGTTTGAACTCAAATATATATATTTTAAGTTAAACAACCCACTGAACACATCACTATCCAAGTGCTCTAATCTGTTACGAAGTAAAGAAAGAACTTCCAGACTGTTCATATTCTCAAATGTGCCTGTTATAATTTCACTTATCTCGTTATCCCCTATGAAGAGTCGTTTCAAATTTGTAAGCCCGTTGAATGCTCCCAACTCTATTGTTCTCACTCCACTACTCCATACAGTTAATCTATCCAGCTCAGTCAGTGAAATAAAACTATCCTTCTTCAACGACGTCATATTGTTTTTCTTCAACGAGAGAGCTCGGACTTCTGGGAGATGGATTAAGGCAACAGAGCTTAATGATATACCGGAGCAACGGACGACGTGTCCTACTGTGCCACATCTGCATTCTTCAGGACAGAGTGTTGCCACTCTTACCGGCACGATCACCAACCATAACCAGAATACAACTCCAGGTGATGCCAACAGCAGCAACACCAACACCACAGTCAGTCTTGATGGCACGGCGAGCTGCTGTAATCTGCACAGCGAAAGGAATTGACATTGAATGTTACTGTGTTTGTTTTGTGGTTCTGGCAAAGGGGAATGTACAGATGAAGTGACACTGAATGTTACTGTGTTTGTTGTGTGGGTTGGGCGAAGGGTAGTATAGGGGCATTAAGGAAGGTTAAGTAAATTGTGGCCATAACCCACACGCTTAACAACAAATGTATGCACTTCGCACGACATATGTACGCTTTTTTTCTAAATTATACAAATTTTCCCCTGCCTTACTAATGATAACTTCACCGTCGTTGTGTGTTTATGGCTACTGGTGTGTTGTGTGACAGCTGGGGGATTTTGTGTGTTTTTGTTGTAATTTTGCTTGCATGTTTTAAGACATTTCCTGTTTTGAATCATATTTTCATTGTTTTGTTGTATATCACATTGTTTAAAATGTAGATTTACGTCATACTATTTCGTTATATTGCTACATCGAACTACTGAGGTGAAGTCACTGACAATTACCCATGTTACACAATTTCACAACAGTCGCCCTGCTATATCTCATTGAATTGAAATTAGTTCATTTGTAAGTTTCTGAGAGTTAAAAATTTGAAAAAAATTTTATCACATGAAGATTTTCTCAGGTAGAAATTAACGGCGGATTGAAGGCAGAGAATGTTTGCTTTCATTCGTTGCAGTAAACTTTGTCTTCCATTTTGATGTTAAAAATATGAAAAATAAGACAAAAATATAAATTTCCCTTTTTTGTATGGATATGAAATTTGGTCTCTCATATTGAGGGAGAGACGTAGGATGAGAATAAGCATGGCGGGACATGAAACACATATCGGGGAGAGGAGGGGCGTGTACAGGTTTATGGTGTCGAAACCTGAGGGGAAGAGACCACTGGGTAGACTCAGGTGTAGATGTGAGGATAACATTAAGATGAATCTTCAGGAAGTGGGATGTGAGGGTATGGCCTGGATCGAGCTGACTAAGGATAGGTACCGTTGGCGGGCACTGGTGTAAGCGGTAACGAAACTTCGGTTTCTATAGAATGTGGGGAATTTCATGAATAACTTAAAATCGGTTAGGTTTTAAAAAAGGGCTGTTGCATGGAGTGAGTAAGTATGGAAATTCCGATTTATTTATAGCAGCAGTAGTTAAATACCTGACCTTGTAATATGATTCATATTTGTAAACAAAAATAAATGATTTGTTTTGATAATTTAATTGTACAGCAGTATTTGTTCAGCGAGATACTTTTAAGTGTAGTTCTTAAGTGTATTGATCTTTTTAATTGTAGACTGGAATGTAATAATATGGTGCTGAGGGAGATATTTGTTGGTAAGATGGAGATGTTAACAGGAGGATGGAGAAAATAACAATGGGCTTTAGGAGAATGGGATTTGTGGTGCAAGTGAGACGTTTCGGTGAAATGAAAATTACGTGCAAAATATTTGTCTGAAATTCTTTAGGCAGTATGCAGCCGTAGATTAAAGGAAAACTATTAGAACTTACCTTAGACCCTTCGGCTGTGGCAAGTCAATTGGATTCATCTGACTCATCATACCAGTCAACACTGTACCAGTCAGAGCGATGATGATACTGCAATAGGTACACAGAAATTTCACTGAATTTGAACAGTGCAGCTGTCAGTGCAACTGGTCCTATCGAGCGCTGTGCTGTTTCTGTGTGACCAAATGACGGACATCCGACCCAGACAGACCAGCGTTGTGGTGACTACATTAACCGGAAATCCTCCGCACAATACCCACGGTTACAACAGCACCCATAGTGCGTCTGTGCTGCGTGTTAAGGTACTCCATGCAGTACAGTGCAACTTGCGATGTCTTGATGGTTCAAGCAATGTACAGATTACGAAACACGCCGTTTCAGTCTCATGTTCAGAATGCTTGTCACTGGTCACAGCAATAACCTTTATTAAAATTACGGTGTTGGTTCTTGGACTGGGTTTATGTCTTTCAAATAACCACACGATAATTTTATTGATACCGCATTTCAGAAATTTAAATACAACAATAGACTTTTATATTGTCTTACTTCCAGATTCATCATCTACATTTTTCAACAAATGTCTCACAATTCCCCTACTTCCTGTCCTTCCCTTCCCTCCCTCTCTCCAATCCACCTAACACAATCTGCTGTCAACACACAATTCCCCTACTCCCTTCCCTTCCCTTCCCATCCCTTATCAAATCACCCTAACACAATCTGCTGTCAACACACAATTCCCCTACTCCCTTCCCTTCCCTTCCCAGCCCTTATCAAATCACCCTAACACAATCTGCTGTCAACACACAATTCCCCTACTCCCTTCCCTTCCCTTCCCGCCCCTTATCAAATCACCCTAACACAATCTGCTGTCAACACACAATTCCCCTACTCCCTTCCCAACCCTTATCAAATCACCCTAACACAATCTGCTGTCAACACACAATTCCCCTACTCCCTTCCCTTCCCTTCCCACCCCTTATCAAATCACCCTAACACAATCTGCTGTCAACACACAATCCCCGAAACGGAACGTTCTGCTTCTCTTTCTCCTGTTCCCAATATCGTCCCCAGCACTCAGTTCGCTAAGCCAATCGCCATTCTCAACACTGAATTATCGACTGTTCCACTCACATTCAAATATCACACAAATTTCAATTTAATCAATTTTAATCTTTTTCACTATTCTGTCTCACATTGCAGTTCATATATTTATTTATAACAATGAGCTACAGCTGTGACGTGTTGTGTAATGTACACAATTTGGGTTTAACTTTTGTCATTTTCCGGTAGCCTTTATCCTGTTATTTTATTTTGTGTTACAAAAATATATTAACCAAATAAACCCTACCGTTAAACAAATCACTTGGGCTACATTCATACCGTAACAGAAGCTGTTTTGTGCTGATGTTGTCACTCTAAATAAAATTAACAAATTTTAATACAGTTTCGCCCCAGACGGTCGGAAGGTAACTTGGCCAACTGCGTGACCGACAGCTGTGTTGTCCCAGTTCCTGTACATCGACAGTCACAGCACACCGTCACTGTACCGTTCTATGCACAGCTGATCGTGTAACATCGTCTAGGTTAAAGATTAGTTCATTGAAATTGGTTTATAGCTTTAAGGGTGAATTGTGTAATAAAATGTACAGAACGTTTTGAACCAATGCATTGCGGCAGCCAATGGAGCTGATTCCTATTGAAGAAGTGTTAAGTGTACAAAGTGAAGGTAAAGGTAAGTGTAAAGGTAAAGGTAAAGGTGAAAGTAAAGCTATTGGTAAAGTCAAAATTAAAGGTAAATTTAATGGCAAATATAAAGGTAATGGTAAAGGTAAAAATAAAGGTAAAGGTAAAGGTAAGGGTAATTTCGAAGGTAATGGTAAAGGTATAGGTAAGGATAAAAGTAAAGATAAAGATAAATGTAATGGTAACGGTAAAGGTAATGATAATTGTAAATGTATTGTTAGTGGTAAAGGTAGTGGTAAAGGTAAAGGTAAATGTAAAATTAGAACAATATGTCCACATGCCTATACAATTTGTGTGAGGGCTGCAGAATTTTGAGTCTCCCAGATTTCAAGATTGTCAACAAATTAATTTAGGTAGTTCATCAGCCCTAAGAACCAGTCGCCTTTACGCCCCAACGGAAATATTCCCGGTAATCCTTTGTGTTAGAGGATGAGTCGAACTAAGAGAAATACTGCGGCCGGAAGGTTTATGCTAATGAAAATTTCCAGTGACCTTATCGGGAATTCAAACCGCAACCTTCCGGCTTGTAGTGCAGTGCCTCTACCGTCTTGATAACTATATGATTTATTGTACAAGAAGACTGAATTTCTTGTCTTTGGTACAACCAAATATACATTACTGTGTTCACAGTGGCCTGCTATTAGTCTCTGCGTTACTCTCGATGTGTACGGGCCATATCCTGACATCTCACAACTTTAAGATCCATATTAATGCTATCGTCCCATTTACACACATTTCCTGCAAGTGGTGTCTTGGCTCCAGTTATTCCGGCTAAACATCTGTGGGCTTATTTCTTATTGTCATGCATGCCACATTTTTAGCCCATCTCGCCCTCGACAAAACCAACTGTATGTTTAGACCCCCTCGTCTTTGGCTAATGTTTTCCTGCACTTTCCGAAGAAAAATGTTGAGTATATCTTACACGGGCAGAATCGTCTTCGATGTTTGCACTTTTCAAAATGAGACCCTCACTGTCTGTCGAAACGTCTGTAACCACTTAACCTGCAACGTAGCTTTACATAGCAGAAGAACGTTTATGCTATTTATATCGCTGTAAAAACCTACAAACTCGCGTAACAGCATGCATCTTAGTTCTATTTGAATAGATTATAAACTGTTACATTTTTATCAGACAGTGCCATTGTACGTGTAACTTCCGGTAGTGTTCTGAACCGTGGGCGTTTTCACCTACTGCTAGATAATACTATATATTTTAAATAGTTAACAGTAAATGGGTTTCAGCTTTATATTTTGAAAGTTGATAATGGAATTAATTGGCAACTAATCCTGTGAGAGTTGCGACATAGTGATGTTTACAGGATCAGATGGACAGCATAACACAGGGTGTATACTGGAAGAGGAAAGTACAAACGTTATGAAAATTTAACCTTTCGAGCAGAGTGTGAACAACTTGTGGGTTGGTGGCTCTTAGAACTCAATTCTGAGGAAAGTGCAGTAGGATGTTGTTGATAGAACGTCCTGTGAGTCATGTCCGTATCCCAACTGACAGACTAAATAAATAAATAATTACAATAATAAACCAATAGGCAATTAAGCAGGCATGCTTTTCAGGCATCACACACACATTGGTACCGGGGATTTTTTCGCTGGCTAAATTGTCAGGAACGTGTGGGTGAACACTCACTTGAGTGTAGTGCCGAGGTTAAGAGCGATTGTACCTGTAACTGTACTGGAGTGTTTAGGGAGAAATTTAGCTTACTTTTCTTGTCAGAACAGCATTTCAGGGAATGTTTCGAGGCCTGTAATTGACATAAGGGGAGGTGTGCTGTTTCTTATGGACATAAATACAGAGAGTTGAAGTGACATGTGAAATTCCATAACCAAGCACTTTTACACATTACACTTATTACTAACCACTCCTCGTACCAAATGGTGAACTCTTTTAGCGCTGTGGCTTGTTCCGCTTCAGGCCAGACACGAGCTGCCAAACGTACAGCACAAATTGAAGCAGCACAAGACATGAATGGAGAGCTCTTAGAAACAATATTCCGAAGCCAATTTGTTTTATGTAATATTATAGAACAGTGGCTGGCATTTTGGTAACAAAAACACATTAAACCAATCAATGTGTCAAGAGTCATTGCGTCTTAAAAGTAATAATGCCGTTTCTCTACGCAGAACAGCTTCCCACTCTCCCTGTCTGGCACTGTTTCCTTTCCCCTGAAGCTGCAATTGCTGTGGCTGCTGCTACTTTAGCTATAACCTTCAGTCTCACATTGTAATGTTGCACCACGCTTAAGGCTACCCCACAATATACGATTTATTCTGCTTTTCGCGTCGTATAATGGAAAGTATCGCTGAATAATTTTGACCTTACCCAACGTCGTGCACTGGTGACGTCTTCAGAGCTGAAAGGGGAAAATGTGCACTGCAGTGACCGTAGGTTTATCTATCTTACTGCGGAATTTCCGCTTCCCTTTCCGTAATTCATAAGCCTGACTCTGCAATACGTCACTTCGGAAGTGCCCACATGTATTCTCTTTCATTCAGCTCGCTCGATAAGCTGCACCATTTACTGTATACACGTATACCAGTACAGGCCAAGCTCTCTGCCTTCTCCACAAAACTACGGCACACCGATAAATCTTCCCACTTTAGCCCCGTCGAATTGCCAGCGATTATTCTATGTGACTTGTCTGGCATATTACTTAAGTTTACCTTGCCTTCACCCGTACAGACGAAACTCTTATAGGAATATTATAATGTGGGAGCGAGAGACTTCCGTGTGTTGTGACGTCAGACGCAGGACGCAGTTTGAGATATGTTCTGCATACAGCAGCAAACAAACCGTCAATTTAAACAATAAATTTGAATGAACTTAATGGTAAAGGCCATTATGTCATATTCCTATTCGCTGCTCACATTTCTTTTCTCAGCCAGTTGCATTCAGTTATGTTGCAGTTCATGATACAAGTTACGTAATGTTTCGATTAAAAACGCTGCACTGTTGTGAGGCTTGCTGCAGAATTTACGTGATTCATTTCAAATATCTGCGTCTTTGTTTGTCCAAACAGTCCGCCGTGCGCAATGGTAGATTCTGGGGTTATTAAACCTTTGACGCCTAACGACCACTATATTTGTCGTACCGCACCGTTAACCTCTAAACATTCCATATTATATATTTATTCAGTAAGTACAGGTACTGAATATTTTAAACACGGTATATACTCTCCGTTTTTTTCTCTTCAATTTGCTGTTAATTTCATAATTCTAACGTATTTGGTTCCTGTTTTATTCACATTTTATATACAGGATGTGCTAAAATAAAAAAAATAATTCCGGCAACAAAAGGTTAAATTGATTGCTATATCAATGGCTTTGTAAAATAACGAATTTCTGTACATTGACACAAAAGTATGAATATTATTTCTTGACCAGACAAGGCTATACTTTTTGATGAAAGAAGAGGCAGAATTGTATCATTGTAAAACCATGACGACAGTATCTGTTCATGTAGCTGCGAATTGACTACGGGTGCAAAGGATTTAACATATCTGTATTGTTACAAGCCAGCTGTACTGTAATGCGTGATGTAACGTTAAAAGAAGGAGATTTACTGACATAAAACTGCACCAGCTTGACTGTTGTGAAGAATCATTTCAATTGTATATAGATGTGAAATGCAAGAAAACATATCTTATATTGACGATAGTAATAAGGGGTGGATTTTCCCGGATCCTGGGGTTTCGACTCCACCCCTAGGTATTTTGTCAGGATGGCACCCCTATATAGCATGAGAAGGGTTTAACCCCTATGTTGTGTGAGAAGTTGTCCATGCCAGGTCGTAGTTTTTGTTGTGGTATGTGCCGATTCCAGGGTTTTCGACTCTTCAAGGTATATTGTCAGTGTGCCACAACGCCCCCCTACGCCCCATGACAAGGGTTTTTCTTTTCGGTCGTCGACCTTAGCAGGAGGTCGTAAAGAAATTGCCATACCGCCCCGCGCGCCGCTGTGTGGGGGGAAATGTGATCGATCCGCCGTGACGTCTGGTAAGCGCAGCCGCCGTGATGTCTGGTAGGATTCTGTTGGCCGTTCCTAGCCGTTGCTACTCCGTGCTAGTGTCACGGAGGGAGAGGAAATATATGTTATGAAGTAGCTATTGGCTGCTACTGTAAATTATAACATATTTGCCGCCACGCTATGTTTAAAGTAAGGAGAAGAAGGGAATTGCAACCATTTTGAAATTCGCCATTGGCTGCTAATCTGAATTATAAGCTAACTCTTACAATATGGCAACTGTCTCGTGTTGAAGGTGGGTGTTACTACACCTTGTGCAAAGTAAAGAGGAGGGGGGATGATTGTTATGAGACGACTATTGTTTGCTACTATGAAATATAAACTATGGTTGCCACTGCGTCATATTTGAGGTAAGGAGAAGAAGGGAATAGCAGCCACTTTGAATTACAACCTAGCTCTTACATTATGGCAACTGTCTTGTGTTGCTGTGTGCAAGGTAAAGAGGAGGAGGGAATAATTATTATGAGGTGGCCATTGGTTGCTACTATGAAAAATAACTTATGGCTGCAACTGCGCCATGTTTGAGGTATGGAGAAAAGAGATAAGAAGATAACGGATAGTTGTATGATGTTTATTGTTGCTGAAAGTCTGATTACATTGCTGTGCACGAACGAACATGTTCGATTGTAGTCTTCATAATTTGCTGACATCCAGTATTTTCAGTTCCGAACTGCATTATTGTAATCTCCGGCCACACCGCTTCATGCTTATATAAAGCCTCTCCGTTTATCCATATCCAACGTTTCAGAGACATGGAATAATGTTCTGCCTTATGAGTCTTTTAAGGATTTCTATCCCATATAGAGTACCAAACCTTCATAGCGCATGATACATAATAACTGCCCAAGCCCATACAAACATTAAAACAGTCTATAGCTCTTTCCACAGGAACACCTTGCCGTACATAAAAGCCACAACTTTCTTCACACTAATTGTATTAGGTTCCACAACAAACGTATTATAAATCTTCTAAGTAGGCGAAGTTTCTACACCACCCAAGATATCTTCGACTGAAATCCACGACACTTGTTACACCTGTTTATAGACTGAACGCGTTTACATGGTGATTGGTTTATTTCAACAGATCGCAAGCCAACATCACGTGATGTATCGGATACGTCATGTGATGTTTGAGAGCGTTAGTGCATTAAAGTGTGTATGAGAAAATGCATAATTTATTGCATGTTCATAAGTTTTAATCCGAAAAGAATACTTAAGACGATGATACACGATAGGTGCAGCGAAACCACTTGCTTGTTTCAGTCTCTTGTATTGTTCGTTCCCAGGACCTAGGGGATTATTATACTTTTTTTTAATTTGTGACACGTGATGATGTTTACTCGACACTGTTCGACTTTATCTTTGAGCCATTCGATGACATGTACACATACACCATCACACATGCCTTCAAACGCTCTACTCATTAATGTTTCACAGAAATCTGTAACATCCTCATACATTAAAAACAATATTTCTCTACACCTCGAAGTCTCCTTGCCATTGCTAGTTGTGTGCCAGACTAGATTTAATTGAAACCCTATATGTTGATGGATTTGAATTTGAAGACCTCGCCCCGTGACAGAGCGGGAAGCCAGCCTCTTGACGATAGATGTGCCATCCGAGGTAACATTCTGAGATAGCTTTGAATGGAACTTTCCTTGACCAGTACTCTTCGTACGGTTCATTATTAACTGCAAGAAGATATAGGGAAGGATATTAATAGGATAGGTAAGGGTGTGTAAAAATTGCGTGCGATTTGGAGGTAGTGACTAACTAGGGGTTGGGATGTAAGTTGAAGGTCTTGGGAAAGAAGAGACCCTTGTCGCACGCGGTGCACCAAAATGTATTTTTATTTATATCTGATAGAGCTGAAATAGCATCAGAAACAATTTCAAATTCGCGATAAATTTCACAATGCCATGAACAACCTCCAGGACAATTATTATGGATTTTAGTTTCGAAAGAGTAATATGTGAAAAATATTTGAATTGAGGGAAAATTTGGAGGAAAGTGTTTACTCTCATGCACAAGTTTTGAATTGACTGCATACACGTACTGCTGGAAGGTCGTGTTTGCATTCAATTCAAAATGTCTTACATTACGGAAATGTACATCAGAGCATTTGTCGCGCAAGGAGGGAGGCTGCCGTCTGCAAATAATACAAGAACAATCATCTTCAGGTTGGCGACAGGCGCTAAGAGCTTGCAAGGTTAGATGGAACTTGAAGACACATTCTTCGCAATCTTTCTATCCTTCCACCTACCATCGCTGAATGCTCTGTAATGTTTTAGATACAGAAATCTGGTGTCTTCTAAGCGGAGTGGGGTGGGGGCGTTGTCCAGTGGAAGAACGGTAATAGCAAATGTCCTTATAGGAAACCGCTCAAAATGTTCCCAAACAAAATGCACGAAATCTACGTTTGAGCGGTATTCACAACGCGAATCTGCATCGATGCCGTAAAAGTTCATGAGTATGCCAAAATAACCGGTACGCACACGGTAGATGCAGCTGTCATTCAATACTTGTACAAGTTCAAACCAAACGGAACTGATGTTGAAATTTTGAATTACATTTTGATCTTTTTGAAAAATTAAACGTATGGTTAGATGTTCATTTAGAATCATAATAAATGATACAGCTATGAAAGAATTTATAAAATCCATTATGACGACGACAAGGGGCCCTGTAAAGGAAAAGCATAAACCCTGCTGAAGAAATAGGAATAGGAGTTGGTTAAAGTTTTGAAAGTTAGGAAAACGGACGGGTTGAAACTCTGTGAACCACGAGCCACAGCTTGCAATCGCACGCAATTCAGCATATTTGTCTACATAGGAGTTAGATGAGGGAAACATCTTGTCTTTGAGTAACATGATGATGTCTGGAAAAATTTAATAAACTATATATGAAAATTTACAAGTATTTATTTCTTGTCATACAACTCTTTCATTACAGTTCTGAATGTATGTCTTCGACTTTTGTCTCACAATTCCATATGTATGACGTAAGCTGACCCCGTTCTACCTCTATAAATTAATTTGTACCGTTTTCTGCCGGTATTGATATCCTCGATGTCACTCTCATCGACGACATCGGAATAGCTCTTGGGTTAATAAATTTTTACATTGAAACCCTCCTCTGACTGCAACGTCATTAAAACTGTTGAACCGAACTGAGTGATGAGCCGTCGGGCAAATAGGACAGAATACGGTTTGTTGATCTCCAATGTGTGTATTTGGACTACTTGGTTCGACGCGACAAGGTGGAAATGTGAAAGATTCAGATTCATCTGTAAAGAACAAAACTTTTAATTTATGCCTGTTGATCCAAACCCTCTTTCACCGTAACATCTAATATCTGTACTTCTTTTAAAGTAGGATAATAATTTTTTTCGCAAATAAGTTGAAAAATGCGGTCATCCCGATAAACGGTATATTGTACATCCGAAAGATTATATAGAATAACACCTAGATTACCGCGATAATCTTGATCAATTACTCCCCTCCTATGTCTATGTGATGTTCTAGACCCAGCCCTGAACGGGGAGCGATTCGACCATAACAACCTTCTGGAAGTTGTATCTGTAAGTCTGTCGACATTAATACATTTCCTCTAGCTGGCACCATCAAATCATAAGCGCTATACAATTCGAGACATGCGGCTTTCGGGGATTCTCTTGTAAGCGTTTGTGCGTTTTCTGTTTGTTTAACATAAGGAAGAAGAGTCGAGTGTGAAATGTTCCTAGAAGCGATATTACCGTACGATTCCTTGGAAGACTGTGGGGCTGGTCCTTGGTGACTGTGACGTCAACGCCGCGCAGTTTAATCTATGGAGAGATAAATTTAATTTTGTGAGAGTAAAGAAGACTTAAGTGTAGGTCCTAAAAAAGGACTATGCAACTGATATTGACACTGTAAAAGAATACTCAGCGAAGAGGGAGCACACATCTGCTCAACTTCACGAATTCCAGGGCGAGTGTCTACTTGATGAATAAAGATGCGGACTCAAAGGCTTTCTTCAAATTTCTCGATGTCTGTCTATTGGTCAATCGCGTAAAAACAAATCCTACGATCCTGTTGGCACACAATGCCACTCTCACGAAAGGCGCGCTCGCGCGATATAATCTTACGAGAGTGGAACTAAAGAGTTTCAAATTTTCTAGCGTGGCACAAACTCTGTCTACAGACAACGCCGTGTTGGGACCCGTCACAAAACGCCTCCTTTTCACCATGGTGAAGAACACCGATTTTTTTTTGGCTCCCTGAATACGAACCTATATTATTTCCACCACTACAATCTCAGTTCTTTCGCGCTGAACTTGAACGGCAAAAAGATACCCGCCGACGGCCTATCTCTTAACATGGAACACGAGAAGACATATTTCGTGGGCTACAGGACGCTCTTCGAAGCGTCGGGCATTCACCACTCGAACTCAGGACCCCAGATAACTAACGATATGTATATAAACGGTTATTTCATGATGCTTTTCGACTTGAAACCGGACCGAGGGGCCTCAGAGGGACATAGTCTCATCCTGATAATGGTAATATCAGAGTAGAATTGAAATTTAGTAAGCCGTTGCCCGAACCCATCACGTGTATATTTTAACTCGAATTCGCTTAGATTTTTCCCGAACAATCTCCATAGACTTCTAACGGACACGACACATATTGTGCACCCTGAGAAACGTTAAATCATTCTTAGGAGTTTTCCCCTCCGATATTTTGCCACTCTCTGTCGCACAATCTTGCACCGACATAACTAACTCTTTAACGCCTAACGACGACTATAGTGGTCGTACCGCACCGCTAACCTCAAAACGTTGCATTTTATATATTTATTCAACAAATATAGGTACTGAATATTTTAAATATGGTATATACTCTCCGCTTTTTCCTTTTCAAAATGCAGTTTGTTTCATAAATCTAACGTATTTGTTTCCTGTATTATTCACATTTTATATATAGGGTGCGCGAAA
>Ga0123357_10006286_pt1 | contig 14445 bp, 6 predicted proteins | sample TergutEmb28metaG_FD_89873 | JGI IMG/M metagenome (GOLD analysis project Ga0123357, IMG submission 89873) | Embiratermes neotenicus P4 segment gut microbial communities from Petit-Saut dam, French Guiana - Emb289 P4 | ecosystem: Host-associated > Arthropoda: Insects > Digestive system > Gut ...
TATAATAATAAATACCACAGATGATGAGATCTCACCATCGTAATACAACTGCATAAATCCTATAAAGCACTAATACTCTTTCGGATGAAAACCTGATGATGGCCGGATTAGGCCGAAACATGTAGTTGTTATCATCCTCTAATAAACATCATCAGAAAATTTGTTGTATTACTGACTAAATACCTGTACGTATTTATTTCAGACAATCTTCAATAGTGTGAAACGGAGATAAATGCAGCAAATTTGAGGTACGAGCTGGTCAATTGGTTTGCCTATGTTGATGTTCTTAAAGTACAGCATTGCCATTTTGCTAATACTGTGCTCCTTGTGTAATAATGGTATCTGTAATATATTTCTCTTTTAACAATAATTTTGAATGTGTGATAGGTATGTAGATATAATGAGTAATTTATTGTTGCGTTGTATGTTGTTAAATGACATGATAGTTTTCCTTATGCATTGTCTGTTTAACCTACATTTGAATTTCCCACGTATCTTCCTCACAGGCTTACTTGTTGGTTAAACACATACATTCACACACACATACATACATATTCATTCCACTGATCCAGTCTCTGCATCAACTGCATCTGAATATTGAACATGTCAACTTATCAATGGTGAAATTGAAATGTTAGTGCATGCCAAAAGACCAATTTCACTCCTTTAGAATGTCCCAATTTTGATAATGTATATTTCCTTTATAATATGTGCGTTATATTTAGCAACTCACAACAGATCATTTTACTTGCCATCAAAACTTCATGTACTGCATGTGGGGTTTGATACATTTGAAGGTCAAAAAATTGAGCTATTCTTCAGTTGTTTTACCATATTATGTCTATTATCATGGTGCTGCTTATAATATGAGGGCAGTAAGATAACCAGCTTTTAAGTTTACAGCGTAAAAGTACAGACAAATTACATTTACCACTGTAAGAAATGATGGAATGTTCACATTGTGTGTTTGGGAAGCTGCGCTTCTGCCTACAGTTAAGCTGTTTATAATTGGCATACTGTTATGGCATCTTGGGTAATGTTTAAAAGGCTTAGATAAGTGTTATGTAATCCTATACAAATTATTAGTTTTTGGAAATTAACATTTATGCAGTTCTTTATGTGGGCTGTTAAATGTATTTATAAAGTTGTGTTTATTTATGTTATGGTATCTCCAGCGAAATGTTGGAAAATGAACGTGTTATTCAAGGAAACCTAATAGTGTAAGAATACCAGTAAGTACAGCTGGATAACTAATTCGTAACTAAAACCCACAGATCCAATGTGACGTTTCATTTATGCTTAACAATATACCCATGTGGAATTCCTAGTTGCTTATGAAAAATGTTATCAATATGATCAAAATATATGTGTCTGGCTGAGCTCATATTCATGCAAGTTTTTTATTATTATTCAGTGAAAAATACCTTGTATGAAATCTGTGCATATTGCAGTATCTCAATAAAACACTTTCCATTAACAAATATTAAATCAGAAAGGATATATCACTTGCTACAGAAATGACCATAGACCCTCCTAAATGATAACACCAAATTTTTCCAGTTATGTGTTTTAAAGTACTGAATTAACTGAAAAAGCCCACAGTGTTTTATATTGTGTCACTGATAGTAGGAGACCTTGTCCTGGTAAGTTTATTATTTTATAAAGAAATATGTTTCAGATTATAAGATTTGTATATAAAACCATTCTATTTGAGAAATGTTCAGCAATAACTGCATCTTGTAATATGAGGTAGTTTACTATTTTAGCGCTTATTAGAGCAGGAGTTCACTGGTATACAGAAAGGTAGTTGAATCTCAAGCATTATTCACGGTGAGACATCTTTTAACAAATGTGAGCACTAAGACTATTAACAGTTTGGAAGGAATTTTAATAAGTTGGTGGATCTTTGTCAATGAATCTGGAACTGGCAATATTGCAAAATGTGCAATGAATGGTGGAATGCAGCCCTTCAGTGAAGTGCTGACCCATCGGTGTAAAATAAGGACGATTTTCAGGCATATACACTGTCAAGTAATGTTCACAGTAGCATGGCATAACACTGACGGTTTAGTAAGTATGGTGGTAGAAGATTAGGAGAAGTGAAACTGTGGGGATTGCTCACTTTGTCATCACGGCAGATATTTTTGGAAGCCAGTTATCAATGTGACTTCTTTTTTAATTTATTTGTGTTGGGTCATATATGCTTTATTGCTATTTGTCCAATTATGTCAGAGGTTTCTCTCACTTTGCATCTACCATCAGTTTACCGGGAAGCGGCTACTCATACACAGTAGATGTCCACTAGATGGTGTTTCATTTATATCAGGCATACATAAATATTGAGGTAGTTTCAATGAACAAGGCTTTTCCATACACCACCAAAACAGCCAGAACTTAGTTTGAGGTGTCAGAATGTCTCCTAAATTTTGAATAAAAATGTAGTATTTTTGTATGGAAGCTTATGATTGTGTTATCCATCATGTAATTCTTTGAAGTGATACTTTAACATTCATTTGAATCGGTTACATCTTTCCATATAATGATGACTCTTTTGCCTTGGTTGTTATGGTTATGGTAAACATCATAACCATTAACATCAGCTGTTGTTTTTGTTGATGATGTTACTGTTGTTGTCGTCATCATTGTCACTTTCTCATCATTATTTTCAATCAGTCTTTGTACTTTTTTGATTGTTTTATCAAAATTACACGTGAGCTTTTATTTTTTAAAATTTATTTAGGAATTTGTTGTTTGGTAAATTTTTCATGGTATTGCAACATTATAATGGACATACTGGGAAATTTTTTGTCATGGTCATTATGAAACTGTTACATATATGACAAAACTTGTAGTTTTCAATGTACGTTAGTCTTAAAAAATTATGACTTAATTGTTCTAATGAAGGCTGCACCTGAAAACTGTGCTCTTCTGGGTTATTATGCAGCGAATAGTAGGAATAACCCAGAAGAACACAGTTCTCAGCTACTTCGCAGCAGAAGCATGAAATCACGCAATGCTGCATCTGTAAACTTATACGTATCATGCAGACAGGTGTGGATGAATACTACCATAGCTAATAATTCTGCCATCTTATGTATTATGAAGACACAGGAATTTAACCAACTGAAATACTGATTCACAATGTGTTGATTTCACCAAACGGTATTACTTCATTCCATCTTGTGGTTAAAAATACATCTGAATTCATATTCTTAATATTTATATAAACAAATACTTTTTACACTAACATTCTTAATATGAGAGCTCAGAGGATAATATGTTAAATGTTATTTTTAATACAGTTCTGAAGAAATATTTGATAACTGCAAGGTGAGATTTTAAATATTAACCTGTTCAACTGGATAGCTCTTCTATTTTATACATTAAGTGATATAAGTTCAATATTTAAACACTGGTGTTAATTTTATGATTCCAGTTACACTGCTTGTTAGTTCTCAATTCTTGAGCTTTTCATTATACTTTTTTCTCTAGACAAAACATGAATTATGTTTATTTTTTCTCAACTTATGTTCATATTATTTAATTACTGTCTTTCAGTGTTATGTGATTTTATTTTAGTAAATTTGAGTTCTGTGACTTTGATCCACGCACTTACGTAGTATGGTTGATATTTTAAATTGCACTTCACAAAACAGTGGGTGTGTTGGTATTAAATTGTTGATATTATAATGGGTTTTCTGACATTATACAGATGGCCATTACTTGTCATTAGACGTGAATTTAAAAAAAAAGTTGTAAATTTATAAAAAAATATATTTGAATATGTAAAAATATATCTGTATAGATATTTCTATTTTTTTTTTTTTGGAAGGTCTCGTCATGACCACATGGGAGGACCGAAAATTTACCTCAAAACTTAAGTCAATAATTTTTTTAGAGGATTTCTCAGTTTTCCCCCACTTTTTCGTTGTACTTGTTGCCTTACCGTCTGTAAACCTTGCTTACTGTCCCTAACGTAGCTAGATAAATCACGTTCTTTAGATGCTTTGCAGAATCTTCGTGCTTTTTACATTTTTACGTGTTTTAAATCCATCGCTTCGGTGTTCACCCAAGCTGTCACCTCCAAATAAGAAACACGAAAACAGCGCTTCTTTGAGCACAGGCATGCAACCTCTTATGTTTAGCGTATACAGCTGGGTTAAATTTTCTAACATAAACTTGTTTTCTGCTTGATGATGCCTGAGAAATAACTAAGTCGGGTGCGGCACAACCTAAATTCTTAATCTCAGTCTTCTTGGTGAGAGTTAATTTCCAAACATTGATGCCTTTAAATATTTCGCATTGTTCTTGTTTGGTTTTCTTATAATGACATACAATAGTTAAAACATTCACAAATATGAACAGCTAGGTAAAAATGGTTATCCAAATTCAAGCGTTTTACACGTTGGATAAGGCGCATGCACAGCTACACGAAGCACTCCTGAACTACACTCGCTGCAACTCGGCAACCCTAGCGCCCTCTCTCTGCCGGTATATACTATTTAGTTCGTGTCCTGTACCCGCTGTGAGCTACGGTTAAGCGCGCAATGGCTGGTTAGACCACAGGTTACTCGCTGTTATACGTTCTCCGCGGTGTTTCGAGTCCGTCGCGAGTATTTGAATTGAAAATGACATAAGGTATGTTTTTTTTTTTACACAATGCACGTCCATTTTCAAGACGTAAACTCAAAGCATGTATCGTTTTTAAATGTCTGATGTTTAGAGTTGCTTTTGGTGCCGACTGAGAGGTCTTGAAATCTCTACTGATTTAATAACGCACATGACTTCGGTTAACGAAATTGATTAAAAGGTAGGTTCATGATGTATGTGTCAGAATGCCCCCCAGTCGATCAGTTGTAATCTGGTAATTTGGACCTTAGTAGAAGGGTATTATTTTCCACATAAACTTGTGCATTAAAAATGTTTCTCTTCTTCATGATATACTAAGTAGTTCTTAAAAATACCTTTCAAAAATTTGAAATTAAAAAAAAAAAATACTACTGAATCGTGCCAGAAACAGTTTTGCTATGGTTCAAATCTGTAGCTACAAGTTTTTAACAGATCCATTTTGTATATGAATTTGTACAATCTTTCAGGAAGATTTTATTTTTTTTTTTTTTTTAATATATACCTCAAACATTCTCTAGTTCTCTGGGGTTCCTTTCTAAAAGAATCATTATTTTTGGTGATCTCATTCTTTAAAACATGGTCTTCAAAAATAATTTTGTCATTCCTTACTTAATAATTTATTCAAATTAACATTTTTCTAGAGCCACTTTGAGGATCAAGGAATATTTTAATTTTTTCAGCCTGTGTGACAGCTTTCATTGTGATAGATCAGATATATTACAAGGCATTCAGTTGTTCTTTGTGCTGTAATTGGTACTGTTTGTTTACCACATACTCAGGAATTGATATAATACACATATGATTATAATTTCAGTTTATGAAAGTAATCCAGCAGTGTTGATATTTTATTAGTACTAGAAATCTTATTAAATTCTTCTGTCATCGCTGTAAGTTCATTGTGGTAGTAATGTTTGGTTTTACGTCTTTGTTATTGCATTTCATTTCTCTCTACACTTCCTCCGTAGACCAGGTTATGAACTGTTTATCCAGGTGTATCAATGACATGTCTAATCTGAGTATGGGTGACCTGACCCATATTTTAGTAACTTGATGCTGAGAAGATGATATCAGTAATGGCTAACAAAAATCTACACCATATGTTACCAAATGTGTTGCATTTTTTAATTGTTACCTTTGGTCTTAATTCAGGAACCATTTAGATATTTGTCCTTTCAGAATTAATTAGCAATTTGTGTGATTCATTTGTTGTACATATTCCTCATGAAACAACAATTTGTTGTAAGCCACACAACTCGTCAAACTGAGATTTCTGCATTAGTAGACAGTTTTGTTACAAAATCACCTTCTGTCAGAATTTTGTGTCCACACAAAAAAAAATTGTCATATTTGCATAAAAACATAACATGCTTAATTGTTGCTCTTTTGAGGATCAGTCAAGTTTTTTGTCTCTTGTAAAATTGTGTATTCATGGGTTACAACAAGTTGCTGTTTCGTAAGCAATATCACATCATTTTCCCTTCATATTGTGTTGAAGTGGCTGAATATTCTGTTGCAGACTCAAAGTTGACATAATATCTTACTGTTCCCTCTCCCTGGAACATATAACATTTACTTCATATTATTATAAGATACTGAATGTTCTTAATTATATGCGTGACTTAAAAACATTTCAAAAGTTGCATAAAAATCAAGTAATGTAAATATTACATGAATTTAATTAATTGTGGAAACTCTACTGTCTGTCTATCATTAGCTTGTGCTGGCTTTTAGAATTTCTAGTGTTTAATTAGTATAATTTTCAGTATATATATAACCCGAAGTAATCAGACAAAAGCAGATGAGACTCATTTGGTTTTCCATTTTTGTAGAGGCTAAGAAAATTACTGAAGCTTGAATCAGTCAGATTGCACATTGATATATGTTTCTATAAATCACAAAAAAATTAATGGAAAGGAGTGTAAAATTTACACACATTTTAATATAAAGACTATATACTTAATTTAGTTAAGTTCCTTCTTAAAGAATGTTAAAGTTAATGGCTCAAAGAGGCCAATAATTTTATTCCCAGTGAAAAATTTTATATATCTTAAAACCTATTTTAAAATGCCATCCTTCTGATGAATGCGATTTATGATTCCTACTAACTTCCGTGTGTTATGTAACTGGGATGAAGAAACCAACAGAAATCCCTTAACTTTTTATTCAACAGTTCACAACCTAATCACTTTTCATTCAGTTTTTGTAATTTTTGTTATTGAAAAGTACAAAACAAAGAAGGTAAATGCTTAATACACATTCACTTATCCTATTTCTAAACAGTTCTGCAAATTTCACATCATATATTCCAGAATTTTCCAGTTAGATTTTGTTTAACACAGTCCAAGTCCATGTCTGACAAATTGTTCAGTGAGAATAAAGTGGCTGTTGCCGTTGTCATAATTTTCCGGCCGTTATTTCTGCCATTAATCATTTAATGGGTGACATGAATAGCACCTTGTAAATATAGGCTTACTAATATTTGTGTTAATTATGCAGGTACCCATACATGTAGACACAAATGGTTAAGTGCTTCCATCCGTACTGCATTTTTAACACAACACACACCACATGTGTCTACTTTGTATGCATAGAAGAACCTTGTAATTCATGCATGCTGAATTTTAAATCATAATCTGCTGAATGAAGACAATTTCAAAATATCTACAAAGCATATAAACAATAGTAGGAACAATTTTGAATGCTGGCATAGTAGCTGTAACTCATGCCATGACACTGTGGCCAATTACAATAGTCAGCCAGGAATAACTGTCAATCATCATGTTTGTCATATTTTCTCTATGTGTAGTGTATGCGGCTGAATGTGGTATTTGTAACTTTTAAGTGAGCCATCCCCGTTGTGTTGCATACAATCATAAAGGTAGGTAGTGTAAATCAAACAACTTACGAATATCTTATTGCTAAGAAGCTTTATTTACATAGCGTACCTTAAGAACAAGAGCAACTACATGTTTCAGCCTTTTTTCTGGGCCATCCTCAGGTTGAACGTATGTCCAGTTCGAGGGAACTATACAATATGTGATATTAAGTCTTTGGTATCTAATGAGATCTTGTTTTAGTCGATAAAATTTCTTGTTCATTTGAATATCAAATATTGTGAATTTTAAAAAAAGTTATAAAATTTATAAAACCTAGGTAGCGTATTTTGGAGAGGGAGACACATTGGGGGTATAGTTTTACTATGTTAATTTGCCAATAGCGGAGTGATTGAATCATATGCGGTGTCATAGTAATTGAGCTCCCAAAGATATTATGTAGAATTGATGTTTCTTCATTACTACGACACCACACTTGAGTCAATCACTCTGTCATTGGTGAATTAACATAGTGCATTTTAAAGAAGTTACAAAATTTATAAAACCTAGCTAGCTTATTTTGGAGAGGGGTAACATTAGGGAGTATAATTTTACTATATTAATTCGCCAATGGCGGAGTGATTGAATCATATGTGGTGTCGTAGTAATTGAACTCCAGAAGATATTATGTAGAATTGGTGTTTCTTCATTACTCCAACACCACATTGATTCAATCACTCTGCCATTGGCGAATTAACATAGTAAAACTATACTTCTTAATGTGTTACCCTCTCCAAAATCAGCTATCTAGGTTTTATAGATATTATAACTTTTTTAAAATTCGCATTATTTAATATTCAAATGAACAAGAAATTTTATCGATGAAAATGAGGTCTCGTTACAAATCAAAGATTTAATATAGCATATTGTATAGCTCCCTCAGACAGGGCATATGTTCAACCTGATGATGGCCTAGAAAAAAGCTGAAACATGTAGTTGCTCTTGCTCTTAAGGTATGCTACGTAAATAAAGCTCCTTAGCAATAAGATAATCAAAAGTTGTATTTGAATTACTCTACCTATCTTTATGAATGGAATATGTAGCAACATGTAAGGTGTTGAAATAATGTATGCTCAAGATGCCTTATTGTTAAAAACTGCAGACACCATTGATGATAAATATAATAATATTTATCCAAAAGTTAAAGATGTAAGACTAGTGTGTAACTTAATCATTGTACTTTCACTTTACACAGTATGTACAGTATCTGTGTGAAGTGCTTCATGAACTGAAACTGACAAACATTTTCACCACTGCTTTGTGAACACTGTGAATTTTGGTACCTAATTTTTCCTCTTTTCCTTAAGTAAATATTTCAAACCAAATTTTATTTAATATCCCTTTTTTTTAAAAAAACTTTAAATTATTTCAGATACTTTCTTTGTAATTAAAATCTGCTTTGTGATTCAGTAACATTTTATTTGAGGATTCCGGTCTTCTTGGATATGACATCATGTTTTTGAGTTAATGTTTCCTTGCATGTCAGAGGTACTGCTTTCCTTTGGCACGATGGGAACCATTAACCAGATGACACATCATCATATCGCAAAATACCTCAGTTGTCAGCAACACCACTGTAAGAACCTCAAACATTGCAACTTTTTATGTATTCTAAACTATACACTGTTTTCCAAAATATTTCAAGGACATACTTTTAAAAGACCTCACCCCAAGTAAACACTTCTTATATTCTTGCATTTAAGAAAGAAAGTGAGTACCAAAATACTCCATTACTATTCACTCTAAAACTCAAAATATAATTGTATAAATGATCACCTGAGTGTGTTTTATTTATGCTAATGAATTCCAATTTGGGAGTCATCTCAAGGTATAGTTAAACATTAAGAATAACTTGTGTTTTGTAGAAAATGTACCAACCTAAATTCTCTCTATCACTTGACCTCATAGCCTATTACACAGCAATTGTATAGTGAAATAGAACACTACATGTTCTGTAACTAGGTGTGGCCTGGTTGAAATTTTCAGGAGAACTGTCTTGCAAAACAGTTGATCTCATTAATGTAGTAGCTGATCAATGCATTTCCTTCTCGCAAGAAATTTTGTGGCAGTTATTTCAGTTCTTTTGATGTTTCAGTACATATCAAGAATATTTCCAAATACCATCTATTTCCAGAATGTTGATTCTAAATTTGTCTTTAGTGAATGGGTAGTGATGTATATAATTTAAGAATTTAATTACTGCATTTCATAATAAATCCTAATACTTGAATTGCAAAGCTGACACACTTTCATAGCTACTAAACCATAGGTTCACCTATGTTTTGCATATCTTTCTGCAGCAGAATATAGTTTAGTGCTTTAAATCGTTATAGTGTAGGGGTTATTGTTACCATAACACAGAAGAAGAAATTTAAACTTTTTGTTTTGCCCCTGGATAAAAATAGGTGAATTTTTATAATTTGTCCACGCTGAATCCAAATCTGAAAAAGAAATACGCTATCACCTAAAGTTTTCTGGAACTTCAGTTTGTGTTTTTTTGGGGGCATTTTCAACGATTTTTACTATATTTTACTGGAATCTACAATCATGTAACTGGGTCCGATGATTTAAAATCGAGTTTTCGTGTTGAAATGAACATAAGCAATTAAAAAATAGTGGTAAGAAAGCTGTATGAAAATAAGTTCATGCAATTACACAACAAAAGTGTGAAAATAAATGTGTGATTTTTCTCACATTTAAAACTTCTTTCTGTAACAAATTCGTTTGTAAATGGCAATAGAAACCTCTTCAGTAAGGTTCCAGCAATAGTCAGCTAGTGTTCTGTGATGACTTTGCTGCATATCTTTTCTCCATGGAGGAAATATCTTGGTGGAACCCTTCCCCATGTTCTTCGCCCACGGCGCCCAGGTTCGGATAGAAGAAGTCAAATTGCGAATGTAAAAAATGAATCTTCAATGATATATTACAGCCCACAGTCTGGTGTGCGTTTAACAAGTCCTCAAGAATCTTATGTATATTGGATCGTGCATCATTGTGATAGTTGAAAAATAAGATACCAACTTGATGTCACAATTTATTAAGTTTTAATTCACTTCTTCTATGCTCAATATGTTTCGGACATTAATACATCCATCATCAGGAGCCTTCGACTTTTCTATTGTATCACGATATTGGTTGTGTGTTCTTGTTTTGATGTGTGTCGGAGTTCCGGTGGTGATACAATAGAAAAGTCGCAGACTCCTGATGATGGATGTATTAATGTCCGAAACATGTTGAGCATAGAAAAAGTGAAATAAAATTTAATAAATTGTGACATCAAGTTGGTATCTTATTCTTCAAGTCCTCAAGAAGTTACTTGTAGTTTTCAGGTTTTGTGTTTCCAAGAAAATTTAGACAAACCGCTGTGAAAGTTAGCCATGCAGATTTCTCAGTTTCCATCAACAGGTATTCAAATAGATCATCATTAATGACTTCGTGAATTTGCGGTCCAAGAAAGATGCCCTCTTATAATTTAGCATCACTGAGTTATGGAAATATTTTTCTCGGATACTCAAACTTTTAACATGTGTGTTCGTAGCTTGAATGAAGTTTTTCGTTAACCCCAAATGAATGTGTAGTGGCGGTAACAAAATCTTATCTCTGTCATATAGTGGTCGTTTTCTGACACACTTTTCTCTGGAACTGAATTTCCTTGCTTGCACCAATCTTTAATTTTGTAATGTTTGTCTTTTGCTCGGCTATCCCAGTCACAAAGAAAACACCAACACTTTGTGTAACTATTCCTAGGAATAACTCTGTGACTTTAAGATCTCCACATATTTTCCATCCATATTTTGAGTAACTTAGAGCTTTCAAGAGCAGATCCATATTCTTTTACGTTTCCTTCACGTAGACAGAGTGGGCAATGGGTATCGACAGGTGAATATTACCATTATGTAGCAGCACCACCTTTAAAATAAATTTAGATGAATCTAAAAAAAATTCGCCATTCTTCAGGGTTGTCTGTACACCCCAACTCTTGCAGGATTCCTTCTACTTCATTACAAGAGACTAATTCGCTGTTTATAGAAAAAAATGGTAACAATGATTTCTGGCGTTACCTGTATGACATTTTAACATTTGTTGTAACAAATTTCATCTCTGTAGACGAGAAGCCAAGGGTTTCGCCTGACTTTTCAAAAGACTGTGATCACTCTCTAGATCATTAAGTTTGGACTGCGATATAAGATGAGGTACAGTTAGTTCCGGGAAATCAGGATCCACACTGGAACATGAATGAACGGGTTTATCTTCTGGAGAGGTGCTGGTCGGCTCGTCTTCACGTAGGGTCTGTTGTTGAGGTGGCTGATGAATTGGTAGGGGATCGTCATATTTTAACAGGTCTTAGGGCTGAAGGAATGTTGGGGTAAACTATGGCGTGTTCGGTACAATATGCTGTTTTCTCCTCCTTAAAGCCCTGAAAGTGTCATAACACTGAGGGATGAATAAGCTTTTTTTTCAGGTTGTCTGCCTTGCCGCGTCTATACACCAGCTGACCGCAAACCCTCTCTATTCTAAATGTGCATGTTCCTCAGAAAGTCTACATGTTATCGCAAATTGGGTTTCAGATCTGTGATCAGCGCAAAAAAAATTACACTAAAATCACCTAATTTTACTTTGGGACAAATTTCATTCCTCAGCTGTGTAATTTAGCAGAAAAAACCTCAAACCTCTGTACACCACGAGACAATTCACAGTGGTGATTTGAAGGCAAATGGAAGCTACTAAAGTTTTGAGTTGGCCATTTATCATACAATTTGTACAATTTCCTATTCATGGTTTATTAGTGCTGGTTTAAACTATTTGACGTTTTTACGGCGGTAAAGATTTTTATTGTGGTCTTGTGAATTATGACACTTTTAATTTCATACTGGGTCTGACTGTACTGACACAATATAGACACTGGTGCTGACATTTAATGAGCATCAGTACATTTGGAGAGGAAATATGTAGTTATTACAATTATTTATTATTTATTTTATATTATGCAGACTAAAATACTTCCAAATAATATTTATTAATCACAGTGATTTATTATTTGTTGCTAAAATTGCATAAGTATATATTTAATGAAATTTTGTTATTAACACTGTATGTACTACATAATAAATTAGATCCATTGATGTAGCGAAATGCTAAAGAGCTGACCCATGAGTCTGGCTCACGGATGTTTTTAAATTAGTCTTAACTCATGTGAGCACATATATACGTGTATGTAGATTATAGAGGTGGTGTAATATAATGCTTAAAGAAGTGCACAAGGGGTTAAGTTCTGGAACGTTAACCTTACTTCAGTTGTTTTAGAATTTGAAATTATTTTGGGGTTCTTTGTATTGGACCAGTGTCAGTGCCTTTATACAGGATTGTACGTGGTCAAAATTTTGTTACAAGGATTCTTTCTTTTTTCTTTGAATAAACTATTTCTGAGTTTCAACTTGTCATCATGATGTGTAGTAAATAAGCTAGTGAACTAATTTTAATTTTTGGTATAACTTATGTGACACTATAAAACCTATCACAGAAGGTAACTGTTGCTCAAAATCTATAGAAGCTTGTGTTAGATATATTTTTTGGCATCTGTATTATTTGGTGACGTAAATCTCTATTATTCTTCAAAATATATATATCTACTGTCCAAAGAATATGGTTGTTTATAAACTTTGTTTCATTTTTTACATTTCCTGTTTTGTTCATACTTTTACATAACCAATATAACAGAGGGGCCTTTACTGTGGTCATTCTTAAAAACCACTTTTATACGCTTCCAGCAGCATCCAGGTTAATTCTGAATTGCCCACTGTGTGGATTTGCATTGTGATAATTATTATCAGTTGCTGCAGTTGCTGATGACATTTTTGGTTGTTTTCATAACAATTTCAGTGCTGAGACTAGACATCGGATGGTTTTCCTGGAGGTGCAAAGTGAAGGTATCCTGCCTTAATGTTGCTTGAATCTTGTTGTACCAGTGATGCGCAGCTTGCAGCTTGATCCTCATATAATTTCCGATAATAGCTGAACACCACGAACAGTAAGCATAACCCTGTACAGAGATCACAACTGTTGTTTCATGGTTCTGAATTGTATGTGTTTTGTATCAGTGGCAGTAAAAAGTAAGGAGAATAATGAAGGGGAGGAGTTTCTTTGTCAGGAATTTTTTTTGTGTAAAAATGCAGATAATAAACTCATAATTGGGAATTAATACGGGGATAATGTTAAATATAAATTTTAAAGAAATAGAATAGCAAACTCATTTTACAGACACAAAGACATACACAAATTTACGTGGGAGGCAAGAGGGACCAAGTCAATAATAGACTACATAATTATAAATGACAGAGTAAAAAGCAACATTGAAGATACAAGAGTTTTTAGAGGAAGCAAAATTGATAGTGACCACAAGTTAGTGGAAAGCAAATTTAAATTTTTGACACATGAAAAACATAGCCACAAGATAAAGGACAAAACAGTATACACAAAACCCCCAGCATTCATAGTACATCTGTTGGAACAAGAATCAATAGGAACTTTATACAGGAGTAGACTGAAAGGAAAACTCACACCGTTAACAGGAGAGATAGATACAGACTGGATGAAAATTAAAAAGGCCATCACCAAAGCAGCAGAAGAAAATATAGGATATAAGAAGTGGAAAAACCAGAAATGGCTTCGGATGTGGAATGAAGAAATACAACGGGCAATAGAAGAAAAGAAAGCTAGCTACAGGAAATATTTACAAAACAAAACAGTGTATTACTATATAGGATATAAAAGACACCAAGCAGTAGTAAGGAAAATGACACGAAGTCAAAGAAGAGGTGATTGGGACAAATTTGTGAAGACATTAGAAAGAGACATAACAGGAACACAAAGATGGGGCTTTAAAATATTTAAACAGCTACAAATGCAAGAAAGAGATAAACTCAAAATCGACCCGATAACAAAA
>Ga0123357_10006287_pt1 | contig 14444 bp, 16 predicted proteins | sample TergutEmb28metaG_FD_89873 | JGI IMG/M metagenome (GOLD analysis project Ga0123357, IMG submission 89873) | Embiratermes neotenicus P4 segment gut microbial communities from Petit-Saut dam, French Guiana - Emb289 P4 | ecosystem: Host-associated > Arthropoda: Insects > Digestive system > Gut ...
CACATTATGGACAAAAAGTATTCTGGAGTATTATTGGGTATAACCTTCGGGTAATGACCGCGGCAATGCTAAAGCTTATGCCTTTATAGACAGACACTAATTAAAACAATATTAACTGTTAAAACCATGGCCAGCGCACTATAGACTAAAAATTACTTCAGAAGATTTCACGCAGAGGCGCAGCGGCGCGGAGAACGCAGAGGAAGACGATTAATTAGCAAATTATGCGCCTCCAATCTTAATTTTTCCTATCTCATGATGAAAAGAGAAAGGAAGGAGAAATTTGGTTACCTAATTGCCTCTAGCTCTCTGCGTTCCTCCGCGTCTTTGCGCCTCTGCGTGAGGGCTTCTTGACATTTGTTTTTGAATAGTGTGCTGGCCCTGCTGTTAAAACAATATTAACTTGACAAATTTTTAACATAAATATATAATTCGTATACTTTAATATTCATATAAAAGGAATGAAATTTTATGACATTAGAAGAAATAATCAATATAAGAAGACTTACACGTATTGCTTTACCAGAAGATGATACCTACTTATTCCGCCTTGGTGTGGCATTATATGGTTTTGCTTCAATTAACAGTTTTATGACTGAAATAATGTGTCATATTGATAAGTCACAAGATCGAATTGCTCTTTTATCTGATTATACATCCGGTCCAATTATCTGTGAATCAAGAAAAATACTTGATAAAATTAAATCAGAAGGTAAATTTTCTGGAATTTATACAATTATGCAAAATACAATTGATTTATTTGATAAATTAAACGGTCAACGTACTGATTTTGTTCATTCTTATCCAATTACAGGCAGTACAAAGGAGCAAATATTACATCGTCGAAAAGATAAAGCAGGAAAATATTTTGAAGTTACAAATGAGTTTTTGACTCAATTTATTGAAGAATTATGTAATGTTAGTGATGGACTATTTAAAATTAGAAATGAAGTATGTCTCAAATAAATATTGTTTATAATAAACGGGCAAACTGCATTTACCAAACGGTAGCTGCTACGGGTGCTGTTCGCGCCATCGGGTTCCGCAAAACATTGTTCGGGCTTCGCCCTCTGCAATGTTTTGTTCCACCATATTTTTGCAGCTCTGCAAAACCTTCGGTTTCACTTATTCGGGCTGCAAAAACGTCGCCAATCTTAAATGTTATATGCAATATGGGCTAAATTGATATGAAAATAAATACTGTTAGAAATAAATATTTGACAAAAAATAAAAATTCTATTATAATTCATTCAAAAGGAGATAATGATGAAAAAACTTCTTATTTCTCTCGCTATGCTATTTCTTATTTCTTTTTATGCAATATCTCAAGCTCCAGATCCAAGTCAATGGTATAAGGCAGATAGGCCTAAAATAAATTGGCCTAAAATAGATTTGGCTAAAATAGATTCAGGCAGTTTATTGATAATAATTCTATTAATAATAATTGCTATAATATTGATTATATTCTGTGTGATCTATATCATAAAAACAAAAAATAAAAAAAAGTAATTACATTGTAATATATACTATTGAAAAAAAATAAAAATACACAAAGGAAGGCTTATATAATGCTGAACAAATAAAGTCTAATAAAATCTATAGATATAGTATTAAAAATACAATTCACATAATTTAAATGGAATCGGAAGCAGCCCATACTGCATATAACAATAGGTTAGCGCTCCGGGATCTGAACGCGCCCTCCGCCAACCTTGAGCGTTATGCACGACACGACCGGGAAATAGCCTGAAAAAAATTTCGACCATTGACAAATGAATGATAACGAATTACTATACAATGGAGTTATCACAATATATGTAATATAAGCAGGTGAAAAAATGGATAACAAAAGCATATCAAGAGAAGAACAGATTATCCTGAAAAAAGATTATATCAGAATAATTCATTTACCGCCAATGACTGTGGCAGAAGTTATATTTTTTGGGGAAACATTACAGCCTGGAGAGGACATTTTTTTAATAAATGAAGCAATAAAGGAATCCGTTTTACCTATTACCGATAAAACACTTCCCAATCATTTTGTTGCAGGATTAAATGCTATTGATAAATTGATTAAGGATAAAAAACTAACAGAAATAAAATCTGATTTTAGATTATTTGGATTTGCAATTATGGGTGAACTTGCCGGTGGGCCAAAAATGAAAGATTATGGACCATTTTATGGGTTTGGGCGGTGGCTGTCAATTCCTGATGACATGGAAGTTCCGTTCCCCATGATAAAAAATATGAATTTGATTATGGACGTGATCCGGAATTTAATTTTGGAATTTTGGAAGAATATTTAAATTATATTAATTTATATGATTTTTCACAAAGAGAAAAACCATATATACAAACGGATTTAATTATGCCAATAAAGAAAAAAACCGAATAAATGATACAAAATGGTTTACTCATTTTCAGTACAGGAGATATTTTATGAATAACGAAAAAATTCTGCATGGAGTACCAAAGGTATATTACGGTGCATTTGGCGGCATAACGCCGTTTCCAATATGTCTGAAAGCAGTGTCGGATTATCTGGGCGATGAGCTTGATTACACATTTGCCATAGTGGCATGCGGCGGTGCATTCAGATTTGCATGGGACACAACCGGCTGGAATGGCGGAAATGTAGATATTTCACATACTTTCAGCAATGCGGAAACCGTGTACCATAATGGCGTAACGGCTCTTGGACGTGATTTCAAAATGCATTGGCGCAAGGGAAATGGAATGAACCAAAGCGGAACAGAAACAAAGGATAATTTTATGGCCTTTGTAAAGGAGCAAATAGATGAAGGCAGGCCGCTTGTATCTCTTGGTCCAATTGGTCCACCCGAAGCAGGTATTATAACTGGCTACCGTGACGGCGGTAATACATGGCTCGGATGGAGTTTATTTCAATGTATGGAAAAAACTATCAACGATGAAAGCTATTTTATTACCGATAAATGGTGGGAGGCCAATGATTTTTTTGGTGTAATGTCGCTCGGGGATATTACCGCACCCCGAATAAGCGTAAGGCAAATTGTTGAAAATGCAGTATCCGTGCTTGAAGGACGGCAAGATGGAAAATATGCCAAGGGTATTGCTGCATATGAAGCATGGAAAAATGCTTTGCTTAACGTCAAAGAAAGTGATTTTGCAATTATGCCTGACTGGGGCCAGTCCATTGTCATGATGTGTCAGGGAGACGCGACAGACTGTTTGATTGATGGACGTAAAAATGCCCATTTGTTTTTTAAAAAATTATCGCTGGAAAATCCAAATCAACCATTATATTCAGCAATTGCTGATCAATTCGGTAATATTGCCACAGTAATCTCCTCCAAAATATATAAAATTCTGGGAGGATATGAACGTGGTTTAGAGCAAGAAAAAGAACTGGTGAAACCCGAAATCCGCCGCCAAATCATTGAATATATAAACGAAATGAAAGAGGCGGACGAAAAGGCACTTGATTTAATGAAAAAACTCTTAAATGTGATGTGAGCAGTATTAATGGATACGCAGCGTAACACGCAGCCCTGAGGTATCCAAAATCCTGTATGCCGGGTATTTTGCTGCATATTTAAGCCATTGGACGAAATATCGGGTAAAAACTGAAAAGGTATATATTGACAATATCAATCGACAATGGTATTTTTTTGCAAAAGGAAATTATAATTGGTTTTACAGTACATTAACTCAAAATATAAAGATCAAAAAAACACCAGACCGAAAATTGAGGATATGGTTTTTGAATTTCTGGGCAAAGAAAATTGTGAAAACGCGATGGCATTTATTTCATATTTAAGGGAAAACAAGATGTCAATTCAATGGGCATCTACAAATTCCTGGAAAATCACAAATAAGGGTAAAAATGTGGCTTATTTTAAATTATATAATGATTCCTGGTTTATTGATCCTGAAATTAATTATGAAGATACCATTTTTTTGAATTATGTCAAAAATGAAAAACTGGGAAAAATTCTTCAAAAAAATGTAGAACATTGTGTTAATTGTTTACCCAATGGACAATGTTCCCCCGGACGCACAATTGAAATATTGGGCAAACAATTTATAAATGTGTGCCATTCCATTAGATTCATTAATCCTCAGGGAGCTGACATTCATTGTATAAAAAAATTGTTTGAATATAGAAAAAACATGATTGCCGGGAATAAGGTTCAAAAGACCTTTTATGTTGGGAAAATGGTTAAAAATAAACTAATCAATCAATTTGGACTTTCCAATTTTAATTTGGCATATGATTCAATAACGGTTTTTATTAATCGTGATATTAATACACCTAAATCAATAAAGCCGGAAAATTATGATATATTTTTGAGGATTTATTCAGAAATAATGAATAATAATCCGGAGTACAATTTTTTGAATATGCTGGAAGCAGGATTAAAAGAATATTGCAAAAAAATGCCATAAGGAGTGAAAAATGACCTATACCAGCCTGGAACAGAGAATGGCACAAACTTTTATAGATATGTTTCCACAGTTTGTACCGGATGAATCTGCGCCCGTAAATGTATCAGACCAGGAGCATTTTTATTCAATAATTAACACTTTGTATCATTTGGCTTTTAATGAACCGTTGCTTTTTGTTACATCGCTGCATGAAGATGACGCTTATCCCACCAGGTATAAAAAATCCTACGGGAAACCCAAATTAATTGATAACATGCGAAAGTATCTGAAAGCAATCCATATATTACTGAAAAATATGTATCTTGCCGGTAAGGGTTCAGATGTAAAATTCAATAAAAAGCAGCTTGATATTTTATTAAAGCTTGGAATTAATGATTTAACCAAACTGCCGGCAGCATGGAATTGGATGTCAGCACGGCCGGAATCCAATTTGATCACATTTTCACATTGTCTTTTCAAAAAAGATTATCCTTACGTTTCAGATATTTATGCTTCATTGCTTGGAGAACCATCACTCCGTAAACTTGAAAAATGGATGATTGGGCAGGGATATAAACGATATGATATATACGATATAAATTCCATGGAAAAATACAATTCAATATTAAGTGATCATGAATTATCATTGACTTATGCCAATCCCCTGTGGAGTAACGAAGCTCCGAAAAACGGATTTGAATATAAAATCAGACATACTGGTATTTCGGTACAATACGATTTTTATGTACAACATCCCGTAATTTTGGGTTTATGTATACCTAATGGTTTAAAGACATATTTAGACGCTTTTGATTCAATGAGCCTGAAAAATCAGGGTTTTGTCGTGAAACATGCAAAAAAATGTGATGGATGCAGGTATTGCGTTCAGACAGATAAAACCGGCTCACGTCCATTGGCTTTTATCAATGTCAAATATGCGCAAAAAGAGTTTAATTTGTGTCCTTATTTCCCCGGGTATGGTTTTAGCTGGAGAAATATCAACGACGAACTTGTTGATCAGCTAATAGACATGTTATCCTTTATGGATACATTTATTAATCCAAATGGGGAACAATGTGATGGAAATTAAAACATATTGTGACGCTTGTTTCAATGATATTTATGAAGTTATACATAAGACCATACAGGAAATTTACATCGAATATTATCCAAAAAGTGGGGTAGATTTTTTCCGCAATGTTTTCCCTTTGCGCTGCAACCCCCGACACTGGTCTACTTAAGCTTTCGGCAAATCAGGGTTTGCCCAGCAGGCTGAGGAATTTCCTTGTTCGTTCTTCCCTTGGGTTTGAAAAAACTGCCGAGGGGCTGCCCTGTTCAAGAATTATTCCGCCTTCCATAAAGATAACATTGTCTGAAATCTCGCGGGCGAAGTTCATCTCGTGGGTTACGATGATCATGGTCATGCCGGAGGCGGCGAGTTCCTTTATGACGCTTAACACCTCGCCGATCATTTCGGGGTCCAGGGCGCTGGTGGGTTCGTCGAAGAGCATTACGTCGGGATCCATGGCAAGGGAACGGGCTATGGCAACACGCTGCTGCTGGCCGCCTGAAAGCTGCCAGGGGTAGGAGGCCGCCTTTTCGGTTAAACCTACGCGGGCAAGGAGTTCCATTGCTTTCTGCTCTGCGTCTTTTTTTTGCATAAGCTTAAGATCGACGGGGGCAAACATAATGTTTTCTTTGGCCGTTAAATGGGGGAAAAGGTTGAACTGCTGAAACACCATGCCGATGTTGCGGCGGGCCTTGTTCAGATTGACGTTGCGGCTTGTCATTTCGTGGCCGTTTACGAACACGGTGCCGGAACTTGGCCTTTCCAGCATATTGAGGCAGCGCAGGAACGTGGACTTGCCGGAACCTGACGGGCCGATGACGCAGATTACGTCGCCTTCGCTGGCTTCCATGCTGACGCCATTCAGCACCTCAAGCTTGCCGAAGGATTTATATAGTTCCCTGACGACGACTTTTTTGTCCATAATCCAGCTTCTTTTCAACGTAGGTAGAAAATTGTGAAAGTACGGTGATGATTAGCAGGTAAACCAAACCCACTATGGTCCAGGTGGCAAAAGATTGCATTGTCCTGCCGATGTAGATTTTCGCCTGGTAAACAATTTCCGCGAGGCTTACAACCGATATAATGGAAGTATCTTTCAGACTGATGATGAACTGGTTTACCAATGACGGAATGGAAACGCGTATTGCCTGGGGCAGGATTATTCTGAACATCGCGCGGTAGTGTGAAAGCCCCAGACTGCGGGCGGCTTCCATCTGCCCGCGATCGATGGCCTGTATACCGCCGCGGAAAATTTCGGCAATATAGGCTCCCGCGTTAATCGAAAGCGTGATTATGCCGGCGGCAAGGGGCGAAAGGCGAAAGTCAAAACCCAGGGACTGAATAAGCTGGGGAATGCCGAAGTAGATAAAAAAAGTTTGAACCAAAAGCGGCGTACCCCTGATAACCCAGATGTACGCTTTGGCTATTAGCTTCAGTATCGTTACATTCGACATTCCCAGCAGGCAGAAAAACAGCCCCAGGACAATGGCAATTACGAGGGCGATAATGGTAGTCTCTACCGTTATCACCATCCCCCGCATGAGCAGCGGGAAAACCTCCCTCATTACCAGTGAGAAATCCACGCGTGTTTATTCCGCTTTCTATTCGGTCTTAATGTACTTGTCCAGAATCGCTTTGTAGGTTCCGTTGTTCTTCACATTGACAAGGCCCTGGTTGAACATTTTAAGAAGATCCTGGTTTTTGTCCTTGAGGACGGCGAAACCGTAGGATGAACCCCTTTCCATGCTTGTAACCATCTTGAGGCCGTTGCCCTGGGAAATGCCGTAGCCCATAACGGGATAATCCTCGAAGCAGGCGACAGAATTGCCGGATTTGACTTCTTCGTACATGAAGGGTGACTCGTCGAAATAAACCAGGTCAAAACCGTATTTATCTTTTATGCCTTCCGCAAAGGTTGCGCCTTCGGTCCCGGTTTTAACGGCGACCCGTTTGCCCCGGAGATCGTCGTAGCTCGTGATTGTGTTATCACTGGCCCGTATCGCCATGACAACACCCGAATCGTAGTAGGGCGCCGAAAAGTCGTATTTTAGCTTTCTTGCGTCGGTAATACTCATACCGGCAATAACGCCGTCAGCCTGGCTGGATTCAAGAGCCGCGACAGCCGCGCTGAAGCCCAGCGGTTTGAGGTCGTAGCTAAAACCCTGATCCTTTGCGATCGCCGCCAGGAGGTCAATATCGATACCGACGTATTGACTCTGGGCATTCTGGAATTCGAAAGGGGCAAAAGTAGTATCCGTAGCGATGATGTACACCGTTGCTTTTTTCTGGCTTGATCCGCCCTGGCTTGATCCGCCCGCCCATACTTGTGCGCCTGTCGCCAACAAGACCGCGCTTACCGTTAACATAGAGATTATCTTCTTCATCATAACTCCTCTATCGACCAGTCTAACGAAAAGAGGAGCTTTATACCAGTATGAAACTCATGCTATCAGGTAATATTGTTCACCTTCCGAATTTTCCTTATGGTATTCGTTCTCTGCAGCAAAAATAATCTGTTGAATAATTAAGGGGCCGTTCTTGTGTTTGGCAATTTTCCAGAATAATTCCATAGACATATCCAGTATCTTGCCTTTTATTCCATTATTTTTATCTGTAATTTTTACAATAACATTGTTTTCTTCGTTGAGACACAACATTCCGGACATATCCAGCTTCCAAATCCACCGCCGAATATCAATTTGTGAAGTTTTCATCAAATATAATATAATCAAAATCAATGTATGAAGCCACCTTTTTTATCATTTTTTTTGCGGAATATGGCGGAAATTTCTATTTTTATGGCTTCAGTGCATTTGCAGGGCAAGGCCCATCCGGGTATTGAAGTCGGTTTCGTCCATTTCGCCCTTGAGAAAGTCGGTGACAAGGAGGCGGATTACCTGGGGGAAAGCTTTCCAGTACTTGTCCGGCCAGGGTCCCATTTCCCGTCGCAGGGCTTTGTCTTCCTCTTCTTCCATGCGCCCCAGGGAAAAAGAGACAAACTGATCTATCATTGATGAGAGGAGTTCCCTGGGAATTCCTCCCAGGGAATCCCCGGGAATCGAATCGCCTGCGGCCTGCTTTTTGCTTTTGGCGGAATTGGCGCCGGGAATCCACGCGCGGGTAAGCCCTTCAATTTGCTCTTCGGTGAGTTCGGGAGCTTCCTGCCTGATGATCCGTATGGCGTAATCCCTGACAGAGTTTTTAAGGCCCTCTATGTTTCCTTCGATATCGAGCTGGGAACTAAGTTCGGCGGCCAGGCGGCGGGGGTCAGGGGCAATGGGCATGCTGCCAAACATGGCAATATCCCGGCGGCGGCGCACCACCGCGGCGGCAACCGCTTCTATTTCCTGTTCGTTACAGCGGTTCAGAATGTAATCCAGTGTCCTCACCAATTCCTGACTGGCCATTTATTTAGCATACCCGCTGCGAACGGGAAAGACAAGAGTTCGGTACGGTATTTGTCTATTGCGTAATCCTGCCGTCCAAATCCCAGAGATCTTCCCAGCTTTTGGCGCCGGGCCAGAGGAAGACCTGTCCCTTTACCAGCCGGCAGTTGCGTTCGGCTTTTTTAAGCTGCTCCATTTCAGCGCTTGTAAGCGGGTCTTCGATGACAGAGCGGAGGTTGGCCCGATAGTTCTTCTCGTGTACCGAAAAGGGAATGGGAACGCTGCCGCGCTGTACCGCCCATTTCAGGCAGACCAGAACGGGGTGTATGCCGCGGGAAGCGGCAATGGAAGCGAGCTCCGGCAATTCGGTGTCCACGACATCGCCGGGGGCCTTGTCCCGTTCCGGCCGGTTGGGCGAGCCGATTGGACAGTAGCCGATAACGGCCATTCCCCTGGACTTGCAGTACCTGAAAAGCTCCTCCTGTTGAAACGAAGGGTGCTGTTCCATTTCGATGAGCTCAGGCCTTATTTCACACCGGGGCAGTACCGCTTCCAGCTTGGGAATAGTCATGTTCGACATCCCGATGTAGCGGACAAGCCCCTTCTTTTTTGATGTTTCCATCTGCTCCCAGGCGATCATGAAACGATCGGCGGAGAAGGGGACCGAATCGGGATTCCGGGCATCGCCGTCGCAGCCCGGGGCGTGGTAGTTGGGGAAGGGCCAGTGGATAAAGTAGGTATCCAGGTATTCAAGGCGCAGGTCGCTCAGGGTTTTTCTAAGCGAGGCAAGCACTTTTCCGCTTCCGTGCATATCGTTCCATACCTTCGATATGATGAAAAGCTCTTCCCTTTTTACGACACCCGTTTTGAAGGCTTCTTCAAAGACTTTGCCGATACGTTCCTCGTTGCCGTACACCGAGGCGCAGTCAAACAGGCGGTAGCCGAAACGTATGGAAGCGGCCACCGCGGCGGAGATTTCTTCCGGACCGTAACGATCCGAACCGAAAGTCCCCATACCGATGGAGGGTATACTCTCGCCGGAATTCAGCTTTATTTGGGGAACCAGGCCGGGGTCTATGGTTTCTGCCATTAATTCTCTCCTACTTCAATTCCTCATCAAAACAAACCGCCACCTTGCCGCAGTCTCCCTTGTCCATGAGATCGTAGGCTTCACTCACCTTTGAAAGCGGGAAGCGGTGGGTAACCAGTTTATCGGGATGCAGATTCCAGCGGACGAGCTCCTCCACGAGGTTTTCCATGAGCCAGATGCTGGTTACCCAGGAACCGTAAATGGTTTTTTGATCGTGGATGATGTCGGGGCTGGGGTTGAAGTTCACCGTGCCGCCTTCACCCACGAAGGCGATCTTTCCCCACTGGCGGGCGGCGCGTATGGCTGTCTGCCGGGCAGGATCGGCGGCGGAAGCGTCAAAGGCCCGTTCCACGCCCTTGCCGCCGGTAAGGGATTTTATCTCTTCTACGTTGCCGGGCGCCGCGGGCAAAACCTTGTCAAAGAGCCCAAGTTTTTTCGCGAGATCGATGCGGTACGCGTTGGCTTCGATACCGTAAATTTTCTGGGCCCCCATGGCTTTGCAGAGCATGGCTGTGGCAAGGCCCACGGGTCCCAGACCCGTCACCAGTACGCTGTCGTTACCCGAAACTCCGACTTTCATGATGGCTTCGTACACCGTACCGAAACCGCAGGCCACCTGGGCGCCGTCAACGTACGAAAGCGAAGGCGGCAGTTCCACGAGGTCCTTCTCATCGCAGAGCATGTATTCCGCCATACCGCCGTCCCGCTGCCAGCCGTAAGCCGCCCTGAGCGGCGACGAGCAGGAGATCATGTAACCCATGCGGCAATCGTGGCAGACCCCGCAGCCTGAAATATGGTACACGATCACCCGGGAACCTTTTTTGAAGCGCCGTATTCCCGGCCCTTCCTCAACCACCTGGCCGCATGGCTCGTGCCCGGCAATGACATCCTGGTAACCTTCGGCGCCTTTTCCGGTATGCTCCCGGTAGATGGCCCTGATATCGCTTCCGCAGATGGTACAGGCCTTCGTCTTTACCAGTACCTGTCCGTGACCGGGTTTGGGAATTGAGACATCTTTCAGAACAACCGTACTGTTTCCCGGGAGATAGGCTCCCTTCATCATTCCTTCCATACATAACCTCCGATACGAGACCGTTTATTTTTCATCCGCTCGTTTTGGTGAATACGCAAGCTTATGATATTTTTACCACTTACACAGAATTTATGATAGACTCAGGCCGGAGCGCCGGACAGGCGGCGGTACCTGCCTTTTGTTATGTGCTATGATAATCACTCCCTGCGGTATTTTATTCCCCGGCTATCCAGTCCACGCAGTTTCGGACATACTGAAACCATGAAAATAAGCGTCCTTGGCTCAGGTACTTCCCACGGTATCCCCGTTGTGGGCTGCGGCTGCCCGGTGTGTACATCAGCCGATCCGCGGGACAAGAGGATGCGCTCTTCGGTTTACATTGAAGGCTCGGCCGGGGAGGCTGCGCTGATAGACACCGGGCCGGAATTCCGCCTTCAGGCGATAAGGGCCGGCATTGTCCGGCTGGACGCGATTTTCCTTACCCATGCACATGCGGATCATATCCACGGCCTGGATGATGTGCGTCCCCTGTGCCGGGAAAAGGCGATTCCGGTTTACGGAAATGAGCAAACCATCCGGGAAATGAAGGAAGTATTTTCATATGTCTGGAGAGAAACCCAGGAGGGCGGAGGAAAGCCAAAGCTGACCCCCCTGGTGATTGACGGGCCGGTGTGCGTGGGCGGTCTGCGGTTTACGCCGGTGCCGGTAAAACACGGCCTCCTGGACATTCTTGGCTGGGAAGTAGAAGAAGATAGTTCGCCCGGCAAAAGCTTCCTCTACCTTACCGATACCAACGCCATTCCTCCCGATTCTTTTCAACAGTTAAGCCGCGGTGCGTCCCCATTATCCCGGGTCATGATTATCGATGGTCTCCGCGTACGGCCCCATGTAACTCATTTCAGTTTTGAACAGGCCCTGAACGCCGCCTTCGATCTGGGAGCCGGCAGTGCGTACCTGACCCACATTTGCCACGAGAATTCACATGAAGAAATAGAAGAATTCTGCCGCAAATTCAGAGAAAGCCGTGGAATTGCAAAGGCAGAGTTTCATCCTGCTTATGATGGATTGGAGATTGCCATATAATTTTGAGTTACCAGCTAAACTTTATCTTTTTTGTAAAAACCTATCTCAATAGTTACTTACTGTAAGTAAGTATTACCAAATTCAAAAAACTTTCAAAAAACCCCGCCAGGTTTTATAAAATTACACTTTCTTGGTAATATAATCGCTCTTGAGGCAGCGGGCGCAGATCTTAAGAGTTACGGCAGTTCCGCCCAGTTCGGTCTTTACCTTAACCAGGTTAGGTTTCCAGGTTCGCCGGGTATGATTCTTGGCATGGCTGACCTTGTTACCCGTAACAGTGTGTTTTCCGCAAATATCGCAGGTCCGTGACATATCGATCCTTCCTTAGAGTCTTTATTTCTATCAAAAAACGAAACTAATGTAAAGGGGGTAAAATCCTGATTTAGCGAACTGCTGCCCGATAGCATGATCAATACCGACACCGGACCCGGCTCGGTAGGCCCGAAAAAGCTCCGGAGAACCTGCCGCCGCTTACAGTTTTTTTCATCTATGGGTAATTCCGGCGGCGCATTATTCTCTTTTTTACCATTAGCGGCTATTATAGCAATTGGTTATTTTATTGTTCGGGTATCAGGAGGGGCATTATGCCTATAGCCAAATGAGTAAAGGGATACAATAATGGCAAACAACAGAGATATAGGCACAAAAACCAGCGAAAACAGAGCCGATTTAATCTGGAGCATAGCCAACAAACTGGTAGGACTTTACAAACCTCACGAATACGGCAAAGTAATAATCCCCTTTACAGTGATAAAACGCTTCAATGACACCCTTCTGCCCACCCGAAAAAAGGTGCTGGAGGCTTACGAGAAGTACAAAAAACTGGAAGTAAAAGACTCATTTTTAACAAAAGCCTCCGGCTACAGTTTTTACAACACCAGCCCTTTTGCCTTCGCCGACCTTGTAAACGACAGCGAAAATATCGAAGTCAATTTGCGGAGCTACATCAACAGTTTCAGCAAGAACATTAGTGATGTATTATGGGAATATTTTGAACTTGACAAGCAGATAGACAAACTCGCCAAAGGCGAAGCCCTCTTTATCGTCATTCAGGAATTCTGCGGCCAAAACGCCAACCTATCCCCAAGTAAAATATCTTCCGCCGAAATGGGCTACATCTTTGAACACCTTATAAAAAAGTTTTCGGAGAGTTACAACGAAGAAGCCGGCGCCCACTTCACCGCAAGGGATATAGTCTATCTTATGACGGATCTCCTGATTTCCGGTGATGAAGAAGACTTGAAAGACGAGAGCATCACCAAAGAAGTCTACGATATGGCAATGGGTACAAGCCAAATGCTCGGCTGCCTTACAGAGCGTATTGCCGCTATAAACCCCAGGGCAAAAATAAACTGCTATGGTCAGGAGAATAACCCCGAAACCTTTGCCATAGCCAAAAGCGATATGCTTATCAGGGGCGGGGACGCCAACAATATGCGCTACGGCGACACACTGGACAATGACCAGTTTCAGGGCTTTACCTTCGATTACATCATATCAAATCCGCCGTTTGGTATTGACTGGAAAAAGCAAGCCGACAAGGTTCGAGCGGAACAAGCCAAAGGCGAACACGGACGCTTCGGTGCAGGGCTTCCAAGCATAGATGACAGCCAAATGCTTTTTATGCTTAACGGTATAGCCAAACTGAAAGATTCCGGCAGAATGGCAATCATTCAAAACAGCTCCCCCTTGCAGGGCGGGGACGCAGGAAGCGGACAAAGCGAAATTCGCCGCTGTCTTATCGAGAACGACTGGCTTGAAGCAATCGTACAAATGCCAAATGACTTGTTTTACAACACCGGCATTGCTACCTATATCTGGCTGGTCAGTAAAAACAAGAACCTCAAAAGGGCGGGTAAGATACAACTCATCAACGCAAAAGAAATGTTTGAAAAGCGCCGCAGATCCCTCGGCAACAAACGCAACGATTTTACCGATGACTGTATAGAAAACATCATCAAGGTATACCAGGATTTTAAGACAAAGGAATACACCCTAAGCGGCAAGCCCATAGAAAGTAAAGTCATGGACAATGACGATTTCAAATTTTCAAAAGTAGTGGTGGAAACGCCGCTTTTTGATAAAAAGGGAAACATCATCAAAGACAAAAAGGGTAACCCTTCACCGGATAAAGACAAAAGGGATACCGAAAGCATACCCGCCAATGTCACGTTTTCTGACTTTATGGCCAGGAATGTTCTGCCCTATAATCCCCATGCCTATATTGATGAAAGTAAAACAAAGGTAGGGTACGAAATACCGTTTACAAAGTTGTTTTATAAATACCAGCCTCCGCGGGACATTGACGAGATTTTTAATAACATCAAGGAACTGGAAAAACAGGAAACGGCGTTGATGAAGGAGCTGTTCAATTGA
>Ga0123357_10006288_pt1 | contig 14444 bp, 19 predicted proteins | sample TergutEmb28metaG_FD_89873 | JGI IMG/M metagenome (GOLD analysis project Ga0123357, IMG submission 89873) | Embiratermes neotenicus P4 segment gut microbial communities from Petit-Saut dam, French Guiana - Emb289 P4 | ecosystem: Host-associated > Arthropoda: Insects > Digestive system > Gut ...
GAACTCAGGATGATGTGTGGGATAAACCGTGAGTGTGTACCAGCGAAAAAGCGACATGCTGTGGATAGTGGCATGGCATGAATCCGGGAAGAAAAAAGTCAAAGCCTTCAAGGATGAACAGACGGCACACGCATTCGAGCAAGAGCGACTTTCCAGAATAAATAGCCCGGAAGACCGCCTTACGCTTGGGGAACTCACAACATCATTTTTTCGCTCCCGTCCAGAATTTCATCATGTCACCAAGAGCACGATCATGTGGCTTGTTCTTGGGCGAGAAGATGCTGATGGAATGACCATAGAGTCTCCTGGCGGGTTTATGTGTGACAAGCATGCAGAAGCTCTTTCGAGAAAAGACCTGGAACGCCTGCGCGAAGGATTCCGCGCCAGAGGCGTCAGCAACAGCACTATCAACCATTATCAGGCATATATCAGCGCGATCCTGTCATGGGGAGCAGAGCAAGAGCTTATCCAGAGGAACCCGTGGCGAGACTTTAAACGACTTCCTGTACGCAAGGCCATAATTACAACAAGCCTTGATGACATCAGAAAAGTATACCTTGCGGCATCTCCGTGGCTCCAATGGGCCATAAAGACCATGTATGCGCTCACAATTCGCCCTGGGCATGTCGAGCTGTTCGGCTTGCTTTGGACAGCCTTTGACTGGAGACGCGGCACTGTACAGGTACAGCAGGGGAAGTCAAAAAGGATAAAATCCGTTTTCCCTCCGCAGGTGTATATCGCTGAGGCTAGAGAGAGATATGAAGCCGACGCAATTCTGGGAATTTCACATGTATGCCACCGCAACGGCAGGCGCGTACACAGCTACCGTAAAGCCTGGGCTGCTGCCATATCGCACGCCGGAGTCACGCATTTCCCCATGTACCATATACGGCATATAGCTGTTTCTGAGGCGCTTGCAAGAGGGGCAGACCTTGCCGCTGTGTCGGCGCAGGCAGGGCACAGTTCTGTCACCACTACAAGCGGGTTTTACGCGCATGTTATATCCGGAGCGCAGCAACGGGCGGCGGCGCTGATGCCGAGTTTAGAAATTATTGAGAAATAAAGTTGTAGGAAAATAAGATGACAAAAAAACAACTGGAAAAACGCTTGTTTCATGTCGAGGCAGCGATGGATGCTCTGGCTAATGTTTTAAGCAAATCCTGCGAGGCGCACAATGGTGTCGTGTGCTGTAAATGCGAAGACGGCGATGCTCAAGACAAGTTTTGCCCGCTGGCTGCCACGGCATTTTATATCGTCAATGTTGACGATAAGTTAAAAAGTGACGCGACTGTTGGATACCGCAAAGAGTGTTGGCGTTCATGGGCATACTTTGAGGCACAAAATTCACAGGTACAGTTATAGGTACAGTGCAGGTACAGTAAAAATGAGCAGATTAAATTTCAACGCATCTTTAACATGTAAGGATAATTAATATAAATTTTGTGCGAGAGTGGCGGAACTGGCAGACGCACTGGACTTAGGATCCAGCGGTTTTTCCGTGGGAGTTCAAATCTCCCCTCTCGCACCAACTGCCAAAAAAAAACGGCTCCGAAGAACCGCCTATTGTCTGTAATTTGCGTGTTGCTGTTACTTTATCCAGCCGCGCTTGATGCCTACAAGGACGAATGCCGCCAAAAAAATACCGGCAACGGCGACACTAAAGACGCCAATGTTCATTTGCCGCCTCCCTTTTTATGAAGATACCACCCAAACAGGGAAAACGCAATGCCCAACACTGACACGAGTTGCGGCTAAGTTGACTTTTATCCCAAAATATATATAAAATGGTTTGAACATGAAGCCGCTGGAGTGGATAGGTTCTTCGCTAAAGGATTTGCAGTCCTTTCCGGACGAGGTGCAAGACACTATCGGATATGCCCTGTATCAAGCGCAGAATGGCGAAAAGTCCGATGCAGCCAAACCTCTAAAGGGTTTTGGTTCAGCCGGAGTGCTGGAAGTGGTGGAAAACGACCAAGGCGGAACCTACAGGGCCGCGTATACCGTGCGGTTCAGCAAGGCTGTCTATGTCCTGCACTGTTTCCAGAAGAAGTCAACGCGCGGCATCGAAACCTCGCAGCAGGACATTGAATTGATCAAAAGCCGCCTGAGAACGGCGGAACTCCATGCCAAGGAGAATGGCTATGCATGATGAACACACCGTCACTTCTGGCTGTGGCAATGTATATGCGGATCTGGATCTGCCTGATGCAGGGGAAATGCTGGTGAAAGCGCAGTTGGCGCTTTCCATTGCCAGAATCATCAAGAGCCGGGGCCTTACCCAGATGAAGGCGGCACAGATCACTGGCCTGTCGCAACCCAAGCTTTCCGATATGCTGAATGGCAAATTCAGGGGAACCAGCGAAGCAAAGATGCTGGAATGTATCACTCGGCTTGGCAGAGATATTCAGATCGTTATTAACCACAATGAGCGTCCGGATAACAGCCTAGGACATATTGAAGTGTGTATAAACTGAGGTAGTCGCGATTTGGTCTCCGCCTCCCTTCCCGCCCCGAGTTCCCAGGGTTCGCGCTGGTTTTTCCCCTGTCTGCGGGCAAGTGTGCTCATCCTGCTGACCTTCGGCCTGACCCTTGCCCTGCGCATGCTGGAATGGCCCTCATGGCAGAACCCGGAATACCGTCTTGGACAGGAATGGCTGCTCGCCACCAACGACGCCTACCACTGGGTGGCCGGGGCCACGGGTTTTGAACACGGCGCGGGGCATCCCATGTCGGAACTGCTCCGCCTGCTTTCCATGCTGCTCGAAATACCTCCGGCCGGCTTGGCCTTCTGGCTTCCCCCGGTTTTTGCCGGTTTGACGGCGGTGCTGATGTTTCTGTGGGTTTGGGCAATCGGCAGCATGGAAGCCGGCTTGTGCGCCGGGGTATTGTGCTCGCTGGCGCCGGGCTTTCTGGCGCGTACGCTCATCGGGTATTACGGCACCGGCCTTATTATCCTGGGTGTTGCCCTGCTGATCACCATCGTCCCCGTATGCTGGGGAACGCGCTTTTTACGCCGCCTGCGTCTTGTGCCGCGCACGGCGCCTGACAGCGGTATGGCTCTCTGCTTGGCTTTCGGTCCGAATTTTTTTGCAACGGAGCGCTACAGGAAAGATCCCCTTTCACCTTTTTGGGCATGGGCGCTTGCCCTCTCCGGCTTTTTCGCCTGGTGGGCGATGGAATGGCATTCCGTCTTCCACTATCTGATCCGGTATAATCCCTTGCTTCTGGCGGGCCTGACCCTGATGCTGGCCCCGCCGGGCCAGCGCCTCCACATGCTGCCGGCTTCCTTGCTGTACGGCTTGCCTGCCCTGGCCGGTTGGCCGGGCCTGCTTTTCGCCCTGTGCTTCAGTCTGCCGGACATGGCGCCGGCGGCGATGCGCGCATGGCTTCCTTCACGCGCGTTTTTTACGCGACTCCCCGTCATTGCCGGACTGTTCTGCCTGATGCTCCCGTTGCTGTTCAGCCCGGAGGTTTTTGAAAAACTGCTGGGACACCTTGCGGGCTATATCAAGCAACCAAGCGACCTGAAAATCGACGATGCGGGCATAGCGATAGTGTACCCATCCGTGGCGCAATCGATCATTGAAGTGCAGGATCTGACGCTGACCGAAGCGCTTTTTTACTTTCATCCCTGGGATCTTGTATCCGCCCTGGGACTCGTCGGCTTCGCGCTGGTGGTCATACGCCGTCCCTGCGCTCTGTTTTTGCTGCCGCTCGCCGTGCTCGGCCTGCTGAGCATGAAAATGGGCGGGCGCATGGTCATGTTCGGCGCTCCCGTCATCGCTCTGGGCCTGACCCTGCCTCTGACCGCTCTGGCGCACGGTCTGCTGCGTTCCGAAGTGCGCGGTTTCTGGTCCGCATTTGCGGCCTCGCTCGTGCTTCTGGGCGTTTTGAGCACACCGGTGGCGCAACTTATCCCCGCCATGAGCAACGGCCCCATCATTGACCGCCGCCATGCCGAAGCCCTTGTGCGCGCGCGCGATGTCAGCCCTGAGGATGCCATCCTTTGGCTCTGGTGGGATTGGGGGTATGCCGCCCAGCACTTCGCCCGCCGGCGCGTCATCGCGGACGGCGCCATCCACGGCGGTCCCTCGCTTTACCTGCCCGCTGCGGTCTTTGCCACGGACAATCCGCGTTTCGCCCGTCAACTCATCAAGTATGCCGCCTCAAAAAATAATGAAGCCGGCAGGGTCTTCGACGGCCTTGACAATGCGGGCGCCGAAGCGCTGATGCAAACCCTGCGCGACCCCCAAAGCCCGCCGGTGCAGGCGCCCGGCAGACAATTTATCGTCGTGGCTTTTGAAATGCTGCGCCTGGGCTTTTGGATCACCAATTTCGGTTCCTGGGATTTCGTCAAGCAGGCGGGCATAGGTTCCGCGATCAGCATCATCCCGCAACAACTCACCTACCAGCTCGAAGAGGGCGAAGTGCTGGTGGAAGGGGCAAGCGGCAGTATCTCCGCTTCCACCATCAACGTCTTTGAAGACGGCAAATTCAGCCGCCGCAACTATATCAGGGAATGGCTGGATAAAAACCCGAACGCCGGCGAGGAAACCCGCCGCAAATATTTCGAGCGGCGGCGCAATATCCACTTTTTCTTCAACCGCGTCACGGATGACAAACTCGTGATCGACGAGCGGCTCTACAATTCCCTCATGGTGCAACTGCTTATCAGTCCCCCCGGAAGCCCGGACTTGTCCGATCACTTCCGCCTTGTCTACGACAATGTCTTCTGCCGTGTGTATGAAGTCATTTGACCTTTGCATCCTTTGCATAAGCGGCTATACTCCGTAGCCATGCGCGTAGCCTTTGTCCATTACTGGCTCACCGCCTGCCGGGGCGGCGAGAAGGTGCTGGAAGCCCTTTGCGGCCTCTTTCCGCAGGCCGTCATTTTCACGCACGTCTGTAATCGGGCTACGCTTTCGCCGATTCTGGCCCGCCATGAAATACGCCAAAGCTTCATCCATCGTCTGCCCTTTGCCCTGCGCCATTACCGCCACTATCTGCCGCTCATGCCCCTGGCCCTTGAGGAGCTGGACATGCGCGGCTTTGACCTGATCATCAGCAGCGAATCCGGACCGGCCAAGGGCATTTTGGCCCCCGCGCGCACCCCTCACCTGTGCTATTGCCACAGCCCCATGCGCTACCTTTGGGATATGTACCACGAGTATCGCGAACACAGCGGGACGCTCACTCGCCTGCTCATGTCGCCTGTGTTCCATCGTCTGCGCCAGTGGGATGCGCTTTCCGCCCTGCGCGTGGACCGCTTTGTGGCCAATTCGCGCAACGTGGCCGCGCGTATCGGCAAAATTTACAGGCGTGAGGCGGAAGTCGTCTATCCGCCCGTGGATGTGGATTTTTTCGCGCAAGGCGCGGGCGCCGGGCAGCGCGGCTACTACCTGTTTTTCAGCCAACTGGAAGCCTATAAGCGGGCGGATCTGGCTGTTGCCGCCTGTACGCAGGCTAGACTTCCTCTGGTGGTTCTGGGAGAGGGACGCGAAGAAAAGCGCCTGCGGGCCATGTCCGGCCCCACCGTGCGCTTTGAAGGCAGACAGTCTGCGGAAGATGTGCGCCGTTGGCTGCAAGGGGCGCGTGCGCTGCTTTTTCCCGGCGAGGAGGATTTCGGCATCGTGCCGGTGGAAGCCATGGCCGCAGGCTGCCCGGTCATCGCCTACGGTGCGGGCGGCGCGCTGGACACCGTACAGGACGGGGAAAGCGGACTCTTTTTCCAGGAACAGAACGCTGCTGCACTGCTTGACGCCATAGAACGCTTTGAACGCCTCGAAAAAGACCTCGACCCCGCCGCGCTGCTCAGGCAGGCCCGGCGTTTCGGCCCGGAACAGTTCGCCTCCGGCATCCGCGCTCAGTTGGACGCCTTGCTGGGCAACAGCCCCTCATTGTAAGCAAACAGACACCTGCCGTCACTTGCAGCGGATACGGATGGAGTATTTGCCGCCGCTGCTGCCGCTATCCTGCTGTTGGCCCGCTGTATCCACCCAGCCGAAGCTGCCGGGCGTTGTTTTTTTGTCATCGGTCGCAGATCCGGTCTCCAGTTGATAGGCGCCGTTGCACAGCGTTCGCGCGCCCACATGGCAGTCATCCAGGCTATTGTCGCAACTGACGGTATACACGGGCGTCTCGCCCGGCAGGGAAACTTTTTTTGCACAGCCGGCGCACAGCAGCAGGCCAAACGCCAGAATCGTCAATAGGAAAATACGCATTGTTTCCTCCCTGTGCGGCAAAGATTTCAGAAGGTCTGCCGGTATTGCAATGACTGGCGCAAGGTTTCGCGATCCATGAACTTGACCTCCGCCCCCAGCGGAATGCCTTGAGCAAGGCGGGTTATACGCACATGCGCAAAACGCGGGGTGATGAAATTCCGCACGAAGGTAGCCGTATTGTCCGCTTCCACCGTGGCGCCGAGAGCCAGGATCAACTCCCGCACCTCCCCTTCCGCCAGACGCGCGCAGAGGCGTTCCAGTTCCAGGCTGTCCGCGCCCCGGTTGTCCAAAGGCGTGAGCAATCCGCCCAAAATCATGTACTGCCCCCGGTAAAAGCCCCCTTCATCCAGGGTGAGCATGCTGTCCCATTCCGCCACCAGGCACAGGGTATCCTCAGCCCGTGACGGGTCGGCGCACAGGGGGCAGGGCGTACTTTCGCATAATCCGCCGCAGCGCGCGCACAAGTGCAGCCTGTCGCGCAGTTCGCCGATGTTGGCGCCCAGACGGCGGGTTTCGGCAATGGGCCACTTCAGCAGGGTCATGGCCGCCCGCATGGCGGATTTCGGCCCAAGGCCCGGCAGACGCGCAAGCTGTTCCACAAGAACTTGCAGGGGTTCAGGCACACGTTCGTGCATAGTCTAGAACATGCCGGGCAGTTTAATGCCGCCGGTCAGGGCATTCATTTCGCGTTCCATGCTGTCCTTCGCGATGCGCATGGCCTCGTTCACAGCGGCCAGGATAAGATCTTGCAGCATTTCCACATCGCCGCCCTCCAGGGCTTTGGGATCAATGGCAAGGGCCAAAAGCTCCTGGCGGCCGGAGACGCGCGCGGTGACCATGCCGCCGCCGCTGGCGGCCTCGAACTCCCTGGCGCCCATTTCCTGCTGCATCTTGCTCAGTTTATGCTGCATAACCTGGGCTTGGCGCAGAATATCTCCCATATTCTTCATAGCGTGTTCTCCTTCAGCGCGGGCGCTTGGTTCGGGCGGATGCGCCCAGTGGCGTACAGGCGATGAGCTGCGCGCCAAATTGTTCTTTGAGAGCTTGTAGTTGCGGATGGGAAGCCCCGGAAGGCGCATCCATGTCCGGCATGGCATCCGGAATTTCCTCCGCCGGTGGCGGCGTGTCCTCACAAGGCGCGAGCGGCGCTGTATCCGGGGCAGGCGCGGCAGGCGCAGTTTCAGCGGCAGGCGCGGGCGTTTCCGGGGAGTGCGTCAGCTTGTCGTCCGACGAGGAAGACGCGGATTTTTGCGAAGGGAGTGTAGGCTTTTGGTGCTCGACCGCAGCAAAAAGCACGTCTGACGAAGTAACTGCGGCACTCCCGGAACCCTGGAGGGGGGGCGCTTGCTCCACCGGCACCAGGCGCGGCAGCAGCGCAAGGTTCAGGAGCAGAAGTTCCAGGGCGGATGCGGGCTCCAAGCTGTGGATGACCCGGCGCTGGGCATCCAGCGTCATTTGCCAGGCCGCATGCACATGCGCCAACGAAAAGCGTTGTGCCCCGGCAAGCAGTTCCCGGCCTTCCTCTTCAGGCAGTTCCAGGGCCGGCAGCACGTTTGCTCCGGCTTGGCGGATCAGAAAAAGATTGCGCCACAGGGCGCCAAGTTCGCGCAGGAAAAATCCGATGTCCACCCCCTGATTTTGCAAAGCGCGCACCAGCGCGGACACCGTCGCGCAATCGCCCGATGCCACGGCGTCCAGCAGCGAGCCGAACAGCTCCTGTCCGGCAAGGCCCAGCACTTGCCGCGTGGCCTGTTCGCTCAAGATCTCGCCGCCCAAGGCCAGCGTTTGGCCCATGAGGGACATGGCGTCGCGCACACTGCCGGCGGCGCGTCGCGCAAGCAGACGCACGGCGGCCGGCTCATAACGCGCCTGTTCGCGTTCCAGAATGGACACAAGATGGGCTTCAATCCGGGCTTCGGGCAGACGCTGGAAAATGAAATGCTGACAGCGGCTGACAATGGTGATGGGAAATTTATGCGCCTCCGTGGTCGCCAGGATAAAGGTCACGCCCGGCGGCGGCTCTTCCAGCGTTTTCAGCAGCGCATTGAAGGATGCGTTCGTGAGCATGTGCGCTTCGTCAATGATGAAGACCTTGCGCCTCGCCTCAAGGGGCGCGTAGCCGATGTTCTCGCGCAGACGGCGGGCGTCCTCAATGCCCCTGTTGGACGCGCCGTCTATTTCCAGCACATCCACATGGATGCCCTGCGTAATTTTGCGGCACTGGCCGCAGAGATTGCAGGGTTCCGCCGTGGGCGCCTTTTCGCAGTTCAGGGCCTTGGCGAAGACCCGCGCCAGCGTGGTCTTGCCTACGCCCCGTGTGCCGCTGAAGAGATAGGCCGGAGCGACCCTGTCTTCCGCCGCCGCGCGGGAAAGCACGGAACGCACCGTCTCCTGGCCGACAAGCTCGGCAAAGGTCTGGGGGCGGTAACGTGCGGCAAGGGGGGCGTGGCTCATGGCGCGTACACTTTTCTGGTCAAAAAGGCGCCTCCGAAGAAGAAGCGCCTTGTGTCTGAAAAAACATTCGCAAGCTATTTCAAAGCGAACAGGGCAACACTTACTGCTATTTGCGCAACAGCCAAGCCGACCATCCATTTAAGGATTTCATGCTTCAGCTCCAGGAGGTCGCTTTTCGTAGCCAATTCGCGGGAAGCAACCAACTCTTTCATGGCGTTAGACTGCGCCCTGGTCATAGCCTCGGCTTGCTCTTTGGGGAATCCCGCTTCTTGCAAAGTCGTGCTGTACGCGAGGGTATCAAACGTTGTGGTGTGCATGGCACTCTCCGGTCATTCCAGTTACTCATTTTGTCCGATAACGTCAATATTCCGTTCAAAACGGCTCCTCCAGCGGCGGCCACGCGAACCAGGTTCCATCGGGCGTGACGGCGCGGCGCGCGGTGGCGGCGGGAAGGATGCGCGCCCGGCGGCCTTCGAGTTGGACGCGTTTTTCCGCAAGCCACTGCACAGCTTGGGGATAAATGCGGTGCTCCAGCGTGTGGATGCGCGTTTGCAGCGCATCAAGGCCATCATCAGGATGCACAGGCACAGCGGCTTGAATGATGACCGGACCGTGATCCATGATTTCATCCACAAAGTGGACGGTGCAGCCGGCGAGGCGCACACCGTATTCCAGGGCATCGGCCGCGCCGCGCACCCCAGGGAAGGAAGGCAGAAGAGCCGGGTGGATATTGACGACCTGTCCGGGAAAGCTGTTCAGAAAAAAGGGCGTGACCAGACGCATGTAGCCCGCCATGACAATGAGTTCGGCCCGTGCTTCCTGCAGGGCGGCAAGCAGGGAGCGGTCGTAGCGTTCACGATCCGCTTCCTTGGTGTGGTCGAGCATGAGGGACGGCACGCCTGCCCGCTCGGCGCGCTCCAGCGCGCGCGCGCCCGGACGGTTGCAGATAAGCAGCACGAGATCGATAGCGAGAACGCCGGCGCGGCTGAGATCAAAAAGGCGCTGCGCATTGGATCCGCTGCCGGAAGCAAGAATGGCGACGCGTAAGGACATAATTTTTCTCTCCCGTAGTACCTTGCGTTCAATCCCCAACAAGCATGCGGGCGGCCGGCCAGCACAGGATCAGCCCCATAAGGAAAAGCAGCAGGAAAATAAGCCGCATGTACTGTTCGGATACCATCCGGGCTGTCATGCGTCTACTGATCATGCAGGCGATGAGCGAAAAGGGAATGGTCCAGATCGCAAGCTGCCAGACCTCCATGCCGACCATGCCCCGCAAATGCTGTAGAATGGCTATAAGGCCGAACAGCAGCGCGAACAGGATGCCGAGAAAACCGCGTATGGCGTCCGGCGACCAGCCCGTATGGGTGGCGTAGACGACTATCGGCGGGCCGATGATGCCGAAGGCCCCGCCAAAAATTCCCGCCGCAAAACCCGCCGCACAAGCCCATGCCGTGGAAGGAGGCCGAACCGGCGGCGGCAGCTTGCCGCGCAGTTGCCAAAGTACATAACAGATGACAAGCAGCCCCAGTGCGGCCTTCAGCCAGACATCGGGCATATGGATCAAGAGGCTGCCGCCCAGCCATACGCCCGGCAGGGCGGCAAGCAGCACCTGGAACACGACTTTTCTGTCCACCCGCGAACGGTAGATGAGCGCGGTGTAAACCTGGAGGGAGCAGCCGCACAGCACTCCCAGCGGAATGGCCGTACTCATGTCCATGAACAGCGCCAGCATGGGCACCATGATAATCAGCGCCCCAAAGCCCGTCACGCCATGCAGCAGGCCGCCCGCGAAAAAAATCAGCGCGAGGCTGCAATACGCGATCACAAGGCCTTCTTCAAACTCTCCACAAGAGCGGGAATGGTATATTCTTCAGGCATAATGTGACAGGCAAGCCCATGCCGTTCCAGCGTCTTTTTCGTGATCGGGCCGATGGCGGCCAGGCGTGCCTGGGGGCATTGGCGCAGAGTGTCCGCCGGGATCAGGGAGAGAAAATTGTCCACCGTGGAAGAGGAGCCGAAGGTCACGCAATGGATGCGGCCCTCGCGCAGCAACGCCAGCACTTCTTCGTGGCGGGCGGCCGCAGGCAGGGTCTGGTAGACGGGCAGGATGTCCACCACAGCCCCGGCCTTGCGCAGTTCATCCGGCAGCAGGTCGCGCGCTTCTTTGGCTCTGGGCACCAGGACGCGTTTGCCCGCCATGCCGAAGGCCGACAGACCCTCCGCGACGCCTTCCGCAACGTACTTTTCGGGAATGAAGTCCGGCTCAATGCCCTTGGCGCGCAATGCATCCGCCGTAGCCGGGCCGATAGCCGCCACCTTGCGCCCGCCAAGCGCGCGGCTGTCTTTGCCGCAGACGGCCAGCCGCCGCCAGAAGTGCCTGACGCCGTTGACCGACGTGAAGATCAGCCAGTCATACGCGTCCAGCTTTTCGACAACCGCATCCACCTTGCCGTATTCCGCAAGCGGGGAAATGGCGATGGTCGGGAACTGGATCACTTCCGCACCCAGATCCGCAAGCATGTTCGCAAGCCCACTTGCCTGTTCCCTGGCCCTGGTCACCACGATGCCGCGCCCGAGGAGAGGCTTTTTCTCAAACCAGTTCAGGCGGGCATGCAGCGACGCCACGCCCCCGACCACGATAAGCGAAGGATTGGTGAAGCCGTGCGCCACAGCCTCCTGGGGCAGCTTTTCCAGCGTGGCGACTAGGCTGCGGTGCCGGGGCGTTGTGCCCCAATGGATCAGGGCCGCCGGAGTATCGGGCCGTAAGCCGGCCTCAATAAGCTTGCGCGCAATCTCCGGCAGATTCTTCATGCCCATCACAAAGACCAGGGTATTGGCGCCGGCGGCGAGCGCCTTCCAATTATGCGCCGAACCGGGCTTATCCGGATCTTCATGCCCGGTGATCAGGGTGACGGACGAGGCGAAGGCTCTGTGGGTCAACGGAATGCCCGCATAGGCCGGTCCGGCGATGGCGCTTGAAATGCCGGGCACTTCCTCAAACTCGACGCCCGCGTCCAAAAGTTCCTCGGCCTCCTCGCCGCCCCGTCCGAAAATATAGGGATCACCGCCCTTCAGCCGCGCGACCAGCTTGCCTTCCTTGGCTTTTTGCACCAGCAGCCTGTTGATCTCCCCCTGCGGCAGCGCGTGATCGCCCGCTTTCTTGCCCACAAAGATCAGCTCGGCATCGGGCCGCGCCCACTGCAACAAGGCATGATTGACCAGATAGTCGTAGACGACCACATCCGCCTTCTCAAGCAGCTCTTTGCCCCGTAAGGTGAACAAGCCGGGATCGCCCGGCCCCGCGCCAATCAGATAAACTTTCATAGCCGGCCTTCCTGCATGGTCGTTCGCGCCAGTTCCACGAGCAGGCGCACACCATAGCCGCTGCCGCCCACCGGGGCGAAGGCGTTGCCTTTTTCGATGCGATCCGTGCCCGCCATGTCGATGTGCGCCCAGCGCACGTCCTGTTCCACGAACTGTTGCAGAAAGACGGCGGCATTGATGGCGCCGCCTTCACGCGGGCCGATGTTGGCCAAATCCGCCACTTCGCTTTTCAGGAATTCTTTGTAGGGTTCCCAGAGCGGCAAGGGCCAGAGGTGATCGCTGACAGCCGCGCCGAGGGTCTGCAAGTGTTCGCTCAGGGCGGCGTCGGTGCAGAAGAGTCCGGCTATCTGGCTGCCCAGGGCCACGGCGCAGGCGCCGGTCAGGGTGGCGATATCCACAAGGATGTCCGGCGTAAAGCGGCGTTGGGCGTAGCACAGGGCATCGCAGAGCGCCATGCGGCCTTCGGCGTCGGTATTGAGGATTTCCACGTTCAGGCCCGCGAGGGTGGCAACCACATCGCCGGGACGCGCGGCGTTGCCGCCCGGCATGTTTTCCGCGCAGGCCAGCACGGCGGCGATGCGCCGGGGAATGGCGTCCAGGGCGATGGCTTCCAGCGCGCCGAGGATGGCGGCCGCGCCGCTCATGTCCCCCTTCATGTGATGCATGTTCAGAGCGGGCTTGAGGGACAGGCCGCCGGAATCGAAACACAGACCTTTGCCGACCAGGGTGAGGGGCTTTTGTCCTTCACAGCCCTGGGGGCAGTATTCAAGCACGATCAGGCGGGGTTCATTGACGGAACCGGCGCCCACGGCCAGCAGCCCGCCCATGCCCTGGGCTTCGATCTGCGCTTTGTCGAGGATGTCGCAACGCATGGTATGGCGTTTGGCGAGTTCTTCAGCCCGGCCGGCCAAGACTGCCGGGCTGAGCAGATTGGGCGGTTCGTTCGTCAAATCGCGCGCCAGAGCCAGCCCGCAGGCGCTGTGTTCGCCACGCCGGGCCATGACGTGGGCTTCATCAGGCACGAACTCTTCCATAAAGCCGAGGGCCAGCCATTCCGGGTCGGGTTTTTCCGCGTCCTTGTCCTTGCGCTTTTGCCATTTTTTGCTGTTGTACAGGCCGGTACAGGCCGCAAAGGCCGCTTCCTCCAGCAGGCGCAAAGCGCCGCCGGGCAGACGATCCAGGCCGGGCGCGGGCAGCAGGATGGAGGCCAGTCCCAGTTCCCTGCAACGGCGCACCGCGCCCGCCACAGCCAGGCGGAAGATGTCGAGGGTGCATGCGTCACGCGGCCCAAGCCCGGTGATGAGCAGGCGCGGCAAGGGCAGGCCCGGCAAGCCGTGGAGCAGGAGACGCTCTTCCTTATCGCCGCGAAAATCGCGCAATCCAGGCGCGATGGTGAACCAGGGCGCGGCTTGGGCCAGTTCGGGCCGGCTGTCGGCGGGCGCCTCCTCCCGGCAGACGAAGAGCAGGGCTATGTCGGCCTTCCAGGCGGCAGGGCCGCCGGCTTGAAAACGTATGTCCATACTATCGCCTCAGCTTGCATTGTGGCACAAAAAATTTTCATAGCCTGCTTTGCCGTCCTTGGCAAATGGCACAAGTTGCCATCACTTGACAAAAACATTACGAAAGTATACATCTCAAGAAGTTAACATGTTAAACACGCCTTGGAGGGGTGAAGATGCTTGGGGTGAGATTGCCGGCAGAAATTGAGCGGCGGCTGGATGCGCTAGCCCGCGAGACGGGCCGCACAAAGTCTTTTTATGTGCGCGAGGCCATCTTGGAACATCTGGACATCTTAGAAGATATTTACCTGGCCGAACAGGTCGTAGAGCGTGTCCGTCGTGGCGAAGAACGGGTCTACACCTCCGAAGAAGCAGAGCGCATGCTTGGCCTGGAAGATTGAATATACCGAGACGGCACAAAGGCAGTTGGCCGGGATCGACCGAAAAGCGGCCAAAAGCATTATGCGCTATCTGGACGAACGCATAGCCACAGATGAAGATCCTCGCCGCTTCGGCGATCCGCTCAAAAAAGACCTGTCAGGCCTTTGGAAATATCGCACAGGCGCTTTCCGTATCATCGTCGAGATTCAGGAAGGCCGGGTTGTGGTGCTTGTAGTCAGAGTCGGGCACCGCAGACAGGTCTACGGCGGCCATTAGGTACACGTTGGAGAGCATGGCACATGCAAAACGTGCCCCCCGGCGATCGCCGGGGGGCTGCGTGTTGTGCCTCCATCAATATCGTACATCAGGCATACGCTTACAACATCAGTTATTGCCTACTTGGCAAGTCTGTAAGTACCGTCAAAGTCAGCTATTCCAAAACTACACGCACTTTGACATCCTTTTTGTGATATTGTGACAGATCCTGGCTTTGAAAAATTAAAAACGATAACACACCTCTCATCATCATAATCTTCATAAAATGTAAATCTATTTGCATCTA
>Ga0123357_10006289_pt1 | contig 14442 bp, 8 predicted proteins | sample TergutEmb28metaG_FD_89873 | JGI IMG/M metagenome (GOLD analysis project Ga0123357, IMG submission 89873) | Embiratermes neotenicus P4 segment gut microbial communities from Petit-Saut dam, French Guiana - Emb289 P4 | ecosystem: Host-associated > Arthropoda: Insects > Digestive system > Gut ...
TGTAAAGGGAATACAGTGTGTTTTCTGTTATATAGAAAGAAAAGTGCGGGGCGGTGAACCTATACTGTTTTTTTATGGTGATGGATATACCCCCCCCCCCCCCCCCCGGGTGCACTGTTACTAGCCATCAACTTGTGATAAATTCACACAGCCACTAATGACAGAACATCCGCAGAATACTGGATCACCGCCAATCTTTATGGCCAGTTCTCGGAAACATCGTCTTAAATTAAAGATTAGCATTGTGAAATCACATTCAAATAGGTCTACTGCGGTCTGTCTCGTTCATTTCGCTTCATTCACTGGTTCTCTGCAACTTCGAAAATTATGTACGGGCGGGATAACAGAACGATTACATTTCTTTCTGCATTCATGTGCAGTTTATTAGCGACACTGTCAGTGTACCAGATTATATGAGCTATGGTCCGATAATTTGATAACAGTTAATAACAAACTCATGATTTGGAAGTGGTCGTAGACTAATTTCAGTTACTATACCGTCATTTTGCTGGAAGGAGTAATGAAATCACGAACGATGCCAGGACAGTGTCTCGGTCAAGACTCGAACAGTGACTTTCACAGTACGAAGTCAGAAAGTTACAGCCTGAGGAAACGCGCCCCATGACAGTTACGAAAGGATGTGGAAGAAAACGATCGTGCCCTACATTGGTGGATCAGCCGTCCGATCGCTTGCCTAGAGGACGACCACAAAGAACATTTTTGCCATACAGTTGTTTTTCGGTCAGATGTCTTAAACCATATCTACTTAAACATGAATTAGTAGCGCAGTGTCTTGCAATCTTACGAGAAAGTCCATGGAATCATCATATTCGTGTTTTAACCGTATCGTATTGTTTGAGCTGATTTCTATACCAAAAGACCGATCTCAAACAAACTCGTTATTTAAATAGATAATGTCATGCGGAGGTCACCCACTATGCTATTACCCTGCCTTACCACAAGCACTGCTGATATACTTAATGACTGCCAACACTTACGCAACGCAATGCCCATTACGGTAACTCTTGTCAGAAAAATATTCTGAAAATAAATAACTCTACGTAGTTTTGGGATAAAACATTTCTTTCAAATGTCTGATTCGTGACTTTAATTGCGGGGGGTGCTGAAGAAGACATTTAGGCCTAAAAGCTGAGAGGTAACAGGGAGCTGGAAAAGACAGCATAACGAGATGCTTCACGTTCTGTCCACTTTACCAAACATTATTACCAAATATTAACCGAGTGATAAAATCAGGCGAATGATATGGGAGGGGTATGTAGATTGCATAGGAGAGAGGAGACGGGCATGCAGGGTTTTGGTTTGGAAACCTGAAGGAATGGCACCACTTAGAAGACAAGGGCGTAGAAGGGAAGACATATTAAAATAGCTCATCAAGAAACAGGATGGGGACTGGGACTGCATTGCTCTGGCTCAGAATGGCGACAGGTGGCGGGCTCTTGTGAACGCGGTAATGAAACTTCGGGTTATATACAATGCGAGAAATTTCTTGATTACATGAGGAAGGAACAGCTTCTAAAGTACGACGCTGCTCCACTGAGTTAGTTTTGACTTTATTAATTAGACAAAGAAAATTTGTTATGGTGACACACTAATAAACGCCAAAATGATTTGGACAAAACTTTATTTTCCACTAATTAAAAATAAAAACATACCGAAGATGAGAAATGTTCGCGGTTTGTTGCAAATAAAGCAGGTAGCAGCCCTATGTTTGGCAACAGAAAACGACAGATTTGAAGCAGAGAATAAGTGGGCCAGTTGATAAATTGGGTATGTCCTGTTTACAAGTGCACCTAGTTCCTTTGCAAGACGCTACCAATTGCGGGACAAAGAACTCCCAACTTACATTTATTCACATTAACTGTAATATTGTAAAACAACATCGAGACGCGAGCTATCATCAAGCTTTTTTTTTTCCTGCAAGGCAAGGCGCCGAAAGAAATTCACGCTATTCTGACAGAAACATTAGCTTGTTTCCTTCCTGGTCGCACTAAGGACTTATCAGCACCCCAGTATACGCACTTCTTACATCTCCCATGCGTGCAACAAACTCCGGTCATAGGAATATCCTTGATATGATGAAAGTAATAATTTTCCTGAAGAAAGCAAATTAAATTCCTCAATACGTGAATTTCTCCAGCCTCCTGTTAGGCCTACTTCCCCTACTTCCTTTGCCTTTTATACAAATATTCTCCTCAGCAAACTTTTCCCATTCTCTTAAGTTCGTCTCTTACCGTTGACATGAAAGGCCAAGTTTCACTTCCATACAAAGCAACAGGTAAAATTTAATTCTTTTTAATTACCTTTTTTGATTTCAAACAAAAGGACAGAATATTCTGAACTGCATAAAAGAAAGCAAACTCCTAATTTAATATCCTCTTAGTTCGAAGACTGCTTTCGTATATAATGTGAAGTTGTGTAGTTTCGTAGATAGGCACAAACGTTTCGGAGGGATCTCCTACTTTCAACTAGTATGCTTATTCTTTTATTTAGTAGGCAAAGAAAGCATTTAGTATTACAGATCACATGCGATGTTTCGCTTCTTTTGCAACTAGACATTCATTCCTCTACAGACGTAAACTTCTACACTTTTATTTAAAACAGAATATATAAATACGCACGTGCCCATCTGGTTTTCTTACTTCGATGGGACATAAATTTCAAGAGTTCAAAAATAAAGTCCTCAAGAATAAGGAGACTTATTTATCTACACTTTTATCTCGCTACTTGAATAATTTAGGACGTTACATGAAAAACGCATTTACTTATAAATCATCATCATCACCATTGGCACAACAGCCCCTTTTGAGCCAAGGCCTTCTTCAGAAGCTTCTGCCAGCTGTCCCTATTCCTTGCAGCATTCCTCCAATTTCTCTCCCCCAACTTCCTGGCATCTTCCATCACACTATAAGGATAAAACATTCCACGAACCAATTCTCAGGTCCTTAAATCGTTTCATAGGTTGTCGTATTTCTGACAGTCCGGCCATTGCTTCTTTGGATTTCGTAACAATATTTTTTCCGGGGCAGGTTGTCAGCCTTACGTCCAACCCCCAGCAATCCTGGAGGACCGATTGGATTGCTTCTTAGTCTGGTTCTTCGTCACGGACCAATCTGGCATGGGAAGCCCTACCAGTAGCTTCGATACCGCCAGCATAGCTCCGTGACTTATTAGACCACACAAGCCCCACCACCATCATCAAGGTTTACTTATAAATATCACCTCATATTATTGAAATAGCGAAATCACTGATGTAAGATGGGCTGGATGTATTGAAATAGCGAAATCACTGATGTAAGATGGGCTGGATGTATTGAAAAAGGCTAGGACGTGAGGGAATGCGTTCAGAATACTGGTATAGAAACCAGCCGGAAAACAACATCTTGGAAGACTGGGAGGGAATACTCACATTAATATGCGTGGAAATGTTAAAGATTGTGTCGAATATCGTACTGTGTTACAATTGGCGCTGAACCCTTCGCCTTTAGCTGTCACTGAACACAGTGCATACCTGCTGGTACAGTATGAGTGCTGGCCAGAAAATAATTATACAGTGCACAAAATTGCCACCGCAATTTTGGCATTTGCCCTACCCCTGTTCATATCAGTTCGTGTCCTGCGTTATCACTCGTCGTGTCACTACTGCTCTCACCTAGCGATCACGTTTAAATTTATGGCCGCCAAGATTTTGTATCAGCGATGGAAAATAATAATCAGTCGAATTCCCCCTCATAAAATCAAGAAGACTGTAGGTTCTTTAGTTACGAAATTATAAGCCACGTAAACTTACTTTGTGGCTGACTCTCTTCATTTATAGCATTTGTCATTAATTATTTATTACCCGTTGTCTGGGCAAACATTATTCAATTATTCATTAAAAATGTACGCTCAATCAAAATCCAAAATGTTCCGATTACATATCTTTAATAACCCTTACGACTTTTTATATACATGGGCCCGTGCATCGTGAATCTAATTTAATAATTTTCCAACAAGATACGACTTATTCAGTTTATTACATTTCTGTAGGCGGCTCTACTTGTTTCGGGTGTTGACACCCATCATCAGGAGCTCGTACAGCTGTAATTACAGCTTCTGGTATTGATTAACCGGATCAACTACCAGAAGCTGTAATTACAGCTGTACGAGCTCCTGATGATGGGTGTCAACACCCGAAACAAGTAGAGCCGCCTACAGAAATGTAATAAGCTGAATAAGTCGCATCTTGTTGAACAATTATTAAATTCAACCCTTACGACGTCACGCCATGAACGCATTCAGTGGGAGTGTATGTACCACTGCATTCATTCGTGGCCTTCGAGCGAGGAGGTGAGTAAATAACCCTTACATGAGGTTATACAAGTAGTCTAACGTTTGTATGTTTTAGCCCATTAACATGAAATTTTTAATACTACCTTTCATAGGTATAGCGCCTAATGCAGTTCAAACGAAACTAAATGCAGACTTAAGAAACTTGCCCTTTAAAGGGGAGTGGCAACAATATGTACCACATCCTTCAAACATTCAAAACCCCTGAATCCGCTCAAATATGTGTTTCGTGTTTCTCTCAGTGATCAGTTCCCTAAATAGCACAAGCTCGCTGATCTTTGTAATACAGACGCGGCCCGTTCCCTGTGAGGTAGGAAAAGAATTTTTAATTACTAGTGACATGCCAAATGTCCATTCAAATCAAAAATATGAATATCATGGCCACAGAATAAGTGGTTTTGGTTAATTGACACGCAATGTCAACGTCTCTGATAAAACTGCTTTTCTGTGAATGGTTACTGGGACAGCTCCGACATCACTTCCTGCTGCTGTAGATTAAAAGCGGATGTAACATTGCCTGTTTATACTGTTTTGTTATGTCGGTCTGCTTTACCACTCTTCGTTACTTTTTTCTTTTTTTGCATTAACACGCGACAAGTTAAGGTCACGGAAATCCTATATCACAAGTGCACTTGATATCTCAAATTAAATTGAGTCAGGTTACAATACAAGATAATGCTTGTACGTCACATGTGCTCGCGTGATGTAAGGGAAAAATCACGAAGCACAAAATGATAAGTTGTGTAACTGGTCTGGCAGAGGAAAATGCTTATCGTTAATAGAAACAGTCCTCAAGGATAAGCAAGCCGTGTTGTGTGTTAGCGGTCTACCAAGCTATGGAAGGCAGCGCGCCGTTAGTGCTCGAGCCCGGAGTAATTCGCATCACGCTCTTCATGAGACCGCTCAGCGATTCACTCTTGAAGTATTCCTGCAACATTTAAATGATTCACTCCATACTCTTGTCATAAAAACTGAGTGATTCACTGCGCATCTATCGACAGCAGTTGTGACTTCTCCCCACTCTTCTTGCTACAACAGGACGATTCATTGTCCACTCTTCCCGCGTAACTTGAGTGATTCACTCCCAGCTCTGCTTCTCACCCAGCCTCTTAAAAAAAAACAGTCGAGGTCAGGGAGCGGTGAATTATCCAAATCCTTGTTTACGTATTACACATGGTTAAATATCCGTGACTCTTTCTCCTCGTGCCTCTTACATCACAGCGTTTTACCTAAACTTGTATACGCGAATTTTCCTTTGTATATAAAAGAGCAACTGGGTACATCTGCGAGAAATGGATGCCTATCAAAGATATAATCAAGGTTGGCATAATACTCATGCGTTGGAAACAAAAACGCTCGTCATACGAATCGCAGCACCTGGCCGGAACAACCAAGTAAGATGCAGACCATAAGAACAATTACGGTAATTGTTCAAGCACGCATGTTCGTACTTTTGTCGCTTAAAGTGTGTTTTCTGCTGTGTGGATGACAGGACATATAGTAATATTTGCAGTTCGCCATTTCCAACATAAAAACTACGATTATGAACCATAAAAACGTAAACCTCAGGAATACTTCACGTCGTGATGTAAAGCTGGAAATATAAAAACTAGTTCGTGATGTACAAAACCATAATGTCATAATCAACAGTTACATATTTCACAGTACAGTAGTCAAATTCCCATGAAATTGTGACTTTACAAGTGTAGCGGCCGTTCAGGGTATTAGTCACCGGCCTCTCGTACCGGAAACCCAGATTCAGTACCAAGAGAATCTATGTCAGATTTGTGGTGGACAAACTGGCACTGGGGCCAGGCTTTTCTCCGAGCATTTCATTGTTCCCCTGTATCAATCACCAGTGACCCATACTCATAAAGCTTTAATCTACCATCAACGCAATACAACCTTAGCAACTTACAGCGTCGTTAAATAAGAGAAAAATGCAGACCCACACTTCCAGTTTTATTGCTGTGGTTTAGATTAGACACATCATATTCGAAGAACAAAGTGAAATGCGTATTTGTGGAGTGTACATTACCAAACAGCTACCTCAAGCAATTGACGATCATTTACACTCACCTGTAACAAACAGAAAGGACAAAATAATTGGCGAGATGAAACACTTAATGGCACGTCTTAAAATCTCGCGATCATAAACCCTACGCCGAACACAGTTCAAAACGTTCTACTGCACTCATGCAAAACGAAGGTTGCACACATTCTTAGTCGCTCCTGTTGCCCAATCGAAGCAGTTTTGAGCAAGGTAAGCGGCTAAAGGAAACCAAAACTTACGAAACAAGTCAGATGTATGACCCTGCATTTTACAAAAACTTCCTACGGAATAAGAGGAAGAAAAAAAAGACTATGTACACATGTACTAGAAATTCTGTTCCACGTTGTTTTCAACAGACTGTCTCTCTAGACACACTCAGTCTTCTTCGTGAGTTTGTTATGAAGCAAGAAAGACAATTACCTTTGTTATGGTTCCACTGGTCCGACCTCAGTCAACTTTCAATACGATAAGTCGCTTTGGGGCAAAAGTTCACTAAAACTAGGAATACTGTCCTCTTTTACACAATTTGTCTTAGATTCTGGAAGTTCGAAGTCAGGAATTTGCAGGAAGGTCACAATGAACCTAATTTAAACATTCAAGAGCTTTTCAACACACAGAAATAGTGCCCACAAGTGTGTCAAGGTCACTTCATTTCCAATTCTTTCTCACCTACAATTCAAAATGTCGCTGCACATCACTGCACGCTACATAACCTTATAACATGGCACTATGAAGCTCCGAGAAGATTCTGTCGTCGTGGCACACAGTCGCTCAGCAAGTCGCGAAATCCTCCGGTTGTTATGCAATCCGTAAGACAACCACCATATTTTTACAACCTCGTCAGTGCCCGCTACCGTAAACCTCTTCTCCCCACAGCATTACTTTAAGGTCTATTTAAATACCCGAGGTGCTGATAAGTCCTTAACCCGACCAGGAAGGAAACAAGCTCGGAAGCATGTCAGGGACGCGCGCGATTTCAACAACATCGAGGTGCGAGCTGTCATCAAGCTTTTTTCCTGTAAGGCAAGGCGCCGAAAGAAATTCACGCCATTCTGACAGAAACATTAGCGTGTGTCCGTCCTGGTCGGGCTAAGGACTTATCAGCACCCCTGTATTATCCTCTCGGCCACAACATGATCTCCAAAGTGGCAGGCCTGTCATTCCTTTCCGGCTTGTCGTATGTGTGCTATAAGAAGACAATGCAAAAAAGTAATAACCGGAGAAATAAAAACAAAACAAAATCATATTTATCGCATTACAATCAAAACACACCAAATATCTAAAAAGTAAAAATAAAACAAAAAATCATATTTATTGCATTACAATCAAAACACACCAAATATCTAAAAGTAAAAACGAAACAAAAAATCATATTTATTGCATTACAAAACACCCCAAATCTCTAAAAAAAAAACCTTACTAACATACCAGGATAACTTTCAGACCTAAACACTCTAGTATAGCCCATGATATACCCTACAAGCTGCCAAAGGTTTTTTTGGTCTCAAATCAACCGCATAACCGTTTTGCGACCGAAAGACAGAAACGTAAGAAACATCAGGAAAATAAAATGTGAAACGTAAAACCATGGGACAATACAGAGATACACTTTATTTTAGACGAAGAGTCCCACTTTGTGAGAATGCATCCAGACTTCGCTCGCTTACTACGTATCTCTCTGACAGAAACAGCACGAACATGAACATAGAATGGTGAGATGTAGTGGTCTGACATGATGATTAACACTAAAGTGCATAATGTGGGAAGATAAATTGGCGGGCCTTACAGACAGGGAGCTAATTTTTATGCATTTAAATCGAAGAGCTCCTTGATAAGCATGCAGTAGCAAGTTGGAACACGGGAATCGCTTCAGCTTTAGCTGAGAACACCTGCGTTCAAATGACTGGTCGCAGGACCAACCGAGAAACAGCGACATCTAGTCAGCAGTTCGTAAAACAAAGAAAATAAAACTCCCGTAACTTTTCCTCACACTGAGTGCCGTTGCTGCATTACTAATTCCAGTTACATGTCAAACACGGTGCAATGATAACGTGAATTATGTGTGACAACAACAGTACATTTATTACACATTTGTTTCCAGTGTGTCACAACCTTCGTCCGATGACTTGGCAGTCACCTAATTGGTTCAGCGTAATGATTAGTTCAATATTGCCTACGTACGAGATCCTATGGAATCTCCTCTGATGATCACCTGTTTGAAACGGGGAGCACTCCTTATACACGGCGTTCCCATCAGCTTATTTTTATTGTTGTGTAGAGTGTTATTTGTTTCGAGTCCGGGCGCCTGACCTTACAAGAAGGTCCCTGCCAAACGGGCGCGCTGCATGTGTTTGCCACAGAGAGTTTTTTGTTCCCTCGTTATGACTAAGCTGACATTTAAAGTACAGTTCATTAACTAGGCTACTGATACTACTTTTGACAGTTTCCATACCAGTTCCTGTACTGTCTCAACTATCTTTGCCCTTCGGAGTTCTGTGATAATTCGTAACGGGTTGTTTAAGTTCCCTATTTCCAATATACCGTATGTTGTTTAGGTTCCCTATTCCCATTATACCGTATGTTGTTTGGGTTCCCCATTCCCAATATACCGTATGTTGTTTAGGTTCCCTATTTCCAATATACCATATGTTGTTTAGGTTCCCTATTCTCAATATACCGTATGTAGTTTAGGTTCCCTATTTCCAATATACCGTATGTAGTTTAGGTTCCCTATTTCCAATATACCGTATGTTGTTTAGGTTCCCTATTTCCAATATACCATACGCTGTTTAGGTTCCCTATTTCCAATACACGGTACGTTGTTTAGGTTCCCTATTTCCAATATATCGTACGTTGTTTAGGTTCCCTATTTCCAATACACCGTATGTTGTTTACGTTCCCTATTTCCAATATACCATATGTTGTTTAGGTTCCCTATTCCCAATATACCGTATGTAGTTTAGGTTCCCTATTTCCAATATACCGTATGTTGTTTAGGTTCCCTATTTCCAATATACCGTATGTTGTTTAGGTTCCCTATTTCCAATATACCGTATGTTATTTAGGTTCCCTATTTCCAATATACCATACGTTGTTTAGGTTCCCTATTTCCAATACACGGTACGTTGTTTAGGTTCCCTATTCCCAATATACCGTATGTTGTTTAGGTTCCCTATTTCCAATACACCGTATGTTGTTTACGTTCCCTATTTCCAATATACCGTATGTAGTTTAGGTTCCCTATTTCCAATATACCGTATGTTGTTTAGGTTCCCTATTTCCAATATACCGGATGTTATTTAGGTTCCCTATTTCCAATATACCATACGTTGTTTAGGTTCCCTGTTTCCAATACACGGTACGTTGTTTAGGTTCCCTATTTCCAATATAGCGTATGTTGTTTAGATTCCCTATTTCCAATACACCGTATGTTGTTTACGTTCCCTATTTCCAATATATCGTATGTTGTTTCACGATAATTATGGGAATGACTCACGATAAGGTACAGACTGTGCCTTTCACAGCTCACCAGAGCACTGCAGCCTTGCAGCACAGCAAGCCTGCATTCGCAGCGATATACAGTTCGCGTAATATTTCGTAAAAATGGCAACCCTCGTAAAATGTCTAATCGTTGACCTTAATGAGGTTTGTACAAGCCACTGTGAATTCGAACAAAAGCCGATCTGCCAGGATTTAACTCCCCAGTAATATCCATTACACGAATGAAGATTTGGTTCCCACGCTCATGTGATCACAAACAGATCCAGCGGGTACTGAACTGCTTCACTTGCAGCCTCATCGCCATCCATATAAACCCCCACTATTGGACTTCTCATCTTGGACACGTTCAATACAGTACATGTCCTCATAATGTTATTTGCCTTACATTTTAATATTATCTTCCAATTTATCTACAAAGATAGAAGATTCGTATGCGAATGTTTACTCGGGTTTCGTATCAGGAAGGTTCATGGATCGCAAATTTTCTCAGAAACCGGCTACTCTGAGTGTTCCTTTATTATTTCTCATACCCTGGGAAAATATTGTAAAAAAGAATACTAAAAAAGACTCAACGCCGGTTTTTCCCCCGTATTCTTTGCAATTCATAATTCACACTCAGTCCATTATTGACAATCTAAAAACTACGTTCTTGAAAAATCATCCATAAATAAACAAAGAATCAGTAAATGTACGTACATCTCGCAATTAATTTCCACATCAAAATTTGTACGGTACCTCTAAATAAGACTTCGTTGATTCAGTGTGGTAGTGTGACTGTATATTTATTTAGCTTTACAGTTGGGAGATGTGAAGATAAATGACTTAAATGAAATGTGGCGGAATTTCCGTACTTTAATATGGCATTCCAGTCTTGAATACAAGTTTGACTTATTGCTGTCTTTCCCAGTATTCAATTTTCACACGTCTGAATTTTATACACAAGTTCTGATGTATACTTCTACACAATCAAATTTTCGGTACATGCGCATTAAAAATAAATTACCAACTACTAACACTTCTCATTACTATCCAGTTTTCAGACGACAACAGACGCCATCAGTCTCTAATAATGGATTCCTTACAGTTCCAGAACTAGAACGCAACAGCAAGAGGTGCCCTATGAAAAACTGAAGATGAAGTAAAACCTCAAAGATTCTTGACATGCACCAACAACCTCATATAAAAATTACTTGTAAATTAAAATATTAGTTAAAAGCCCCGAATCTTTGTAAGTGAGCAATTCATATACAACTTTTACAAACCACAAATTAACTGTAAGAAAAATAATTTAATACCGAGAACAGGCTTTTAAGAAACATTGTTCTGTTTCCTTATTACATGCCTGCGTCACTTATTTTACCATATCTGCAGGGTAAGATCTGTCAGCAACCAATACATTAATAACAGCTCTGGTGGCGAAAATAATATCTGCGCACAAACTGATACATTAAACAGATCTTTAAACACATGTATAAACGCCTCAGGTAATAACTTGCTATCCTATGACGCAGCACGCAGTTTGAACACGTAGCCCGCTCGAAACGGTGTCGTACACCGTGTAGCTCTTAACACGGGCATCCACAGAGTCTGCGGAAGAACCCTCCCTGGTAACGTGACTCTCTGTCAAAGACATAAGAACCCTCCCTGGTAACGTGACTCTCTGTCAAAGACATGACTTAAATCTGTAGGCCTACCCGTATTTGTTTAGCTTCAGTGAGTAGAACGACTGGATACGAACTGTACCGTGATTCGATTCCAGTCAACTAAAATAATCAAATTTTTCATTTGACGGTATTAAAAAATTGCTCTTAATTTATCTTGAAACTTTGCACAGAGGAGCTACTGTGCAACAAACGACCATATATCAACGAAAAATAGCAATCAGGAAGAGCTCACTGTCACAAATGTCACTGAACTGAGAAAGTTCGGCCCCCTCGCACAAAATATTAAATGCAAATGGGAAAATCAGGCCAAGAAATCAGAAATGAGATTGCGGCAGAGCAAGAATGAGATTGTATGTAGGAATGAAAGGCTATAAACAACATGGATAAGACATGAACTTTTTAAATCATAATTAACAGCACAGACAAACTGTATCCAGTAGCAATACAGTGGACGTGCTCTGGTAAAATCTTGGTTACTAGGCACACCAAAAGGAATGTACTTTGAAACTCAACTAATAAAACGAACTACTACTTCATTCGCGGAATAGGATTTACTCTTGTCCTTTCCAAACGTCTCCATCCCAGTTGCCAATCAATGTTTCTCGCCAAATTTGCCCCAAACAATCAAAAACACTCGTTCTATCGCTACATTTATTACTATTAACAAAAGCAGTATTTCCTAGATAGTTCGTGAATATGTTTATTACGTAGGTCGCTGGTTCGATCCCAGATGGTGTCATTGGAATTTTTCATTGACATAATCCTTCCGATCCCATTATGGCCCTGAGGTCGACTCAGCCTCTAACAGAAATAAGTACCAGGAGCATTTCCTGGGGCTAAAGGCGGCCGGTGCGTAAGGCTGACAACCTTACCACCATCCTGTGCTGTTGCCATGTAATCTGGGAACCTTAACTTCCTGGAACCCTCTGGGCCACTCCAGGCCTGTAACAGGACTGCTTTGCCTTTTTTTGTTTTTGTACTGTGATTAAAATTCCTCACTTTCCTAGCCCACGAATTGTAGCCAGCAAATCGCAAAACTGTAGCGCATGTAGTTTTCATACAGCTACCAGTCCTTTCACTTTCTGAAAGAAGGGAACCGACTTAAAAATTAGTACAGTGTCTGAAAGTTCTTTACCATAAAGTGTCGCGATTCTACACTAATACGCAGGTGCTACGGCTACAGGAGCTCTTATTTTAGAATTCTGCACGGCCATTATAATTATGGACGTGATCAAAGAATAATGAATCATATAAATGAGGGATTAGACCGTCGGTATAATTCGTATCATGTCCCCACCAAAGTTCATGATAATCCGTCCAGCGATTCATAAGCTATTACGGAGAGCAAAGGACAACACGAACGCAACACCGTCTGTCCGTTGGAATAAGTACGGTATTCCGAAAACTGCGTTTATTTGGATGTATGAAAATAATCAACCACTGTCACAGACATGCCAAATGAGTTTAACAAAGACCGACTTAACTGCTACCTTCAACGATCACAGTTACACAGAGTATCATTACCAAACATTGCAAGAACACTGTCTATTGCACAAAGAAGCCTTTCCAGAAGGCTAATGTTCTTCATTATCACCGCCGTACGACCACTCTCTTCCTTGTGTACGGTTAACACAGCATGACAACTATTATCGTGCGGCCAGTCACTAAGCCATACACAACACTTATGTTCGGAACTATCAGTTGCACATTCGTCTCTACGGAATGTCACAAACTTCTGGACAAGCACTTTTCAACCTACATGACATCATTAGTCTCTCTGCCATTGCTTATATTAGCTTCATATCAAGGACGATATTCATTCGCGCACCATTTAGCACTGACACTACGCAGTGACGATATCACTCAGGTTGAAAAGCGTTAGTATAGGTACTGTGTGATAACACACGTGCAGCACAATCAGGTTGGATGTATTTGTGACTATTAGCACACAGTATGAAAAATTATACTGTCTGTTAAAGTACTACAAATCACACCTCGATTATTGCAACAAAATTAAGACAACACACTGTCACACAGAGACAAGCTGAACGGTAAATCCTATTTTTTCAAGGCAAACCCACGTTTAAAAAATTCCCCACATTTTAACGAACCTTTGTTCCATAAAACGTGGGGAATTTCTCGACTACCTGACGAACGATTGGTTTCTCATCAAGGAGTCTGTTCAATGGAGTTTGTTTGTTTGTTAGCTAGTCGGTTAGTCAGTGAGTTAAATCCGCGTTTAAACGCCTTATGTCAACGACGTCCGCCATTTCTCCAGCACAGAGATGATACTGCGGTACACTTGGTTCATCAACACTGTATTATGCAATGTGTAGGCACATTCCTATATCATTGCCATGAATAAAGTGAACCTAGTATGCTTACGTACGCACAGTGCCGCAATCTTATCAAATGTCAAATGTACAGACACTGGAATGGAGTGAAAATCGAAGTGAATGACCATGTATTATTAACTGAGGATTACCAACAGAGTTCAATATTGAAGCACCTGCAGAGTCTAGCCTTCCGGAATATGACAAGCCATGCCGATTGGCAGCTGTAGACGTTCTGAAGGAGCCTGTTCCCTCCAAATTCAGGGTCCACAAAGACCAAGAAATGTAAGGCATTTACGCCCTTTTTCTTAAACAATATCTGTGATACGAGCAGAAGAAAACGATACAACTAATTTTAATTTAGTTTATATTTATAAACAATATAAACTTTTACACGTTTAGACCAAGTTGGATTTCGTCGTCTTTTGAGTAGTGGAAATACGACGAACTGTAACACGTTCAACGGAACTTTGTGATTTACATAATTGACAAAAAAAAAAAAAGAAAAAAGACAGGGGAAAAAATTTCTGAGAGGAGGGGGGAA
>Ga0123357_10006290_pt1 | contig 14441 bp, 7 predicted proteins | sample TergutEmb28metaG_FD_89873 | JGI IMG/M metagenome (GOLD analysis project Ga0123357, IMG submission 89873) | Embiratermes neotenicus P4 segment gut microbial communities from Petit-Saut dam, French Guiana - Emb289 P4 | ecosystem: Host-associated > Arthropoda: Insects > Digestive system > Gut ...
TCTTATAAATTGCCAAATTTCCTGACATCTAAAGAAAAGTCGTGGTGTGTCGTTACATAGTTTCCATTCCATCTACCCAAATTATAGAAATTTTAAGAAACTCTTGTAATATTTTTTATGGAAAAGGGAAAAACGTGAGTATGATGAAACCGCGTGTCCAGGCTTGTGATATTGCAGAATTATTTGCTCAGTGCCTTTAAGGAAATTTCAATAACCCTCACACATGTAATTCGCAAACTACTCCTGCAATACAGGTCCATTGGAAGCATTGCTATTTCTCAACTTTTATAAATACCTACCAAATACCAGCATACCTACATACCTCCCCAACGATAGACTAACTGCATTTTATATATGAAAAACATTGTTAATCGGTAGGATGTAATTTTCCGCCTACAGATGTTTTACCTCCAACCGCACATTACACAACGACTTGCACATTCCACTCGTCTCTACGGAGATTAACAGATTATCCCTCTTCTACCACAAACGGCTAGTAGGTCATCATAACCCCCTCATCACTGCGATGACTACTCCACCCACCATTGTACGAAGATTGAAGAGACAGTGGCCAACCGATATCTTCCACACCGCAGCGGGAGATTAGCCTTGTGTCCTATATCACCCGGCTAAGGGTTCCGACGGAGTGCCATTGTTGGATGACTTCTCCGTTCATGTCAGACACTTTTGACACATTTACTCACTGCTCCCTTAGGAGTAGATTGTAAATTTGCAATAAATTAATAAAAAAAAGATGTTTTACAGTTGCATACTCTTGTTCATATTTGTGTTGTGAAGACGTAATAAAAACCGCGTAAAACGACGAATTCATATAGAAAGTGACCAGCTTAATTAAGGGTACTCATTACACGTATTCTTTTCGTGACTAAATAGAAAGAATAAGAGAAATGAGATAAATGCGATAATAAAAATTTGGGAGAAGTTTAAGGGAAAAGAAATTGGGAAATGCAGGCGTCCATATTCCAATACTATTTTAACTGGTGAACATATTTGCAGGACACTATCGCCCGCCACTTAGCTATAAGCTGGGAAGATGCTGGGACGGCAAGCACTTATGAATAGTCTGAACGTGACCCGACATTGCTGCAGGTGACTACGTGGTGTGGGTGTTGCAGTAGGGACATTCCTACAAGTATTGTTAGGAGATACACAAGGTAAGAATTTCTTGGGAACTGCCTTCTTTCGGTTGTAAATATGGTCCAACTACTTGCACTGTTTTATGTTATTAAAATATTTATTTACATAAAATAATTTAAAACATAAGACTTCGTTTAAAATTTGGGTTCAGTGTGAAGTAACGACGTATGAAGGGCACCATAGGTCTTACCCAAATAAAGCTCTAAATAGAGTAAATACTCTAGTTTATTATGAATTAATAAATTACTTTCATCTGGCCAAAATTTCAACCCCAGGCGAGTACATTTTATTAAAGTTTCGTCTGCAAATTTCAGTCACAAACAAGTCTTGATGTTTCAAAGGACAGCAATTTTCGGTCTTCGTTAATCGACCCTGGACAATGGAGCGCTGGGATGGAATTTCGAATCCAGGAGGGAAAATTCGCCCTCCCAAATTCGAGATGCATTACACCTGAACCGAGACAAGCATATACGAATTAATGTCAAACCAAAACGCAGGCAATTCCGCATTAAAAGAAAATTGTGAAATCCGCAGCACGCATATGGACGTAAGTTTGACGCAAGATATTTTTACTCACCTTTTAATCAGATATAATTATGCAAATTATTGTAGTACTCGATATGTTACCGACAACATTGCAGTAATCCGTAAAATTGTTCCTGCTGTTGATATTTCACCGTACAAAAACAAAGTGTGTTGCTGTTTGTGCAACATTATAGAAAATTACGAAACGTGACATTTTTAACTACTCTTTTACCGGGCAAAAGGTAGGAAGAAGAGTGAACGAGTAGACAGTAAGGTATGTATTCGTACATACGCCTTCTTTCATAGGCCCATCTTTTCCAACTCCATTCTAAAATAATATTTCATTTAGAGATTAAACAAATCCGATGTCAAGTTATTATCAACTCAACCAAGGTTTTCACTTTATTTTGGATGGGATAGGCACATGTTCGGTACAATTATTTATACATTAATGTCTCCTATTTACGTTTGTTTAATCATCTATAATAGTGTCAATATTGGCGGAAAATAATAATTGGCATAAGATGTATTTCATCAGTCTCTATTAATTTCAGTTCAAAATACGTTTCTTTGATAAGTATTAATAACTTACCGTGTATGCAGAAATATGTAAGGTTCTTGGAGTGAAGCGAGAGTCCGTCAATTCTGTCTGCTTTAAATATATAAATTTATTTTCCCGAGATTATGCTTTTCAATAATACGGCTTTAAATAACTCATACATAACAAAGAAAATATCTTTAACTGGGTCGACACCAAACTCAAGTACCAGTAAAAACCGCTTTTGGTTTACAGTAAATCGCTACATGTTCCGGCTCGTACAAAGAAGCCATCATCAAGCACAAGCACAATAAAATTTAATGAAAGAGACTTGTGTATTAAATTAGTTTCATCTCGGAATGCAATTATGAACTGGCTTCAAAAGATTATAGCCATAATATTGTACGAAGAAACATGTGGCATATTGTTCTAAACAAAAGAATTTTTCACAAAAAAATTAATATTTTGACGTCTGGGTCAATAAAGATACTTTGGAATCACTTTTAAAAAATGAGATTGCACGTCCTGAGAAAGAATCTGACATCTATTTGACGTTTACCGGTTTGCTACACGAATTTGGGAGGACAGTTCAAAGTGGAAAGGAAATTTTCTTTGAAATGAAACAGTGTAGAAGCAGAATAGCATGATTTTCTAAAAGTAATAATGAAATCCTGTTTCATCTAAATGAACAATAACGAATATATCTGCGCTAACCTGCTTTGTTTACATTATGTTTATAGAGTAATATGAGCAACGTCATTTAACTCCAATTAACAAACATAATTTTATAAAATTTTGGTTCAGCACACATCAAATATCACTTTTCAAACAGACGTAAAAATGTATCTGAGTAAACGAATTTGTTTTGTGTAGATAGATTATAGCCTTTAATCAAAACCCGAAAGATTATATATTTTCTAAAAGCTTGTTTGCAAAAGAGTGTGAGGTCACGGTGAGACGCAAATAATCTTCTCTATTTTTAAGTGAAAAAGACAATAGAAGGATAAAAATATCATGACGGTATTTTAATTACCTTCACTGAAATGCATCTTATCACTTAAAAACAAAAAAAAATTCAAATGCTAATAAAAGAACAATATATCAAATGATGGGAGGGAAATAGAATACAAAGAGTTGTAAATAACGTGCAATCCGATACAATATATTTGTTTGTTTACAGTTTCATTCAGTAAGTAGGGAATTGCTTTGCATTAAACCATAATTAACATTAGTAATGTACACACTCAAGTGACAATTGCAAATTCCTGCAAATGTCGTTAGTCATAGTACATAACATGTTGCTGTTTTGGCATACAATTTCCACCTAAAATGTATATCAAATTATTTACAGCTATATTAATCTCAATCACATTACGTGTGATTTTTGGAGACTATATAAGTGTAGGTGTCTTAGACATTAAGCAGTTAGCAGAGGAAGACACAGAGGTTTTAAGAAGGACGTTTCATGTACTTGCTTTTGCCTTTAAAGAAAGAATTCATAAAATGGGGAACGGAAAGCAGATTGTGTTCGTGGTAAGTGGTGTAATGAATAGTTTTTATTATTTTTAGGCCTATTAGGCATTATAGACTATGTCAAGTTGATTTAGAACTCCTCAGAATGCATTCAGTAAATCAGCAGGCGAATAAAAAATATAAAATGAGAAGATATAATAAAATGTATTCCACACAAAACAATAAACGTGTACGTGTTTTGAGTGCAAGAAGGATTCTTGCGTAAATATTGCAGTAATGCACTCTTGATTTAATTAGACTACACACCTAATGAACTTATTAGACAATTTGTAAAAACAGAAGACTTCTCTATGTTTAAATTCTAGGTGTGTTGTAATTTCGATATGCAATACGTAATACCTGTCAGGAAAGCATCAAATCTTCGCTTTTGAAGAATGGATTATTTTCTAAACAAAATTGTCACATTTAACCGTGTTATAACTTACAAATTTAATGCCCGTCAGTTCGTCAAATCACGAGAAATAACATTATAACTGCATTTATATATACTAAAATTGGAGAAAAATAAGAAATGTCAAGTTTTGCTGATAATGTTGATACGATGTTCTGGTCTTGTGATTTAAGACATAGTGCAGTTTGACGGGCAGGCAAGAACTATACCACATTCATCTGCGGTAAGGGGGAGGGAATGAGTTCTTACTATACTTTGGTACACCTGCTAAAGCTAATGTACTCTACAAACTAGACTGCAAGAGGAATATTTATAGCCGCACAGAACTCAGTCAAATGACTGCTGATATCACACAAGAGAGAGACTGCTTCACAAGATTAAGGATTCTTGTTTCGAGAGAATCAAAAGTTTGTGATGTCACATTTTCTGAATTCTGGCACTTATATTCTGGAAATATAAAACTAGATTGGTTACGGTTTTTGTGGTTATTATTATTATTATTATCATTATGCGTGCAGTTGTGCAATACCCAATTCATCGGAGTGCATAACAAATAATGTTGTCTGTAAGATTTACATTTAAGTCCGGTGTTTCAACTCTGTGCACGATATCTCTATAAAACAATCACAAATTTTAAAGGGAAATAACCTATATACATGCCATAAATTCATAGAGAGGAAATCGATGTATGATTCCGCAGATTCGGAAAAACATTATTCACAGAAATAATTCTTTACTTTATTTTATAATTTGGCAATTCGAATTTCTCTACCGAAAATCCACGGGTCGTACTAACACTTTTCAGTACTGCCAATTTTCTCACATTTTATAAAGGATATGTTCGCAATATGTAGTACTGTTTTGACACAGAACTGCATTGTATACCCTTTACAGACCAGAAGTGATAAACTTTGTATTGTTATTTGATTCGTTGAACCTAGTTTGTAAATTCCCACAGGTTTAATCATGTATATTTCTCCGATATTTTAAATTTTCTCCCATCCCCCCACCCTTTCCTATTCCAGTCCAAAATTCAGCGCAAAAATGTTTTGGAAAATTATCAATCATGAAAAATTTTCTCATTAACTATTACCTCTATTTATCCAAAATAATTTATTATAATCTGCAGTAATGTTATTAATATACTGATTGGCTGGCAGTGATAACATTGTCGCTGTGCTAAGCAACCTAATAGAGGACTCAACGGAATGCGAATAAAAAAACAATATTTTGGAAATATATTTTGATACATAACTGTATGGATATTTCTTACAGGTACTCTTGACAACGTTCGTGCTGTCAAATTCGGCTAACTGGGATTTAAGTTCTAAGAGTCAAATAGATGTTGCGGTTGAACAAGCAAAACTGATAAACACAGGAAATCTAACTCTAACAAGAGATGTTACCTGCATAACTCAAGGCATATTTCCCTACAACTGCACTAGTTACAGATTGTGTTATGATGTGGGAGGATCGTATTTTGAAGTCATAGGAACATGCCCGGATCAGCAGAACTTCAATCCCGATACCTTACGGTGTGATCCAGATTATGACTGCACTCCATGCACTCGAGAAGGATTCATTTGCCTGACGAACACATCATTCACATTATGTTCCGACACTCTAAACGTAGTCGTAAGGAACGTAACATGTCCGTCTAACCACTGTTGTCATGAGGCTCACAGACTTCCTTGTATGAATCGAACACTCACACGTTGCTGTTAATACTCTCCTCATCTCTGAAACAAGAACCCATTTCCGTACGTTTGTTTGTAGTTTAGAATATTTCCCGATAGTCGCTTATGGCTGCCAAATAATATTTTGTTTTAATTTGTTGACAGATCTGAACATAATTCTTCTTTCTATGCTTACTATAGTAGAACAAAAACCAGAGACTTGCATATATATATATATATATATATATATATATATATATGTGTGTGTGTGTGTGTGTGTGTGTGTATGCATATATGTATATACATATAAACACAAGTACTTATACACAAACGGATAGACAGTCATTCTGACAGATGAAGAGCTTCAAGAAGACACGCCTCCATACTTTTAGTCCCCTTCAATAATTCCAATGAAATATTAACTTAAATGGTCAAAATTCTGTGTTGCACTTTCGAGTATAAATATTACCCACACCACAAACGGCAGAGCATTGTGGTTCTTGAAGAGTTTGTGATCTATAACACTGGAGCGAAGGTCCTTCAGGATCCAGAAGGTTTAAAATTATAATTTTATAACAATTCATGTTCAAAAGAAATAAGATGAATTTCACATGCATACGTACACATTATCGGCGTGAGAGTGTTCAAGATTAATTCTGCTACAAGGCCTTCATATATTTTTGCCAAATTCCATAACCCTAGAAATAAAACACAACAAAGTTTATTTAGAAGGATTTAAATCTATTCAACCTCGTAATTATTTTTAAATAAGTTACATATATAGTCGTATTACATGGTGTAATATATTAAGTGTAAAATATGTTTATGTGAGAATGTATCTGAACATACTATGTAAGATTTATCAGAATTAAGTTACATTAAAATCTGTCAGAATATAAATTTGTCTTGGAGAATGAATGAAATCTGATTTACTGTTCTTTGGGGAGAATGATGTATTTTCATTATTATTAGCTAAAGCTACAAATTTAAAGGTTTACCAATAAATAACATTTTGGGACATGTGCTGTTTATTAACACACCTTGCTGTCTATCCTTTATATAGCTTTATTTCTTTCTGTAGGAGGACTCTAGGAGAAATTACGGAGAATTTATGTAATTAATGTAACTCTGAATTTTCAACGCTTTGCCAGACTCACAAACACAGTACAGTAAGGTCACTCCATAACTGATTCCTTTAGCTAAAATCCAGTAAAAACTGAATTCATTTTTCTAATTCATTAAATTTTAACAAAGGAAAAACCATGGAAATTGAGTTATGGCAGATAATTTGGTGCTGCTAATTTCCACGACAAATTTAGAGTATTTTGCATTAAACTTACTTTCGAAATCTTAACCCTCCTTTCTCCTTTACAAAAGTATCACCACAAAATGAAGTGGCACGAGTGTGTTACGTATTAATATAGATATGTGAAGTCATAAATGTAGTATTTCGTTCTTACAAATTGGGTGTCATTTTTAAGATAATATGTATAAATTGAATTAACCGTGACATACAACTTCTTGTCAAGATAATAGTGCTATTTAGAATGACAAAAAGAGTGTTTTCGGTTGGACAGGGACAAATCTTTTCTTTGTTTTCAAACATGCAGCTGTTATATGAAACAGCCTTCACACACCTTCTGCACAAGAAAATTAATCAATTAACATCAAAGACTTGAAAAGGAATAAAATTAAAATTTGACTCTGAAGAAACAGGATCTATTCTGACAATCTATACAAACGAATTATCTCTTCATTTTGATACTCTGCATTGGAGCTAAAGAGGTATTTATGAAAAATTATATTTATACATAGTGTTCTTACGGTATGATATCCTAATAAATTAGTCACGCATTCGTAAAAAATTAGAAAAATCCCAGCAAAAGATCGTACTTCTTGGTAAAGTTCCGTCTTTCATTTTTTTAATATATCATATCCCTTTCAAATACCAGCAGTAACACAGAGTTTAATTGTGGAATATATTTCATGTTAATTAAACTGATAATTATAGAGCTGATTTGTAAGAAACCTAGTATTAAAAGTTACTGACGACATAAATTTATATGACATATCTTGGAATATTACGCCTCCTAAAGATCCAACTCCTCTCCGTACCTCCGTGTATCGCAGATTCGTACTCTACTCTATCCTGAGTCACGTGGGAGGCGGTAACAGTTTTGGAGGGTACACCCGGATGGGAACCCTCTCTCCTTAAAATACAGCGTAATATACGTGTACGTGTTTTGAGATTAAGAACTAATGTTTTGTAAATATTACAATAATTCGAACTTTATTTAATTACACCAAATGTGTAATGAAATTATTAGACCTTTGGTACCAAAAGGGTTTTTCTAAGTTTAATTAATATTTTCAAAATTAATATTTTTCAGATGCTATAGTAATAGTCGTAAACAACGTCGCATGTCCGGCTGACCACTACTGTAATGAGGTTTGCAATCATCCTGGAATAAAATTCTTATACAATTGTTAATTTTCTCCGGATCTCGGAAGCAAGAAGCAATTTGCTTACGTTTGCACGTGTATGTACCTTAGAACAGTTCCCAACAATCGCTTATGGCTCTCAAGTAACGATTTGTTTTTAATTTGCTGATTTAGGGATCTGAAAGCAATTCTTCTTTCTATGCCTATTACAGTAGAACAAATTTAAGAGAATTTCATTTATAAAAATTCGTGTACTTTGTACAGACAGACTTACAAGCAGACGGAGAGCTTCAAGAAGACAAGCCGCCTCTGTACTTTAAATCCCCCTCAATAACTCCAATGATATCCTAACTCAGTTGGTCTAAATTCTATGTTACCCTTCTGTGTATGAATATTACAAACTCTGCAAATGGCAAGGCAATATGATTCTTTAATAGTTTATGATCCATAACCTTGGAGCGAAGATCTTTCAGGACTTCATACATTTCTGTCAAATGCCATCACCCAAGAAATGAAAGACAAAAAAAATTATTTAGGAGGAATTAACTCTATTCAACTCTGTAACTGTATTTAAATATGTTACATATACAGCTGTATTACATCGTGTAATATAACTACACTGTAAAAAATATTTTGAGTATGTATCCAGATTTAGAATGTGTGATTTAACAGAATTCCATTACATTAAAAGGTGTCTGAATATGAATTTGTCTCTGAGACTGAATAAAATCTGATTTACTATTGTTTGGGAAGAATGTAGTTTTATTACTATTAACTAAAGCCACAATGTTGACGTTTTGCAAATAAATAACGTATTGGGACATGTCCTGTTTTTTAATAGCCCTTACTCTATATCCTTTACATATCTTAATTTCTTTCTGCAGGAAAACTTTAGGAGAAATTACGGCGAATTAATAACTAATGTAACTGTATTTAGAACGCTTTCCCAGAACCACAAACAGTACAGAAAGGTCACTAGATAACAGATTCCTTAAGCAACAGCCAAATCAAAAGTGAATTCATGATTCTAATTTATTAAGTTTTAACAAAGGAAGAACCATGGAAAATTCAGTTATGTCAGATAATTTGGTGCTGATAATTCCTAAGAAAAACATAGAGTTTTTTGCATTAAAACTACCTTCGAAATCTTGACACTCTTTTCCCCTTTACAAAGTAATTACCACTAACAAATAAACTGTCACAAGTGTCTGACGTATTAATATAAATAGGTGACATTATAAATGAAATATTTCTTTCTTAAAAAAGTATTATTTTTAAGAAAATACAATTAAAATGAATTAGTCTTGTCAAAACATTTGTTACCAAAATGTTAGTGCTAATGAGAATGACATATACAGGGTTTTCGGTTGGACAAGTATAAGTCATATCTTTATTTTAAAACATACAGCTGTTATGTAAAATTGCCTTTACCCGTCTTCTGTATAAGAAAATTAATCAAATAACTTAAAAGATACGAAAGGAAATAAAATGAAAATTTGATTCCGAAGAAACAGGATCTGTACTCACAATCTACACGAACAAATTATTTCGTCATTTTGAAAAGCTGCATTCCAACTTAAAAGCTATTCATGAAATATTATTCATATATATAGTGTGTTTAGTTTACGATATACTTCTGTATATATACCACGCATGCTTAAATATTTAGAAAGTTCCCAGAAAAAAGATATTTCTTCTTGGTAAAGTTCCATCCTTCATTTTTTAATATAGTATATCCCTTGTAAATACCAGCAGTACAACAGACTTGAATTGTGGAAAATAATTCATAAGTTAAATAAAAGGATATATATAGAACTTATTTGTAAGAGACCTAGAACTGAAGCTAGTGAGGGGATTAATGTATCTGACATACCTTAGATTATTGCTGAAACGTTGGAAATATTTTAAAAGTTTCCTACCCATTTGTTGTTAACATATTTTAATCCTTTGCCACGCGCCAAACCAGCGACAATAAAGATGTGTTGTTCAGGGCGTTAATATTATATAATGGCACGTTTATCAATTTCTTTCAACACCCATCTTAAATTTATGTTTATCTGATATTCACTTACGTCGAAACTGGAAGTAGAATATAGGACGATAATGACGGGGGAAAATTTTGTTTATTATCTTACACACAGGTGTGCATTCTATTTATTTGAATTATAACTTCTGAAAAAATTAAGTTTGCACAATCCGATTGATTACATGATCCTTCTACAGGGCGTGCGACAGGTATCTTATAATGAGAGGTCGGAACTGACACGTTATACAATATATAACTAGTTTAAAATTACACTAAACAAAACATGTTATAACCACAACTGCAACATGATACCTTTTAAATTATATATACGAATAGAGAGTTATAATTACAAGTTCCATGAATCACTCACCTAATTAAAATCACGAGATCCAAATCTTCTTTTATTCTGAGGTTCCTTTAAATTCCAACATTCCCAAATTTACTTTTACAATTCCATTATTCTATCTATCAGTCGATTTCAGTGACTGATTTCGACAAATTATGAGGAAGAAGAGATTTTAAATTTTATAAAAATGATTGTTTTTAAGTTGAAGTATCGAAACAATTCATTTAATTTTTAGTTTCCACATTCATATTTCCCACGAAGAATGTATAATATTGATCTTTTAATTCCTATAGGAACTTCAGTTACTCTTGCAACTTTGTAACACGTTTATTCGAAGAGTAAAACTTTGCTGTACAACTTGCACGGCAAATTAAACTCTTTGCGAGCGTCAATAAGAAAAAATTTTCCAATGTATATAGTTCTGGTTCTTTGTTTGAAACTCTGTTTTAACCCGTTAAACGTCGAGTTAAATCCCACCTGCCATTTGCTGGCATTATTGGGAGCTCACCACATCCTCTACGTTAGCAGGATAAGGGATAAGTATTTTATTATCCTTTAACATTCACGTAGCCGCCCACCACAAATGAGACATTTGTCGTACCGCGATTGAATCCTTCCTATTCCTGTGTTAACGTTCCGTGCTTGTTTTATCAATCATCTTTCCAAACTCTTCCCATACTGTTTCCACCTAACCAAAAACATTAATTTTATCAATGAAAATATTTTGCTTTAATTTCGGAAACGGATGAGACTGGCTCAGAGGCCAGCTTCACACACATTTCATGGAAAATATTAATTGGGTCACATTTCACATATACGCCAATATAACTGATTTTCTAACAGAAATTTTGAATTGTCTGAAGTAAATTTTAGCCTAGTTATTGGTGATAGCAAAGTGTTCTCTCACAGGTCAATTATAAACACGCAATTATTCAAGAGGATTTTCTGCTTTGTAATAAATGTCACCGTCTCTCCGTTACATAATAGAAATTCACATCACGTTCCCATGTTTACCTGCAACATTAAAGGTTAATGTACGCAGAATTTGTCCCACTTTTTCGCACACATCGCTAAAAGTGCAATATTTGTTTCGTGTGTTAACATTCGTAATACCTGTTGAAACTTTCATACTCCAGACTTTACAACGATTTTGGTGTCTGTATAAGACGGCTGCAGAGAACAATAATTGTTCCTGTGACTTAATGTAGAGGAATGCAGACAACGGAGAAGAAAAATTAAAGATGCAAATATAGAGAGTAATATCATCTACTTACGTTTGTTCTTCCGGTTTTTTATTCTTGAAATTATGTAAGAAATCTTTAGTTTAGTAAAGGGATGTAGTCATGTAATTACAGTTCCAAGTCAAATTTTATTATCTTCCGTAAAGTTAAAGTCATATTTTCTAAGGTTATATTTCTGGAAAGCGAAATTTTCGGGAACCTCTCTCCTTCTACTTCTAAATAAAACTAAGATTTTGTTTAACTAACAAAGAGTTGCATTCGAAAATTAGTATTGGTGTTAAAATCCGGCAGTGGAAGAAGTAAAGCCACGAATATATCTTGGTACTTTAGTAAGTGCCGATGCTGGTGGCCAGACTGTACACGGCGAGGGTCTGCGGCAGATATTTTTGTAAGAATTCACTCGCGAGTTCCGCCAAGGACTTGGATGTTTTAGGTAGAGGACCAAGCGACGGACCGATCCCTTGTCCACAGGAGTTTAAAGAGTTCGGTGTGTCTGAATTAGTGTGACCTCGAAACCTCAATACGAGGAGCCCTAGACCCACTATGGGTGTCGAGCAATAAAGAAACTGTTTTATAAATTTCGACTTGTAAATTACAACCGTTTTAACACACCAGACACGAGAATTTTCAGTATAACATATTCCTTAAAAATTATGGTTTTGAATTTTAAAAATGCAGATGAAAAACAATCAAAGTGTACACTTCGTAATCAACTGTGTTACTGTTGAACCCGATATTTTATCTTGTATTATGAGATTATCTTCCTTTCCAATAGGTAAATTAGGTTTTCTACCTACCGGAAAAAAGGGATAAACAAAGTAGATTGCACATTCAGCTGGTGGAATTTTACTGACTTTTCTCAAATTCTGGATGCTAGAATGTCAATAATTTATAGTCGAAGTGGTGATGATATCGGCCGGGGGGGATATCATGATAGCGATGACAAATTTATTACTTTTACTTTAATTTTTTCAATATTATACCTTCTTAGAGGAAAGAGAGAAAGAAAACACAGCGATGACATTACTTTGCAGTTTATGTAAGCTGTTCTGGACTAAAGAAGATGGTTCTGTTCCACCGGCTTATCTGGACTATACTTGTGCTGTTTTCTTTCTACATTTTGATATACGCATTCTGTGGAGAGATTTCTGTAGATCTTTCAGATTTACAGATGGCTCTGTCATGTGGATTAGGTGTAGCAGTAGGGACATGATTACAGATATTGTTAGGAGAGTCGCAAGTAAGAATATTTTGGGAAAAGCTTTCTTTCGTTTTCAGTGTGAAGTAATGACATATGGAGCTCACCATATTACTCATCCAATTGAAGCTCTTCATACAGTAGAGACACTTGTTTATTATGCGTTAATAAATTAATTACATCCTCACAAAAATTTAAACCCCAATCCACTAATTTTATTAAGTTATTGTCTGAAACATTCAGTCACAAACAAGTGTGGTGTTCCTAAGAACAATAATAGTCGATTGTCGTCAATCAGCCCTGGACACCGCAATGTTGGGATTGAATTTCGAATCGAGCGGGTAAAATACCGCCCTCCCATATTCGAGATTCGGTACACATGAAACGAGAAAAGCATAACCGATTTATTTTCACAGCCAAAACAGAGGTAATTCCTTGCTAAAAGAAGACTGTGAAATTCACATCACGCATTTGGCCGTAAGTTTGACACCAGATATTTTTCCTAATATTTAATCAGAGATAATAATTTAAATAATTTAGTGACCGGTTTTTGTTACCAACAATACTTTTGTAAATTAAAATTGTTCCTGATGTTGACATTTAACTCTTTACGCACCTCTATAGAAAGTTATAACATGTGACATTTTAACTACCGAGCAAAAGGGAAGAAACAGGAAGTTATGAGTAGAAAGTCAGTTACGTATGCGTACATACAGCTTCTTTCATAGGCCTAGCTTTTCCAAATCCATTCTAAAATAACATTTCATTTAAAGGTTACAAAATTCCGACGTAAATTTATTATCAAATCAATTAAGTTTTTCAATTTATTTTAGGTGTTGTTATGGGATAGGCACATGTTCGGTACAATTATTTATACATTAATGTCTCCTATTTACGTTTGTTTAAAAATCTTTAATTTGTGTCAATATTGGCGGAAAAGAATAATTGGCATAAGATGTATTTCATCAGTCTCTATTAATTTCAGTTCAAAATACGTTTCTTTGATAAGTATCAGTAAGTTACCGTGTAAGCAGATATATGTATGGTACTTGGAGTGAAGCGAGAGTCCGTCAATTCTGTCTGCTTTAAATATATAAATTTATTTTCCCGAGATAAACTTTTTCATCTTCAAAAACTCATACATAACACATAATATATCTTTAGCTCGGTCGACACAAAACTGAAGTAATAGTAAACACCTCGTTTGGTTTACTAAATCACTACATGTTCCGGCTTGTATAAAGAAGCCATCATCAAGCAAAAACACAATAAAGTTTTAGTAAAGAAACTTGTATAAGAAATTAGTTTAATCTCCGAATGCAATTACGAACTGGCTTCAACAGATTATAACTATTACATAGTACGAA
>Ga0123357_10006292_pt1 | contig 14437 bp, 25 predicted proteins | sample TergutEmb28metaG_FD_89873 | JGI IMG/M metagenome (GOLD analysis project Ga0123357, IMG submission 89873) | Embiratermes neotenicus P4 segment gut microbial communities from Petit-Saut dam, French Guiana - Emb289 P4 | ecosystem: Host-associated > Arthropoda: Insects > Digestive system > Gut ...
CCGTTAGTGCCGAGTTCCTTGCCGAGCACATTGGCGCTTTTGCCGGCGAGGTATTCGCTGACGATGTAGTCAATATCGAGGTCCGTCCGTGGCATGGCTTTGTTCACAATCTCCAGACTGAATCTGGTTGGTATATAGCGAATTCAATTATAGCGCATAACTGCTTTCTGTTGGAGATCACTGAAGACGAATCAGCGACCGACTACGGCCTGCCCGACTGGGGCGACACGCAAGACACGGAAGACGAGGCATTGGCCGCGTCAGGTTCTAAAGTTGATACGGAGGTAACTGATATGGCGATGACAATGAACATGGGCGGCCAAACGTTGACGGTGTATGCGGACGGTGATCCGATCCCGCCGGAGGTGTCTGGGCAGGACGTGACGATCCGCAACGCGCCGACAGCAGCCGCGACCGGGCAGCCGTTCACCGCTGTGCTGTGTGTCGAGTCTGATCCGGAGAACCCGACCCCGACCGGGGATTTTCGGGGCATCGCCCTTGGTGTGCTGACGTGGCGGCAGTTGCCGCTGCCGTTGCTGTATCAGCCGATCACCGCGCCCGGCCATGATGGGTCTGTTGTTGTCGGCCTGATTGAGACGATTGAGCGTGTCGTCCAGGACGACGGCACTGCGCTCATCACCTGCTCCGGGCATCTGTACCCGTCCGACCAAGGAGGCCCTGTCGATGACTTCACGCTCAAGATCGCCGCCTACGGCCCATCTATTGGACTCGATGACTTGGACGACGTGATTCTGCAGGGCGACTCGGATGACGTGCAGGACGACCCTGACGACGTTGAGGGCGGCATGGTGGATGGCGGGCTGCTGCTCGTCACTCAGGGCCGCATCATGTCGGGCACTTGTGTAACTGAACCGGCGTTCCCGCAGACGAACATCACTTTGGGCACGACCCAAGCGGCGGCGAAGGCACCCACCGATCCGACGTCGGACGCCAGCTCGCTCTCCCCGGTTGACGGCTCGAACGTGCCAACGCCGGCCGCGCCGGATGCCACGGACGCGGTGAAGGGCCAGAAGATGGCCGAGGACGATCCTGCGACGTCTACGCCTGGCGCATCGGTCACGAAGGACGACGGAACGAAGATCACGGTCGGCGATTCCGTCATGGTCACGATCGATGGCGCTGACCCGGTGCCCGCCACCGTTGAAGCAGTCGATGAGACGGTGCCCGACGTCGATGTGACGTTGCAGGACGGCACGGTGCAGAAGGACATCACGCTCGACAACGTGCAGCCAGCCGATGATACGTCCACCGCGTCGGCGGTGAAGCGTAGCGCCAAGATGGCCGCCGCGCCGGACACTGGCGACACGCCAAGTGACACGCCTGCGCCCGTTGACCCGGACGTGCCTTCGTCGATCAGTAAGGCGGACGGAACTTCTATCGCGGTCGGTGACGACGTGCTGGTGAACACGGACGACGGCCAGACGGACACCACCACTGAAGGCACCGTGACCGCTGTGGACAACGACAGCAACTCGGTCACCGCGACGTTGGAGGACGGCAGCGAGGTCACCGTCGATGTTGAGAACGTGTGGCCCAACCCTGACGATGAAGACGACACGCCAACCGATGACGCCAACCCTGTTGCGGTGAAGATCCCGCCATTCGACCCCGGTATCACCGCCTCAGCGTCGAAGTATCCGGTACGACCACCCGCCGCATGGTATGACGATCCTAAGTTCACGAAGCCGACACCGCTGACTGTGACGGACGACGGCCAGGTGTTCGGTCATCTGGCGCAATGGGGTGTCTGCCATATCGGCATCGGCAACATCTGTGTCGAGGCACCGCACGAAACCCCGTATGAGGGTAATGCGCACCCACAGTTCCAGGTCGGCTCCACCGTCCTTGATGACGGCACAGAACTGGCGACCGGCAACATCACGCTGGCTGGCGGCCACGCCGACATACACGAGGGCTTCAAGGCTGCGGTCAAGCATTACGACGACTCCAAGGCCACCGTCGCCACCGTCAACTCTGGGGAAGACGAGTTCGGCATCTGGGTAGCTGGCGCTTTGGTGCCCGGTGTGACCGATGAGCAGGTCGCGGCCATGCGGTCGCACCCACTGTCTGGTGACTGGCGTCCCGTCGGATTGAAGGAACGTCTCGTCGCCGCCCTGTGTGTGAACACGCCCGGTTTCGCTGTCATGCGTCCCCTCGTCGGGTTCAAGAACGGACGTCAAACCGGACTGGTTGCTGCTGGGGTTGTTCAACAGCCACGACGTGTTGCTAAAACGTTCGTATCTGCGCGCCGGTCACAGTCTGAGGTGGACGGCATGGTCGCGTCGGCGATGCGCCGCTCCGCCTCCGGTGACGTGTTGCGCCGCCAGATAGATCGTGAACGCGCCACACGCGCCCAAGAGTTGAAGGCGAAGGTGCACGGTGACTGATGTTGGCTGGTTGACTGTCGTCGCCTCTATCGTGGAGGTTGACGCGGACTCCAGCGACCCCGACCTGGCCCCGGACACGTCATGGCCGGACGGCACAGTCACCCTTGCACCTGTCGGATTGTCGCATCCGTATCTGATTCATGGTGTGAACGGGCAGATTGATGGGTTCGAGATCCCGCGAACCGTGACGTGCCGTCTTGTCGCGGGTGTGCTGTATCCGCCGGACAATCTGGACAGCGAGACGGGTGTGCGGGTGCTTGCGCCGTTGCAGGAATGTTTCGACGAGTTGGACTGGCATTGGCGGGCAACATTCAAGTTGTCGGATGGTTCGACGTGGCCGGTCGAGTTCACTGGCGCAGCGGGCGACACGGTGAATTTGGCGCAGGTCGCCTACCTGTCGAACTTGCAATCCCCGTCGCCTGTCCCGCAGTCGTGGGTGCAGGGTGTTGGTGAGGGCACACCGGACGGGATGCAGCCGGGCCAGTACCTCGTTGACCTGAATACCTCAGAACTCTACTTGGTGGGTGTGTGATGGCGACTTTGATTCCGTTGGGTATGTTGGGCAACCCGTCAGCTTTGGCTGACGCTACGGCGGCGACGCAGGCTGCGACCGACGCGGCGAACCAAGCCACTGAAGCGGCAACGACCGCAACGAGCACGGCGGCAGCAGCGACGAGTGTCGCAGACCAGGCGACGGCGACAGCGCAGCAAGCCGAGACGGACGCGCAAGCCGCGCAGGATGCCGCCGATACGGCCCAAAACGCGGCATTACAGGCACTCAACCAGTCAACCCAGATATTCCCCGCATGGTCGGACGTTCCGACCCCTTGGGAAGGCATGACGGTCTACGTGCTGTCCGACCATGCCGCCTATATGTGGGTGACAATCTCGGGCACGGCCCGCTGGGTTGCTGTCACCCCGGCTTCGTTAGGTGTGGTGTTCGGCGGCACATTCACAGCCGCATCCTATGTTGCCTGTAACGGGACGATTCAGATACCGGCTGGCACGTCGAAGATACTTCACAAGGCTCACATTTCGGTTGAGGCGTATCATTCGGTGGCGAACGCGCAAGGCACTGTCGCGTTAACAGTGAATGGCACAATCTCGGGGTTGACAACCCCATATATGCGGCTGCCGTTGCCGGGTGTCGCTGGCGACCCAATCACCGCATACATGGATGTGCTGTTTGAGACGTCCGGTAGCGGCGGCACAGACACTATCGGGATTCAGGCATACAACTTGACGACCGGCACATTGACGATTGCGAACGGCGCAAACACGAGTTGGCTTTGGATCGACTAAGGAGATTGAAATGACCCTTTCAGGTATTGACGTATCAAGTTGGCAGCCCGCCAACATCACTTCGCTCGTGGATTATGACTTCGCGATCATCAAAGCGACCGAGGGCACCGGCATGGTTGTGTCGTCGTGCGCTGCGCAGGTTCAGGGTGCAATCAACCGGGGCAAACTGTTCGGGCTGTATCACTTCGCTGATGGCAAGGACGCTACCGCCGAGGCTGATTGGTTTGTGAAGAACATTCAGGGCTGGATCGGCAAGGGTGTTCTCGTCCTGGATATGGAAGCGAACGCGCTAGCGAAGGGCGCAGGCTGGGCCAAAACGTTCCTTGACCGCGTCAAGGCACAGACGGGTGTGACGCCGATCATTTACGGGTCGCAGGGCAACATCTGCATCCCGTCCTATTCCGTCTGCGCGAATTATCCGTTGTGGGTTGCGGCGTACCCTTCAACAGCAGCGACAGGGTTCAATCCTGGTGTTGCCCCGATCCGTGTCACCCCTTGGAGTGGTGCAACAATCCGGCAGTACTCGTCTGCTGGGGCGCTCTCCGGCTATAGCGGCAGACTTGACCTGAACGTGTTCTACGGTGACACCGCCGCATGGAACCTGCTGGCAGGGAAGGGCGGCACGGTGCCTGCGCCGATTGTCGATCCAACCCCGACATTGACTCTCGGGTCGGCTGGCCCGGCAGTGTTGACGTTGCAGAAACTGTTGAACGCGGCGGGCGCGAGCCTAGTGTTGGATAGTTCCTTCGGGCCTGCGACCCAGGCGGCGGTCAAGGTGTATCAGACGTCCCGTGGGTTGCAGGTGGACGGTGTTTGTGGCCCGGCAACGTGGGGTGCGTTGAACAGCGACAAGCCCGCCACAACGCCCACACAGCCCGTGACCCCTGCGCCTCAGCCGGTCGCCCCGACGCCGCCCGCGAAACTCACGGTGGACGGTCTGCTCGGCCCTGCCACGATTGCACAGTTGCAGCGCGTCCTTGGCACCCCGATAGACGGAATCATCAGCCAGCCGACGTCCACGATGGTGAAGGCTTTGCAGAAGTTCCTGAACAGCAAGGGCGCGAAGCTCACGGTCGATGGTGTGTGGGGCGCGAACACCACCAAAGCGTTGCAGGCATATTTAGGCACACCAGCGGACGGCGTGATCTCGAAGCCGTCCCAGATGGTGAAGGCCCTACAAACCCGATTGAACACGGGGCGGCTCTGACATGAGCATCGCTGACATGATCTTCGTGGTTGCCGTGTTTCTCGCGGCAACCGTCGTCATCATCATCTCACTCAACAGCAAATAGGAAGCAGCAAACAATGTCCACCGATCCAGTCATCGCCCCAGCCAAGACAGTCACGCAAGCGAACGAGCTTGTCTCAGCCATCGACAATGCGGGCGTCTCCCCCAAGGCCCGCGCACGAATCTATATAGCCGTCGTCGTCGTGTCGTTCCTGATGGGTCTCGCAGCCGCGCTGATCCCGATCTTTGCCCGCAACACGATCGCCCTGGAAATTGTGGCCGCTATCGGTGTTGTCGGCTCATGGGCCGGCACACTCGGGGCCGGTTTGGCGGTGGCCTACAAGCCGTCCGACGCTGGCGCAATACCTGATACGACAGTCGCACCGGACACGCCGATTGACGCTGACAAGGTTAAGGCTGGGGCGGGGGCGTTGTCGTGACCGCCGAATCCCCAGTGTTCTCCACCGACCGTTTCCCGTTCCCGTATTGGGCGTTGAATGTGATGCTCGCTATCGGCATGGCTGCACAATCCGTTCCGGTCGAGTGGCTGCCTATTGTCCGCAACAGGGACATCACCCCGTTCAGTTACGTGGTAGCTGCCTTGAACGTGGTGGTGATCATCATGCTGTTGATCTACACGAATCCGAAGCGGCGAATGTGTGGCTGGGTGTATGGCGGGGCGATGCTCATCTGTATGTCATCCGTTGTCGATTACCTGATCGTTATCAGGAACTGGCCGCTGTCTATCGTGCTCAGTTTGACGGCAGTGGCTATGGCGTTTGGGGCGTCGGTCGCATGGTACAGGATTCATGAAAGGACAGGGCACTGGTGGGGGTGCGGTCATGGTGCAGTGGCTTAGTCATGTCATCAACTGGCAACAGTTGGCGGGCATTGGTGTGTCGGTTGGTAGCGGTGTTGTGATGAAGATCACTGGGGATTGGTTGACTGATGCTCGGCATCGGCATGAGACGAAAGCGGCCCATGCGGGCGAGGATGAGAAGCCGCGTCACGCTTTAGAGGAAGAGGATTGATATGCCGTGTGGTTCGTGTGGTAAGGCTCAGCAGGCGCGTGTCTGGATAGTGATCGCTCCTGACGGGTCTCAGCATGTGTTTTTGACCAGACAGGATGCGGATAATGCGGCGGCACGGATTCCGGGTGCCCGGATCGAGTCGCGTTGACCGCCAAACCTGTCAGTTTGATAAAGATTTGATAACGATATGCCATTTCGGTAGGTTCCGTCGCTCTTCCGTGATAGGTTAGACATATCAACACGAAGGGCTGAGGCCCAGAAGGAACCGAAATGACCACCAAGCAACAGAAGGCGAACGCCGAAGCGCTCGCGAAGATCGAAGAAGCAATCGAGCATCTGATCGCACTTGAAGCGGCGATGGGCCGTCCTACCGACAAGCAGTGGCGGGCAAAGTACGAGACGAGCAACGCACTCTTCGCGGCCCGCGAGATTCTTGAGGCGGTAGCAGCATGACCGAGTACACGAAGCTCCAAGATGCTAGCCGTCACGGTTACAGCGTCCGCATGGTGTGGCCTGACGTGACGCTCAATCTGGGTGAAGTCACCAGGTCAGCGGCTGGCTGGCTCGCGTTCACACCAGACGGTTCGACGGACGGCTACTGCTATCGGACACGCAGCGACGCCAAGCGTCATCTTTATGAGGCGGTGGCGAAATGACCTGCAAAGAGTGTGCCCGCCTTGAGGCGATGGATGAAGATGTGCGCTTCGATGCGGCACTGGACGGCGACGAGCCGACGAACTGGTGGCATTGCCAGAAATGCGGACGTCACCTTGACCGCTGGAAAGGCATGGGTGACGTCATCTGCAACTGCGGTGCCCAGTACAACTCGGGCGGTCAGCGGCTACGCGACGATTGGTCGCCGTATGTGGACGACGACGAGCTTGGAGACATGGAACAGTACGAGTTGAGCCAGCTCAGGCGGGAGGGGCTGTGATGATGCACAACCTTCCAGAGACGCCAGAGTGCGACAAGCTGCTGGCTGCCAAGCTCGAGTGCGATGCCGTGACCGATTTCCTCGAATGGTTGAGTGACGAGCGGGGCGGTAAGTGGTTGCTCGTCTTGAAGTCTGAGAACGCTATCGAGACTGTATGCGAAGCGATGGAGGACGCCGATCTGAGCGGCGATGAGTTCGAGGAAATCTATCCATCGGAGCAGTTGTATGCGCAGTGGAAAGGCATCGACCTTGACAAGGTATCCCGTGAGCGGAACGCGCTGCTTGAGGCGGTGAGGGCATGAACCTTCTACTGGTCGCCCTGATTTGTGGGGCTGTCGGGATTGGCGGGCTGGTCGCCATGATTATCAACGAAGTGCGATGGATCAAGGGCGGTGCAGCATGAGTTGGGCGATTGGGTTGTATCTGCTGTGTTCCGTGATATGGATTGTCGCTATCGGTGCGAACTGGTGGACGGCCCGGTCGCAGGCTCGAACAGTGAAGGAGTGGCAGGCAGCGTGCGAGGCATACAAGAAGGTTGCCCTGGTTAATGCTGAGACTGCCACGGCATACAGCCGCTACGTTCATGGCGATGCCCCGTTGCCTGACCGTCTGTACATCATCACACCGGAAGAGGATGCGGCATGAAGCGTAAAGAGATGTGTGACACATTCACGTGTGAGGTATGCAAGGGTACATTCCATCGCGGCACCTCAACTGACCATCGCGCCGAGTTTGGAGACCCCGACGCCGACGGCGTGAGCGTATGCGACGATTGCTACGAAATGTTGATGATGCGTGTCAACATCCATACTGGCCCGCACCTTGAATTGGTCGCCCACGTCCGCATATCGCCAGATGTTCCAATTACCTTCGGCGGGATAGACGGTGTGGTTCCCGGTACTCCTCATGTTATGTGGATAGACGCGATTGTGACTGATTACGATTCAGGCGAAGAGTTGTTTCGGACGAAACTGTTTGACGGGTTCACCTACAGGATAGAGGATGCGGCATGATCGTCCATGAGCAGAACTATTGCGGCTGGACGGCAGACGTCGAACGCCGCCAGTTAACGATGACACTCACCAATCCGTTGAATGATGTGTGGTATGCGCGCTGCGATGTGTGTGACACGACTATTGATTATGTTGAGGATGCTGTGACAGCTCAACGGTGGGCTGATGCGGCGGGGTGGCGTTGGGATGGCGGCTACCTGATATGTGAGGTCTGCCAGGCCCGGAGGCGCACCGCATGAGCCGAATAATCAGACATGGCGGGTCACTCCTAACCGGCGACCAGGACATTCTGGTCATGGTCGAATGTGACGGCCCCGCCTGCAACCACGTATTTCTGAATAGGTACCCGTCTACAGATTCGATACCGCTTGACGATATGACGGCATGGGTGGTTGAAGCGTTGAACGATCAGGCGCGGAATCATGGGTGGTGGATCGACTTGGATGAGCGTTCAGATCAGGCCATGTGCCCTGACTGTGTGAAGCTGGCTGTCTCTGAGTATCTGAAGGTATGGATATGACTGGGGTGGATACGGTAGAGCAAGACAAGCCAAAGGTGCTGAACCTGTATGCGGGTATTGGCGGGAACCGTGCCCTATGGCCGTCTGAGGCCCGTGTGACTGCTATAGAGCTTGACCCGGAGATTGCAGCCGTCTACGCCGAACTATGGCCGGCCGACACGGTGATCGTCGCTGACGCGCACCGATACCTGTTGGAGCATCTGACGGACGGCTGGGACTTCATCTGGTCGTCCCCGCCGTGCCCTACACATTCACGGATCAATATGTTCCGCACCGGGGAACGCCCATACCGTTACCCGCAACTCGACCTGCTGTACGGCGAGATCATCCTTATGCAGACGTTCGCGCCAGCAGGCACACGCTGGCTTGTCGAGAACGTCATCCCCTACTACACGCCACGGATCCCGCCCTCCACGATCCTTGACCGTCACTACGGGTGGGCTGGCGGATTCATGCCGCCCGTTATCCATCATGCCGCCGGCGATTCGTATGTCACGACTGTGAACGGGAAGGTGCGCGGCCAGCATGAGATGTGGGGCGTTGCCGACCACGAGAAGCATCTCGGCATCACCCTGCCATCGTGTGCTGACGGGTGGGACTCGTACAAGCGCCGCCAGGTGCTCCGCAACGCTGTCAATCCCGCTATTGGTCGAGCCGTGTGGGATGCAGCGTTCGGCAACCCTGACGCTGTACAGGGCACCTTGTGGGAGGTGTCTGCGTGACACACAAGACAATGCTCGGAGTGTCGCTCGCTGTCGTCTACACGGCCTCGGTGGTTGCTGCGAATGTCATCACCGCCCATCTGGGGCTGGTGCCTATCGGCTTCGGCTTGAGTGTCACCGCCGGGACGTTCGCGGCAGGGTTCACGCTGCTGGCGCGCAATCTGGGCCAGGATGTGATCGGACGCCCGCGAATCATCGCGCTCATGCTGTTGGGCATCGGGATCTCGTGGTGGCTGGCAACCCCCGCATTGGCGGTCGCGTCGGCGGCGGCGTTCGCCATCAGTGAGACCACCGACATGGCTATCTACACGCCACTACGGAAGCACGGCTGGTCTGTAGCCGCATTGTGCGCTGCCGCCGTCTCGGGGATCGTGGATACGGTCGTGTTCCTGCGGGTGGCTGGGTTCCCGTTGACATGGGGCACGGTCACCGGGCAGGTGTTGGTGAAGTTTGGCGTGTCTGCCGTCGCAGTGGTTGGTGCGGGGGTGATACGTCATGCTGTACTTCTGCAACCCTTGCGGGCCAAAGGTAATCCAGTTGATGCTTGAGCATCGCCTCGGCTACATTGATACGCCCGCACAGGGCAACCTGCGCCCCGCCGGTGTCATCTGGTGCGCCGATAACGGCTGCTACGGCAAAGGCTACCCCGGCGACAAGGCATGGTTCGACTGGCTACAAGCCAACCAGGACGATGCAGACTCGTGTGCGTTTGCTACAGCCCCGGACGTGGTTGGTGACGCTGTAGCGACCCTTGCGCGGTCTGTTCGGTGGCTTCCACGTATCAGGGCATTGGGTTATCCGGCGGCGTTGGTCGCGCAAGACGGTTTGACGGTCGAGACGACACCGTGGGACGAGTTCGATGTGCTGTTCATCGGCGGCACAACATCCTGGAAGTTGGGTGATGAGGTTTACGTTCTGATCGCTGCTGCAAAAGCCAGAGGTAAGTGTGTCCACATGGGGCGCGTCAACTCAGCTCGCCGCTGGCGCTACGCGCAGTGGCTTGGCTGCGACTCGGTAGACGGCACCTATCTGACATTCGGGCCGAAGGTGCTGCTGCCCAAACTCGTCGGCTGGATCAGTCACGAACCACTACCCGGATTGGGGGCGACATGAGCGAAGTAGAGCACCGTTGCATCGTAAAGGCGTGTGACAGTGAAGGCACGGAGCACGAGTATCTGACAGTCGAGATGGAGCCAGTCATGCGTGAGGCGCTGTCATTCGACTGGCCGTCGGGCCGGATTCCTCTGTTCGACGTGTGGGTGTGCCCGGAGCATCAGGGTTACCTTGAGGGGCTACGGTTCACGTTCGACGAGACACCGTTGATTCGGGGGCGGGCATGACCGTGCAGACGACGATGGCGCTCACCGTCTCCGAAGACGACCTGAAGGCCGCGATTCTCGACTTGGCTCATCTGTACCGCTGGAGGATCGTTCATATCCGGCCCGCCAAGACGGTGCACGGGTGGAGGACGGCTTACGAAGGTGACTCTGGTCTGCCTGACCTCATCATGGCACGCAATGGCGTCGTCCTGCTGTGCGAACTGAAGTCGGAGAAGGGGAAGGCGACGCCGGAGCAGTTGGCATGGCTGGCGGCGGCTGGCCCGAATGGGCATCTGTGGCGTCCGTCATCGTGGGACAAGATCGTGAGCGTACTGCGATGAGCACGTCCCCCCCCCTGTCGATAGATGACTTGGCCTTGGTGTTCTACAGCGGGCAGGCAAACCGGGGCGGCTGCAAGCCGATGTTCTTCGCCACCCGTGAGACGGCGATGGCGTACTGCTCAGATGATCGAACCAAGGGCAAACGGTACGGCTTCGAGTGGGCGACGTTCTGGACGTCGGCCCGCCACTTCTTTGACGGCTACGCGTTCGAGGCGAAGTTCCTGAAGCAGGACATCGAACTTGTCCATGATGATGGGCGTTACCCGGAGTATGAGCGGTTGGATACAGCGGAGTGCTGGGACATCTGCCGACGTGTGCTTGTCGCAGAGAACCTGGTGAAGGAAGCTGCGTCGATTGAGAATCACCGGCTGCGTGCCGTTGAAGCGGATAGGCGGGCTGCTGAGAAGATCGGCCAATCGACACTGTTTTGATAACGATTTGGTAACGATTACTGCTAGATGTTGCTCTCGCGCTTCCCTTGTGATAGGTTAGACATATCAACAACGAAGCGGGTAACCGCAGAAGGGAAGGTTCAATATGACCAACGACCAGCGTTACGGGAAGATGGTGGAGCTTGCGTGCAAACTCGGCGACGACGACCTGAAGATGCTGTACATGTCCGATGACAACAACATCGGCAGCGCCGCTATCGATGCCATGGTTCTCCGTCATGGCCCGCGTGAAGCAGACGAGATCATGGACGAGTGGAGCCGCGAACTCGCGGAGGCGGTGGCAGCATGATTACCACCGATGTGAAAGCACTGGACGCTATAGCGGACGCGATGAATGCTCTGACGATGGCCCGAACCCTGCTGTACGGTCTGGTTGAAGCGCAGGCAGTCGAATATTTGGATGACGCGCAAGCCCATTTGGAGGACGCGATCCATGTACTTATGGCGGAGGTGGCCTGATCATGGGTGTCAGGAGCAACGTCAACATCATCACCGAGCATCGTGAAACGCAGGCCTCAGAGTTTGCGGGGCCAGGCGTCGAGTATGTCGGATTGAACATCTACAACTATCTGGGCGGGGCGGCAGTTTTGCATGACGCGCTCAATGCGGTAATGGAATTGGGTGGCGGATGCAGCATCAAGGCATCCTATTTCGCTAGTTTCGTCGCCTACCGTGTCACCATGGTTGGCGGTAACAAGGTTGTTGATTTGGTGGAGACGGCGTTCACCCCGTTTGTTTGTGACACGCCAGAAGAGGCGTATAGCTACATCCTGGAGAATGAGCATCTGGTGTTGGCGTTCGATTTGGTGCGTGATGTCATCGTGTTGTCGGACTGGGATCAAGGCAAGGCAATGGTGGTGTCAGAGTTTCCGTTGACGTTTGACGGGGTTCGGGATTGCCGCCAAGCGTTGAAGGATGCTGGGGAGGGGTAAGGTAGGGGGTGGAGAGAAGAGTGCCCCGCCTGATGGTGGGGAAGCCGTTGGGCGGGGCACACGACGCGGGATGGTGCAGTGGGTAGCACGCCGGTCTCATAAACCGGAGTTCGCGGGTTCGAGTCCCGCTCCCGCTACTGGGTCACAACGGGCGGCGGACGCGCCGATACCGGGTACCCGGCAGAACCACCAGGTTGGACTCCTAGGACGTCGTATCTGACTCTGCCGAATATCGAGGTCGCCAATGGCAGGCATCCGGTCTCCAAAACCGGCGATGGAGGTTCGAGTCCTTCCCTCGGTGCGAGTGGCCGTTCAACACGACCTCGCGTGTGAAGGAGAAGACGAGACTCCGGCGCGTCACTCATCTAGCAGGGATAGCCGATCCTATTGAACTCCGGTCGGTAAGTATCCCAGACGGGACTCCACACCTGTCTGGGCGTCAGTGCAAATCTGGCCCCTGCTGCGAAGGCAGTTACATTCTCCCGATAGTTCTGCCCTCAAGGCTGGTTCCCGTCATATACGCCGGACGTCAGGTTCGTGACCTGTCCAGCCACGAGACGGTATACCGGCCCCCCAAAGGGGGCACGGGGTCACCCTGGATGCAACTTCTAGGGGCCGTCCAACAATGTGCGCTACGATGAGTGCACGCGGGTGGCATGATGCCAGACGAGATGTCTGGATGGCTCGTGCTAAACCTTCGCGCGGGCGATGAAACACCCCCCGCTAGAACGCCCCGGCTGGTTTCTCTCAGGTTTCCAGTCGGGGCGTTCGCATATGTCGGGGCGGTAACGGTGTACGCTTGTTCATAGCACAGTATGGCTTTGGACCTTGTGCTGATGCTCGTACGGCTGGGACCTGGGCGAAGAACCAAACAACCCACTAGCTGTTAAGGAGCATCCCCTTATGGATGAAACCCAGATCAAGGACGCGAACACCCCGGACGATGAGCCGGTCGATGTTGCGTCAATCACAGACCGCGACGAGCTTCAGAAGTTGATCGACGACACGCTGAAGGCGTTCGACGATGTTGCTGACGAGGCCGGCGAAGTCCCGACCCAGGAGCAGTACGACCAGATGCGGAAGTTGGGTGAGCAGATCACCGCCGCGAAGGGTCGCCTTGCCGAATTGGACGCGGAACAGAAGAAGATCGCCGACGACGCGAAGGCGTTGATCGACTCGATCCATCCGCCCGAGACCGAAGACGTCACCGAAGTGACCGATGAGGACACTTCGACAGAGCCGGAGTTGGAGGCTGTCGCGGCGTCGGCTCATCCGTCGATGGGTGGTGTGAAGCAGAAGGCTTCCCATGCCCGTGACGAGAACAGCGCTTCCACGTCGCTTGTCGCGTCGGTCGGTTTCGGTAATGTCGCCTCGGGTGCCGAAACATCGTGGCAGCACATCGCGTCCGAGTTCCGCAAGATCGCTATCGCGACCCCTACGGATGGCACGGCGCGCGAGTTCGCGAAGATCCGCCTGAATCAGCCTGCCGCGTTGGTGGCGTCTGCCGCGCAGTCGGACGACACGGGTGTGATGGCTGAGGCCGTGAAGCGCTACGTCGATACTGTCAAGCAGAACCGTCTCATGGCGATCACTGCTGCCGGTAACCCTGGTGTCGGCTGGGGTGCCCCGTCGGAGATCGACTACACCGTGGACGGTGCCGGCGAAACTTTGGCAGGCATGATCTCGCTGCCTTCCATCACCGTGACGCGCGGCGGCATCAAGTTCCGTCGCGGTATCCCGTTCGGTGACGTGTTCGGCAAGATCGGCTTCAAGGGCACCGAAGCAGACAATATCGCTGGTGTATTGAAGAACGCCGAGCAGGTTCCGGGCAGCAACGAGTTCATTGACGTCCGCCTGGACTATGTCGGTTGGGCCGCGTTGGGTTCGATCTTGCAGGCTATTGGTGACCCGGAGACGGTCGCCCAATACCTGCAGGTGTCGGCGAACGCCTACCAGCATCAGGTCAACGCTGACGTTATCGCCCGTGTCGAGGATCTGTGCGACCCGGTTCCCGGCATCTCGTATGCGCACGCCGCGTCGATGGGTGTGTTGAACACTTTGGCGAATCAGGCCATTGCGATGCGCGCCAAGTATCGTTGGTCTTTCAACGAGACGTTGGAAGTGAAGTTGCCGTTCTGGGCGGTCGAGCCGCTGCGTCAGGACTACGCGTTCCGCAACGCCGTGCCCGATCCGATGAACGTCCCCGACTCGGCGATCAACGACTGGTTCACCCGC